>Ga0065711_1026732_pt1 | contig 61165 bp, 25 predicted proteins | sample Hoacrofraction12_FD_59098 | JGI IMG/M metagenome (GOLD analysis project Ga0065711, IMG submission 59098) | Hoatzin crop microbial communities from Cojedes, Venezuela - Epithelial fraction 12 v2 (version 2) | ecosystem: Host-associated > Birds > Digestive system > Esophagus > Crop | place...
GGGGGGGGGGGGGGGGGGCTGGAGGGAACAACTATTTTTTCTTCACAGACATTTCCTGATTTGTGTATTAAAGCACAACAATAAAGATAGTCAAACCTCACTGTTTTTTGGTTTTTGGATGATAGCTCCTAATGCTTACATGCAACTTACTCTTTATATTTACAAAGACAAACTTTTCTACTTGCATTGTCCCTTTGGATGGCTACTTGTAGTCTTTGCCTAGTACAAGGAGGCCATCGATTATCTTTGCTCTTTCATTTTGTTGTTACACGTTATGTATTAAATATGCAGCTTGGGTGCATTCAGATGGAAATTTGCTCTGAGAAGAAGATTAACAGGAAAGATGCAGGGGAGCTGGTTGCTGGCTGAATGAGTGTTCCGTGTTTCCTGGCTTGCTTCAGGAGTGAGACAGCTGGCCCGGGTGGAGAGGAGAAAGAGGAGAGGAAAGGGGAAAAAAAAGAATTATCAAGATTTAAAAAGCTTTCTTAGTATTAAGAAGCATCAGTTGGCACTATAAAGATATTGATAGGTTTACCAGTAGTGATTTGCTGTATTGCAGATTTAGTGCTGTTCCAGTAGATGGCACTAATTACATAAACAATTCGCTAAAATAAATTAAAAAAAAGTGAAAGCACAAGTATTAATTGTACAAATCTCAGTATTATTTCATAGTTTAAAAAAGAAAATTAAATAGAACATATTGTTCCACTGTATTTTCCATCTCAGTATAATTCAACATCACAGATAGTGATAGTTTGCATAATGCATAATAATGCATCCATCTATTTTTGTCTCAGAAAAGAATAATCGACATTCTAATCAGTGTTTATCTTTTTGAGCTGTCGTGTTCTATCCAGCACTTAGCATTTTGATGCTTTGTCTTCTCGGAGTTTACAAGTAGTCCTATGGTCTTATGACTAAAAGAATTTAAACATTTAGAAAGATTTGACCTTAGTTATCAGTAAATCTGAGGAAGTCCTTTATCTTTGTTTTATATTGATGGTATAAGTTGTTCGTCTCCTTCTCTGATAATCATACAATGTATGTGATCATTTTGTGGTGATCTGAGGTTTATTCTTTTTCTTTCTCTTTTTACTTCAGCAATTTTCAAAAGAAATACGACAATGGCAAATAAATGTAGATGTGGCAAATGACATGGCACTTAAGCTGCTCCGTGATTATTCAGCAGATGACACCAGAAAAGTAGAACTGATGACAGATAACATTAATGCAACATGGGCTGCCATTAATAAGAGGTAGGATATAAATTCTGCTATCGAGTTTGTTGTTAAACTTCTTTAGCATTCATTGTCCAGCTTTGGTTGGAGATTGTAGAAGATGTAACTTTTGAAAATGACATGATTATAGTGAGAAAGGAAAGAAAGATGAAGACTCTTCTGTCATATTTTTTGGAAATATGTCTTTGGAATGCCATTTAATTCTCTTAGATAGGGAGGCAAAATTCTCTGCTGTAACCAGCTGCCAACTAACTTCAGTTGATATGTTATATATTTGAAATATTTAAAATGAAGTGTTTCATATTTCTATGTACTGTCTGCACATCACAATCACTATAGTGATTTTGAGTCATAAACTGAATCCGAAAGTGACAGACATATCCTGTTGAAGCAGGTTCAAAGTAGAAATGTTATCCTGTACCTTTGAAGCAAATCTCTAGTCAAGAAAGTGTTTATTAGATCCTCGATCACATTCTTCATCACATTTCGCAGTCTTGAAGTGCTTGGTTTAGATACCAATTCCTTAATAAAAGCAATTTTTGCACCTTGCCACCAAATTGTGAATCATCCAATATGCAATCTATAAGATCAGAACATGTGAAAAATTACTTTCTTTATAGTAGTAAAAGAGCTTTAAATTGTTACACATTAGATGAGATACATAAAAATTAAATTAAAGTTGTTTTAAATGGTATCTTGGAATAAGTTTTATAGCTTATAACTGAAACTAGAATGGAATTAGATCTTAACATGCTTTTAATTAAAGTCTATGAGCAAGGCCAGAAAAAACAGTTTAGTTAAATACACAATAAATTCAGCAGATCTTATTGCATAATAGCAGTTACTTAAATCACTGATGACTGCAGAAATTTATTTCCACTTTTTGTTTTATCTTTTTATGAAATTAATATTCATATGAATGAGTCACTTTAACAGCATTTTTTCTGAAGCAGATTTGCCACTAAAGATTCTGTTCAGATGAGATGCTGCTGGTGTCCACCGAAAGAAAGCCACATAGTAATTTGAAAGCTTTTTTTTTTTTTATTAACAAGAGCAATAACTAAACTGAGAAATTAGCGTAAACATTCGGTTAACGTCTGCTTGCATTTCTTCTGTTATAGTAGTAGCCATATTTAAAAAAAAAAAATGTTTTGCTATTTGCGGTCTGAGAAACAGGCTGGGAGGAACATGCATTCCCAGATGAGAAAGGCAGGGTGTCTAATGCCCAGAACTATTCTCCATGAGAAGGTAAAGTCAGTAGCTCAAAAGGGTTAGATGGGAGAACTGAAGGAAATTGCTTTTGTCTGTAGGTAGAGCTACAATCCCTGTTGGGTAAAATGGCTTTGTAATCCTGAAGTCAAGGATACATCTGTAGCTGCTGTGGATGCCCAGGTAGCAGTTGTAGCCAAGAGGGCATCTTTAAATCTGTTAATGCTTTGAGCACAACCCCAGGTGTATTTAATGTTTCCTAAATGTGAGAATTGGTATTATTGCATGGACTCAGGCAAGTAGTAGGCTAACAGAGAGTACAAATTCTTCAAGACTCACTCCTTGCAAGCTTCTACAAAATCTGCAGGCTTGTTCATAGCTCATGTGCTAGATAAATTACTGTACTAAGTGTTTGATGTCTTAGAAGAGAGGTGTTTAGGTGACTGAGTTGACATTTTCCATTAAGAAGTACAAAAGGATAGGATTAAGCTTGAACACGTAACTGTAAAACTAGAATTTCCTAGGTTTTGATTGTATGACTTCACTACCTTTGTAATGTTTTTTTTAATTCAGTGTTTTGTATACAACTTTTGTAAGACTTCTCATGATTTGGGTACTTGCAAAATAAGCATGCGGTAGTTGATACGCTTCTCTAAGGGCTGTATTATGTTTCTATCTGTCTTTTGTGAGGCATTGATAAATATGGATGTACTAAAGCATCAAGTAAGTGAAAGGCTTGTACTTGGAAGATTTTCTGCACCTGTAGTTTTTTCAGCTTTGTTGGAGGAAGCAGCTGGGCCTTTTGCTCATGGAGCAGCTCCTGAGTGAGGTCTTGAAAGAACCTCCTAGATTTTTTTTGATAAGCAGCTCTGTGGAAAGAGAAGAGGGAGTCCCTGGGCCTTTGCATGACTTAAATGCCAATTTCTTCTGGTTTCGGGTTTGGTTTGGTTTGTTTTTCCTTCCCTCTACACTTCACCTTTCAGGTTATTACATAGAGCAAAACAGGATGTTTCTTTATGGTTTTGGGGATCTTTTGAACCAGAACAGTCTATTTACTCAGTAGAAAGGAGACACCTGAACTGTTTGTCACAGGCTCCAAGAAAGGCTAATTCTCCACTGACATGCGTATGCAGTGATTTCAGTTATATCCATGATTGTTATTTTCATCTAGACCATGAGTAAGTAGTGTTCTGGTGACTTGGTGACCTCGCAGTGGTGTAGAAATATATCCCAAATAATGGTCTTGACCATTTCTCCAGTATTTTAGAAATAGTTTTATCACTGTTTACATGTCTTCAGTGCCAAGAGGAAATATTCCACTAAAGATTTAAGTTTCTTCTCCCTGTATCCTTAACTTAGGCAGCCTAATTATTTTGTGGATATTTTCTTTCAAAAAGAAAAACTAAGAGTGGCTTACATTATTTTCAACTGGTTTTCCTCTAACCTGCCATTAATGCCAGAATTGTGTGTCAGTGTAAAAAATGTGAAACCTCCTTTTCCGCAAACCAGGTTAGTAAAACAACAGGCAGGCAAGCAGCAATAATATTCCACTTTGCCTGTTGGTAATAGTTCAGCCAAAGCAAGTACTTCAGTCATTAAGGCAACATCTGCCAGCTTGTGTTTTGTTTTGCCTAAGTAGATTTGCAGCTGATTGCTGTGTGTTTACTCTTTGCCTTACTGTTCTGTTTTATAACATTGAACTATAACAAATAACATTCTAACTCCCTTTAGTAGCTAAGTTGGTGAGTGCTTCATGGTTGCTTCACTTTTTTTGCTTGCCACTTTGTATTTTTATTTTTGTTATTGATACTGCGAAGATACACTAAAAAGCACATGAACTGATCAGTTTGGCAAAAGACAGAGTGACTTGTAAGCAGGTCTTTTCCTCTTCTCTTTAGAAGCAATGACTTTCCAAGAAATAACTGTATTATTTGATCTGAGGCAATTAAGAAGAAAGTGATCTTAAGTGGTTGTATTAACAAAAAATTTAACAGATGAACTAAAGTGTTCCTGGGAAAAAAAATACAGTGACAAAAGCAACCATTATAAATTTACTATATATAAAAATGTTTCTTATGTCACTCCTTTGTGGGCACTCATATTTTATAGGAATTATCATGTAAAAATATAAAAACATGCTTAAATTTGTTCCTTTCCTGGGAATCCACCAAATGTGTTTATATTTCACTAACTTTAATTTTAAGCTAAAAAGAGACTTAGCTCTTTCTTAACTGGAGCATACATTATGACAATAATTACATAATGTACTCTGAGAATTGGTTAGGACTCCAACCCATCACTGTCTACGAGACATCTTCTAATATTTCCAGTCCCCACCAGTTCCTGTGCTCAAGTTCAATGGAACTCAGGCTGCACAGTCGGTGTTAAGAGCATTCACTGCTCAAGATGTTTCTTTTGGCTCCTGAGACAAGACACGGGACATGCACATCAGCCAAAACATAAAAAGTGACTCTCTTTCCCCACTATACGGTGTGGCCAGTGAAGAGTCTATATGTAATTAGATTTCTGTTGTTGTTATTAGTTTAAGTTGTAGGGAGTTAGAGAGGGAGAGTCAAGGAGTTAAGTTTCTAGGTGACTTATTTGAAAGGTCTGAAATAGCAACTCCCACATTATATTTACTTAAGAATGCAGTTAAATCTCTAATGCAGCCAGTTGTACAAAAACCTTGATTTTGCATGTCAGCTGGACAGTATGAGATACAAATGGCCAGAAAAAATAAGGACATAAACAGTACAACACTATGTCGCGTATCTTTTTCTTATGTAAATGCGTAATATTACAGTAATTATGAGTGTGAAAAAGGTCATAATCTAGTTTCGGTCTTTGAGCAGAAAACCCTTGCTTATCAGTGGTTTCCTGTTATAAAAATGCAATAGTTAGAATGTAAACTTTATCTGTGCATAATGTTTGTAAGTGTAATTTCATTGCTTGCACAGAAAGAGCTTGACCATTCTGCCGGAAACAGGTTTTCATAATATACTGTACCTGTCCTGCTACTGCTTTGCTTTATGGCACTTGTGGAAGTAATCGCATTTGTGTTACAGTTGAATTGCACTCTGGGTGAGAAAAACTGTGTTTACACATCAGCAACAGCCAGGATTATGAAGTGTGTTATGTTACACTGAAGACTCGTAGTTGGTTTCAGTAGCTAGACCTTTCTGAGAGCCATCTCTAAAGAGCTTATTAGCTCATTTAGGCTTGGACTGCTGAAGTCAAGAATGAAAGAATTCACAATATCTTTCACTTTAAAGAATGTTCTCAAAGTCTAGGTTCTCCAAGCAAACTCAGCCTTTTCCTTTCCATTCTTTTGCTTTGAAGGTTGGTCTGCATTCCTAGAATCGGTATAATTCCATGTGTGTGAACAACTACTGTAGTTCTTTGTGCAGGCACACTTTTTTTGAGCACAGTGAAACAACAAAATTAAAAATGTAAGTGGCCATGGGAACCTTCTTTATATGGGAAGCTTGTTTATATGTCAGTGCCTGCAGTTGTCCTGGCTATAGAGCTGCATTTTTGTGGGCGTGAGCAAGAAATCATTCCAAATGTAAGACTTCAGAAGATGATGACAATGGTCAAATGTCATTTTCTGATGTAATTTATTTATTTTTTTCCTAAAGAAACCATAGTATGATAATTTTTATTTTCATCATCATGTTGTGATTTATTGATTGATTGATTTTTGAAATAATTTTGCCAGACTCAAGAAGGTAGATAGAGTGACTGCTTTTTTACAACCAATAAGTCATGCTGAAGCTTGTTATTTACACCAGCTTAACAACAGATACTAATTTAAAATTGTGAAGACTGATGGAAAAAATTGTAATTGTAGGGCAATTATTTTGTTTTGTGAGAGAAGTTGGTAATACATGTTTATCTTTGTTGCCTCTGTTGTTGAAAAAAGTAAATTTTCAGTCTAGGTGTTCGTCACCCTGTCTTTGAGAACTTTGCTTGGTTTTAGTTCTGTAAAGACTTAAGTACTTTTACTTAGTCTGTAGAGCTATTCACATTGAATGAAAGCAAGTCTCTGCAGTCTCAGGTGTCACACCCAAGATTATGTTAAGGAGTGAATCATTTTATATGTCAGCATGTTTTTCTGAAGAGGCAATGTAGCTCTGTTAACTATTCTTTTGAGGAGAAGAAAGTAAGTTTTCAAAAAAGCATTTAATCCAGAATTCTTCTGGAAAGTCGGAATTTTATATTGGGTCCTAATATGTTTTCCATTAGACAAAAGAAGAACCCTTTATTTTTCATAAAACTAATTTATCTCACTTTGGTAGTACAGCACTCCATGCTTCTCAAAGTTACTCCTCAGCAGAGTCAGTAACATTGGCAAACTCTGAAGAAAAACTCTTTATTAGCTGCTTGTCATGCAAGATTGTTAAGGTCTTTGTGTTTAGAATATGGGTATCTTTAAGTTTCCTAAGAGTTTTTTCAGATAAAGGATTAAATTATACTTTGTTTTCTTTGTTCTACTCTGTTACTGAATTTTACACAAAATAGCACACCCTCAAAAAAGGACTATAAAAATGGTGTGAATACTACTCTGGCAAGGTTTAGATGCTCTGAGTTTAATTTGAGATATTTGTTATTCCATGTTTTACTTGGATTAATATCATCCCTTCACATATCCATATTAAAAGGTATACCTAAAAGTCCATTTGGAGGGGAAGGATTGTTTTATGTTGATACATAAAAGATAGGTTACCTGTTTGAAAGACATTCTATTAACAGCCTATGCTCTCAAACAAATATTTATGTACAAAATAGAATCTCAAGCTTATCAGTAATGACATCAGTTAACATTACTTTGTTATTTTTTTCTTCCTGATGTCCCTAAGAATGATGACATTTCAGCCACATATAGGAAAAAAATATAAAAAGACATAAATAAAAATGCCAGATGAAACTCCTATAAATAGGAGATCTGGAAAGTCATCTTAGCACCTTATATTCTATTTTTCACCATTGTTTTCCACTCAGCTGACTGTACTTTTTGTGCAGCACTGACACCAGTGCATGGATCCAAGATGAGAAGTCAGCTGAGGGTACTGAATATTTGTGGTTTACTTTGAGAGAGGACGGTCTTAGATATGCAATGCTTTCAAAATGCTGGTAAGATGAGCTGAAAAAGCAATGTTACTGAGAATATGGTGTGAATCATAATCTCCACTTTTGTGAACATATTCCTGTGGTTTTTAAGAAACTCCTTTAGGACTGAAAAAAGAAAACAGTTCTTGAGTTATTTCAGGAGAGGATAGTGTCACTGATACAGTACTCAACTAAAAGGATCTACGGATCCTTGTGACTTCAGGGACATTTCTTAAAACTCTTAATATAAGTGTGAATAAACTTAATGTTCCCAGCAATTGAATAGATGCATCTGTAGGCTAGTAGCTTTATCACTTCCAGAAAGGCAATAGATCATCTGTAGGTGTGCAAAGTCCTCCCACAGGCAAACAGAAATCACAGAATCACAGAATGTTCGGGGTTGGAAGGGACATCTTTGGATCATCTAGTGCAACCCCCTGCTGAAGCAGGGTCACCTAGAGCAGGCTGCACAGGACCTTGTCCAGGCGGGTCTTGAATATCTCCAGAGAAGGAGACTCCACAACCTTCCCTGGGCAGCCTGTTCCAGGGCTCCGTCATCCTCAGAGTGAAGAAGTTCTTCCTCATGTTCAGACGGAACTTCCTGTGCTTCAGTTTGTGCCCGTTTCCCCTTTTCCTGTCGTTGGGCACCACTGAAAAGAGCCTGGTCCCACCCACCCTTAAGATATTTATAAGCATGACCTGAAAGAGTAAAGTGTTAATAACCTTAAATTAATGGGTTTTTTCCACTTGTCTGTCCCACCAGTGGCTTGCTGAGGTTTTTTAGACACCGTGAATTCAGCTGATTGATAATTTGGTGGTTTTGGTTGTTAACTGTATTCTAATGTTAATGATTTCATTATAGACAATTAAAAAGGAGGACAGCATTGGCATTTTGCAAAGATGCCTTCAGCTTCAAAAACTGAGAGCAAGTTAATAATTAAAACTAAGCAAGAAAAGGGAAAGTAGAATATCTAGAAGACCATGACTTACTACTCAGATGGTTGCTCTTTCAATTTTTTTTTCTCATTCTTGGTTTATATTTTGGTCTTGAGTGAGATAGGATTCTGTTGCTTTGATCACCTTTACTGTGTATTAAATGCTGTTTATTCTTTGCTGATAAAAATGAGCATGGGTCTCACATTACAGTGAAACGCAACTGGACAAAATCTTTAAATCATTTATGGCACAGAATTCTAAAGAGAGAGAGGTTTGACGGACTAACTTTATTCATAATGGGAGCTTAATTCGACATGTCAAAGAAACACTCCATTTGAGAAATCTCGCTCTCCTGTATCCACAGGAGGTGCAGGAGGAGAGCAGGGTACTAAGGCAGATATAAGTAAGCCTGATTTTTGTGAGAGAAAAAATAGAAATGTCAATTTTTGTTCTTACTCCATTAGAAGATTAAGACAAATGTGTTGTTCTTTTTCTTAAAGGTGAGATTTTCTGAACTAATTAGAGAGTTTCAGTCTCTACTTGAACAAGAACAGAAGCTAGTGCTCCATGCCCTGAAAGTCCAACCTTAAATTTATCTCCTATTAGTGTGCAGATAAATTAACAAACTGTAGCAAACTGATTATTGCTGTCATCCGAAGCTTATTCTAACAAATAAATGTCTTTCCCCTCAATAGACTTCTTATCAGGCTCCATGTCCTGCAAAGCAAACAACTGAACAGAAATTAATAAAGCTGATGGACAAGCAGAGTGCCAGCAAAAAGCAATTTGACCTCAGCTGTCATCTTTTGTTTGCATTATTATTTTGCGAAAGTCTTGTTTTGTTTTCCCTGGTGTTTTCTATGGATTTTCTTTTTTTCTTTTTTACTGCATTTCCTTGCTATTGCAAGCTTTGATGCTCCGTGATTGTTTAGCTTCTGATCAGTTGCTGTGCAGGCAGTCTAAGCTCACCCCTCACTCGCTTGTCAGTCATGCTTGAAACTGAGAGGGTAATTCAGTGTGCCTATTAAATTTTTAGCCTCATTTTGGAAGTTACCACAAAATATGTCAATTTGACAACAAGGGTGCTTGCCGTTTGTTGTGTGGCTGTGTTTTAATTATGAAGGAAATTTCAACCACACATTGTTTTCATATAAACTCGCAAAGAAATTGATAAATGACAAGAAGTTGTTGTCATTTCAGATCAGGATCAGTGGCACAAAGAGGCTGATGCTTGTGAGTCTTACTGACCAAGGCAGGGACCTGGGGAAGTGGCAATATTGAGGGAAGATGGGAAAGCAACAGAATTATCAATGTAATTTTCTTGCATGTCCTAAAATAGGGGTGGTGAGAAATCATTGAGGAAAGGTGCAATTAAACTGGTAAATGTTGAGGACAGATTTTAGAGATGTATCTGGTGCAGGTACCTAGAAGGGGAAAAGGTAGGTAAGCAAGGAATTTGTCAAAAGGAAGAGATCGGTATGTTCACGTTGTTTAGCATCCAGACCAAATTTAACTGTACAGTGCTACATTCCCTGACAGATTTAAAAATGTAGAGGTCTTCTCCAGCTAAGCATTACATCTCCTGCAAACTGTAAGAAATATTATCTCCTGCAAATGATAAGGAGTAATAGCTCTTGGAATTATCACTCTAGCTGGCATATCTCCAGATTCTTCTTTTGTGCAAGATACATAATCAGTTATGTATCTGATGCATATCTGCTTAAGAACAATAGTGCCTTGTGGCAGTGAATTATACAGGTCCACTTTTTGTTGGTAAAGAAAGAAAAAACTATTGTTTTTATCTGTTTAAAGTGTGCTACATATTTCTGACATTCCATTTGTTCGCTTGACAAAGTATATGGTAAAAACAAATTTCTTGGAATTACCTAAAGTGCCAAGCTTGCAACACCCATTTCCTAATTTCTACATTTTATCTTATTAGTATCTTATGTTTTCTTTTTCATTTTCCATATTTTTTTCTTGTTTTCTTTCCAATTACTTATATGCTTTCTCATTTTTTTAAATCTGTCATGTTAGATTTTAGTCTAATTTAGTGGTTGGGTTTTTTTAAATGTGACTTGGGTGCATTTTCTGTACTCCACAACATGACTTTTATATGCTGATTTTGGTTGGGGTTTTTTTGTTTTAAAATCTGAAAGAGATCCCACTGTTTATTACCAGTAACAGTAAACTGTTCAGAAATTTGCATGAGTTCTTGCAGCCTAGAGGTTGATACTTCAACTATGTTAGTTAATTACTAATAATGCCTATTGATCTATTATGAACCACATACATTTACTGATTCCAAAAGTGTAGATTTATTTTTTTGTGGTAGTCAGCCTGTAAGTTTTGCAGTGTGGTTTTACTGTAAGGGACAGGAGGCAATTCTTCCAGGGCCATCCTCTCTCTTTGTTCCTGTGAGAACAACAGCAGAATAGACTTGTTCAAATAAGATGGCACTAGGAAACCATAGTTCAGGTCTGTCTTTGGTGACACCCTTCCTTTTCATATTGTGCTGATGCCTTGGAGCTGTGACACTTGTCAGTGTTACTTCTTTTCATGTTGGGGAAAATAGAAGTACAAGCATGGAACATTTTTATTAATTTTTGCTTTCGCTAAATTGGTTTTCGCATCATGTCACTGCTTTAGTCATTTTACGTCAGATGTTACTCTCCTGTGTTCTGGTTGGGATGAGGTACCCAAGTCAGAATCAGGAGAGTGAGTTAAAGATGGACAAAAGATTTATTCTTTTTTTTTTTTTTTTTACTAGTAATTTTTTAGATGCTAGTATATTTTGACGTCTTCATTAAGCTGTTGGTCTTGTTTTTAAATACTAAATTCTTTCAAGGCTACAGCTAGTTCAGAACCCAGCAGTCTATACTGAGTTTAAAACTTCCTTGTAGTTTCTGATATTTTAGACACATCTATATAGAATCTTTCTACTACCACATTCCTGGTGATTTGTTCCATCTGGAATGATTCAGTCCTCCTTGGGTTTGACTAATCTAAATAAATTCGCCACCTTGCTCTTCACACCCGTTTATGAATGGTTAATTAATGCACTGAATAACAGCTAGCACCAGTCCCTTGGGACAGTCTCCTAATGCTCAGGGTTGAATGTTATTTACATTGACTACATTACATGTTCTTCATCTCAGTTTTGTTTCATTCTGCAACAGAACTTTTCATCCCTGCCATGGTTCCTAAATAGCCCCTTGTATAGGGGCTTAACTTGTGGATAGTAAGTAGATTATATTACTTTATTGTTAATTTTCATCTTTTGTTGCAATTAATTCTAAGAAAAATTTGGCAAATGTATTTTTCTCAGACACAGATTTTTACTGGTCCATAATACACTTATTGAAGAAATGTAGAATGGTGTTTACACATGACAGCAGAAATCTTCTCGAGTGCCCATTCCCAATAGAGGGCTTTATTTCTGTTTCTAATGGACACACAACGCTTTAGTATTGGCATAGATGTATATGTAGTCTTTATAGGTGGTTTCTCCTTCTAGATATATATTTGTGTGGGTAGTCTAATTATTGATGGGCAACATTTAGCTAGTCATAAGTATTAAAGATTATTCAACATAATTACATGTTCATGTGGTGTCTCATCAGCAGTTTACCAAGTGTATAATGTGCTCAGCTCAAACTGGGTCAAATGAACTAGTCATATTAAATTTACTAGAGCAATGTCATTTCTTGATATTTGGGACTACTAAAATTAGTAAGATAAATAAGCCACTTTTGTTCAGATTATCATTCTGAATGAGCTGCTGCATGTTAAACAATCATATAGAGATCAGATTTGAACGTACTGTTGTCATTAAAAATATTTAACTATTTGTCTTTTTAATGTAAACACCTGACAATTATTTCCAAGTTTATTGAGGAGGAAGAAAATATTGCAAATCAGGTACTATTTAAGTGTTAGATTTGGATGAGTCTCCCAGAATTGCATGTGAGCACACAAAATTTGAGATATATTCCCTTTTGTTACAGATTTTCATAGAAGCGTAGCCAGCCCTCCTCACTCCCAGATTTAGTGCACCTGGCTCTACTCTGTGAAGTTGTCCAGAATTGTTGTTTGAAGGGTTACTTCTGCTGAGAATTTTGATCTTTGAAATTCATCCAAAAAAGAATTGAGGCAGAACTATCACAGAACATCCTGTTCCCTGTGAAGTCAATTGAAGGTTAGCCATTCATCTCAGTGGAGTTAAGATTTTTCCCTGTAAGGCTTTCATATCAAACACATACTGAGTTCTGTTGAACTGAGTGTGAGATGAACATCATCTGAATTTGCTGAATTGGGCTCTGGAATGCCATTATTTATTTATTTACATTTACATGATCCCGAGGAACAGAACTAGAGTTACAGTTTCTTCCCAATGTTGTTGAATGTTCATAATATTAATTTATTAGTATTTCTTTGTTATTCTCACCTCACCTCTGGTTATGGTTGCTATTGTATTACAGTCTTTCTGCATTAGATCTATTTTAATCACATGATCTTCTTATAGTGGGGAACTTATTCTATGCTCCAGTTTTCTGAGGAATCTGAAACCTCCTGAATAATAAAGAATAACTATATACGATATGGAGTTGTTCTTTACAGCTAATATTACTGTGTTACATTATATACCTACAAGAAACAGTAGGCAGTCTGCCATCTCTCCTTTTTACTCAGATGCTAACCAGTTCTGGTTACCAGCTGCTTCTGAGCTGAGTGTTACAGAGCTGGACCTTGACCATCATCTTTATTTTCTTTGAGGAGTTGTATCCTTCTTAAAATATTTTGACATATTGGAATAGTTGTTTTGAAACACTTTGAGACAATTCGATCTGTCAACTTCTTTGTGTAATATGAGTACTACTTAAGGCCCGTAGTTTACAGGCAAAAAAAATGATGTGTGTGTTTATTTAGTGTTACTCTCACTTAAGTTAAGATGATGCATGGTACAATAAGAACTTTAAGTGCTGCCATAGAAGTTTTCCAGTCAGAAAACTGAGGCTTCTTTCTCTTGCATGGTAGCAAATCATTGTTCTGCTAGGCCACTAAGCTCAGCCCTCAGAGGTTGCAGCTTTAAATGAAAACAATGATAACAGTTTAATAGTATCTTTTGTGAGCCCTAATTGATTTCATGTAATGCTGTCAGTGCATTTCACAGTTTTATTAAGTTTAGTTGTTTCTACAGTAATTAAGGGTAAGAAAACAAGTGCCTTTAGAATAGAATTATTTTCATAATCAGTTTTAATTACACTTCACTGTCATAGAAAGCAAAGATTTTATCTTAATAAATTGTATCTGAGTAATTAATATACTGTTTATTAGATGGCACTGTTGGCGCCCTTGGAATCTCAAAAAGATGATATGTTCTGGAACACAAGGAAAAACAATTCTGTGTTATAGGACAAAGAAGTGTGAAGAAGACTTAAAAAGAACAATAATCTTTTTGCTTCTTTGGGTAGAATAAGAGATTAGTTTTGTCTGCTTGTTTTCGCTTTGATTTCAGGATTTCTTCTTTCTCTGACTGCTGTCTTTAATGGGAACAGCAGAATTATTAAATGTTATCTTCCCATGTTTTGTTGGGGCGTTACCTGAATGATATGAGGGATAGACTCAAATCTGGTCCATAAGTTCAGAGAACTGAGGGGTGGTGGTGGTGTTTGTGGGGTTGGTTGCTGGGGTTTTCTTTGTTTGAGGTTTTTCTGTCTGCTCATTTTCTTTTGGTTTTTTTTAAGACACTTCCTTTATGTTGTGCCTAAGGGCTATTTAGAAAAACCTCCAGTGAGCCCATCAGAATATTATTCTGTATTTACGAGTCATTTTTAATGATACTTCATATGTCTATGATTGTTGTGTGTTGTTCAGATTCCCTTTTCTTAAACCTGGTAATTCGTAAGATTTACTCTCTGGAAAGCGATTGATTTTAATGAAAATTTATCATGAGATCAGAAATCCAAAGTAAACATAGAATATTTCCAATAACACAAAGGAAAACCTGTAATTAGCTTTAATTTGAAATGAATTAAAATGATCCATTTGGTTTCATTAAAGATTTTTCTGTAGTTCATGATGTAAATGTGATAATCTATGGTTATGATGAACATAGGGAAAATGCACACTTACATTATGCTTTTATGTGTTCTAGACTTACAACAAAGCAAGAAGGGAAAAAAAGGCTAAAGCAATGGGGTCAAGAAAAGCCTGTGAGAAAAAAATTCCCTTTAACTCTCTCTCTCTGCTTGCCATCCCATTAAAAAGCATTTTGAGAATGTGAGGTCCCATAAGTTAACAGAATATAAGAAGGGAGAGAAATTATTTTTAAAAGGGTTGACAAGGAATTTTCCTCTGCGATAACACAAATCCTCTGTGCTGACGTTGACAGGTGCTTATTTAAAAAAAGGTAATTTAAAGGTCCTATACAGAAATCTACGTATATGATTTTTGTACCCCAGGGTGTGATATTTCCTTTGCTTTTAGCAACCCTTCTCAGTCTGACAAATAATGATGTAGAAGAGATGGGGTATTAATATCCAAGGCAGATCTGAAACTTCATGGATAAACACAATTTCTTCTTTTTTTCCTCTTTTTCTCGTTAAATATCAATGGTGCTTTAATAAAAAAAGTAAGGAACAAACAGTCCAAAATCGAAAGTATGTTTTTAAATTGCTTGAGTGTCTTTCATAACAAAGAGCGCAGTTCAAAGGAAAATGCTGGGGGGGGTTGATGATTTTTGTTATTTTCATGCAACGTCTGGCTATTTAGGCTTATACCTATGACAGGTATAAGACTAGAAACAAGCCAGCCAGTGAACAACAGCAAAAGAAATATTTTCTCTCTCTTTCTGCATCCATTTTCCTAAGTACGTAAAGATCAGAAACATTTTTTAAGAGAACAGATTTTCTGGTTTTGCAGAGTTTTATGATAGAAAATCTGGTTGGGAAAAAAACCCTCCATCTTGCTTAGCAGAGTGAATAACTGCTCTTTGAAGCATTTCACCCTTTGTGTTAACAGATTTTTAAGAAAGGACTAATTATATGGGCTTATTACTATGATCAGGGGATGCTTTAGTCAGTATCTGAAGAGACTGTCATTGTTTTGGAAACTGCATGCTTTTCAGGGAAAGAGCAACGCTATGTCCGTATCAAGACCGATAGTCTGAGTTCCAGCTGGAGGACAGGAGCATTCCGGGGTTTTGGTCTTCTTTCCCACAGAAAGAGAATCAGCAGAGAATGCCTTTGTGCAGCCGAGGCAGAGATGCCCTTTGACTTACCTGAAGACACTAACAGTCAGCTTTCAGCAAGCAGATCATATTGTTGAGAAATAAATGTAAGGCAGAGAGAAGTACTACACGTAGAAATATAGGAAGAAATATATCACTGGTCCTGTTCATATGCCTGAATCAGCAGGGCAATACCTGTGTGTTCCCGCTGGACTCCAAACAAGGCGCTTTTTTTTTGTTTATTCAAAGCCCTTTCCACCACTAAAATTAAATCTTTCTTTCAGTTCATCACTTCAGTTCATCAGCTGTCTTCAGGGCGATATTAGCAGTGATAAAGATCAAGCAAAGAGTTCTAGAAAGTTATGGTCACCTTTTTAGAGGTAGCTTTTTCATCAGGTTTGTCCCGTAGTCCTTACAGGAAGGAACAAAACCACAAAATTACTGAAAAAAACCCCATGAAAACCTGTCTATCAAGTACAAAATTCTGTACCGTCACACCAAAGCTCTCCTGGTGCCTCATTCAGAATAACGGGAGGATAAGGACCTGCAGATGAGTGTCAGCTACATCTGAATGCTGATCTCTGGAGGGGTTCAGATGTTGCTATTGCAGCTCTGCATTTAGCTGCACTTTGAGGCTTTCTAATTGTTTGCAACAGAGAAGTCATTTCAGAGGTAGAGTTGCAAACAGGTGAGCAATCTCCGTTACTCTAGGATCAACTTGGTGAAGAACACTTTCCAACAAGCCAGACAAAATAGTGATAGTAGGACGTAAGCATGTGTATATAAAGATCACTCCAAAAAATCAGATCCACATACGTGTGCCAGTGCTACAGGAGGGAAAAGCTAGTAACCTTTATCAGGAGGGTCGAACTGAAAGGAACATTTAAGCAACAGCGTTACTGGAAAAATACTATGTGTCCCTGAGTGAGGTGTCAAGCTGGCTGAGATCTGGAAAAACACATGCTCTCTCAAGGTAGTTTTCCACACTTAATGTGTATGAGCTATTCCAGAGTTAATCTGCAGATTAATCACTTACTAGCATGCAGTAATAAACTTTAACAGGCACTGTAGAATATAGTCCCTAGATTCTGGAATAAAGTTCCTCTAAACCGCATTCCCAAAATAAATTATTACGATTTATTTTGAATTTGCATTCAAATAATTATTTTAAGAATTTATTGTTGATTTGAAGAATGTAATTTTCTTTTCGTGTCAGTGGCATCTCCTTTTGTTCCCACTTTATCCGAGGTTAAATTGTTCTGCCTCTGATGGGTTCTTTATCAGTCCGAGTTAAAGCAGCTGTAGAAGAGTTAACAGTAAGAGCTTAAATTTATTTCGTAGTAAAAATGAAATGTTCCAATAAAGCTTTGCAATTGTTCCTTTGTCACACTGGAAGAAGGGGTATGATCCTCATGAAAAAGTGCAAACTGCTTCCAGCATTAGCAAGAAGATGGGTGTAGTTCAAATCATCTGTGATAGTTGGCTCCAGAAAAGAGAAATTCAGGTAACATTTTTTTAAAATTGTACGGAATTGGATTGGCAGAAAGGAGGAAATACAGTTATACAGAGATCACACATGAACTATAGAATTAAAACCATTTGCTGATACTTTGTCAGCCAGTAGTCCAGGATATTTTATTTTACATCCCACGGGGATAACATCAGATCACCACAACCTACCGATGGAAGTGTGATTTAGTGATCTGTTGAACACTGAGCAATGCAGAATTTCTCCACTGTTCTTGCTCTTAAAGAAAAACCTATGGAACAGAAATTTTTTAGTTTGTCCATTATTAATATCTTCTGTGCTCACTCTTCAATATATTTCCTTCCATATTATGTATTTATACAGTGTGGTGTACATTGGCGTAATGTACTACACTTACTACGTTTCCTGTTTTCTGAGCATCTCAAAGCATTATTTAAACACTGACCCTCACAAAGTATCTTGTAATGTGAATAAGCATTGAAATTTCAAGTAGACAAACAGATACTCAGAAAATGTGAATGATTCATTCCAAATTATGTAACAAATACTACAGCTGAAGAAAAGTATGTTATTCACGCTCATGGTGCCTCTCCAAACACTGTATTCCTTGTGTTGTATAGGATTGGGAATTGCTGGATGAAGAACTCTTGCAATACACTTAATGACACCATCATTGTCATGCCTCAGCACTTCCTCTTCTTGTTACATTTTGTAACAAGATCTTCAGTTGCATAGATTTTGTATTTTGTTTTATATATATGTATTATGTATGTATATCACAGTATGTACTCTGACTTTTAGTTAATAATACAATACCTTGCTTAGGAACGTAAAGATAGCATAGATTTCACATAGCTTAATTTTCCCCTGCTTATCTTCCTACACATTTGTAAAGAGCTATGTTTTAAAAATATTAGCTTTAAAAGTTCTCGGCATCTCAGCAACATCTTATAGCAGAGGCTGGTATTTTTTCTTTTTTCATGGATTTTTTTTAACACCCTTAAAAACTTCTTCCTGTGAATATAAATGTTTACACTTACACACACTGTGTGACTCGCTTCCTCTGACATGACTCTGTTTTCCTTCAACTTGAAGCCTTCATCTGATACATTCTTAAGAGTACCACAATTCTCATATGACAACTAGAGTTTGTCAGTCCACTGTCACTGGTACCACTAGTTCCTAAAAATTAGTTCCCAGACTATATTGGGGACCACCTTGCCTACCTTTAATTGTATAAAATTTAGGCTTATGTCAAATTAAAATTGTGTAAGCCTTAGGTAGCTTACCATTATAGTCAAGAGAAAAAAAGTTACTCTGACCTTGAATCTGGTTCAACAGATGTGTACAGACAAGGGAGGAAAAATTAAATTCCAGAAATGCTTGTCTCCGTGTTTTGCAGAGGGAGTGTAGTTGCCTAAATTCTGAGTGTCTAGATGAAAATAAGGTGAATCCCACCTTCAGAATTTCTCCCGTTAATAAGAAGCTTACGGTTATACCACTATGTCCTTGGTTTTCATTTCATAGTAGAACAGAGAAAAATAGAATCACTCCATTAAAATCAATTGTTGCTGTGACTATCTTTTAGTGTTTCAGCAGTATTTTGTAGTGTACCTACTGTGCAGTTTTCCATTTACACTAAAATAAATTTCTGCTTACTTCATGTTCTTTTCTCACAGCTTGCACTCACTATGGAATTAAACATATTTGGATGATACACACTAAAAAGAAAACATATTTATTTTGGTTTTGTGCAATAATTTTCTTGTTCAATATACGTATTTTTGTCTCCCCTATAATTTTGTGCAATTTATTTTACCACATGCTGAATTTGACAGTCAGTTTTATTCTTCATTTTTAGACCTTCTTTTCTCTGTTCTAACCTCATAATTTTGATGTAATTAGAAAGCCAAGTAGAGTGAACCTTAGAGATATACTGCAGAGCTGTCAATGTAGTTGAATGAATGTTTATTGTATGTTAGATATATCAAAATTTAACATGCCCAGTATTAGAGATTTTCTGGTGGGTATATTAATACCCTTATAGATAGGCAACACACTTCTGCAGGCTGGAAGGATTGTGTGTCACAAGATTTCTCTGCATCATAGAATAGAAGGGCCAGAAGATTCTTCATAAATATAAAACTTCATTCTTTACCCAGATCAATAAAATACTATATTCTTTCATGTAGTCTGGAAGTCTCTCTAAAACATGAATTCTAACTTTCAGTAATACTTCCCACAGGTCCCTTTGAATAAATTTTTCATATCTGTGCTCGTGTTCTTATTCTTTATGCATTAAAAATCCACTAGGTATTTACACAAGTGGATGAATGTAGCTTTGGGTCCCTACTGCTCAGGATAGTGTGCAAAAACTTAAATATACACAAATAGACTTAAGCCCTTTTTTTTTTTTTTTAAATCTCACTATGTATTTGCAGAATGCTGTTATTAGAGCATTGCTATGTATTCAGAGGAATTTAGGTGGATTGTAGTTAAAAACGTGTCTTTAATGTTTTGAAGGAACTGCGTATGAAAGAAGTGTTATACCTGATTCTGCAAAGACACTGATATTACCTATCATGTTACACACTGAAAATTAAATTAGAATAATTCTATAAAGCATATCTTACAATAGAACTGTGCTCTGCAGAACTCGATAAAATATTTTTAGTTTATGAAAGTCTGTTCAGTTTCCAAGTTCAATCGAATAAATGTGATGCTATTTTTGAACTAAAAGTGATAAATATGTCAATACAGTATTTTCCCGGCAAAAGAGTTTCTGTTGCTTATTGGCTTTTTTCTGAGTTTATACTGATTTAGTGTATATTGTTAGTATGTTTAGATGTGATATCTATGTAATTATTTTTTAGTTTAACAAAAAAACAACAAATTCTTTCTTTGCAGTTATTTTAATTTTGAAGAGTGGTCTAACCACAAGCCATGTTTATGTCCATGTAGAATGAGGCTGAGAAAGCGATCATGTTTGCTACTGTGAAGTTAACATGTGTCTCCCTCCCCTCCTAAGAGGCCCCTGGGGACACATTCTAATACAGGCTGAGCAGTGCCATGATGGGGAGAATTCTCGTAGATGGCAACATGTGTATCTGAGTTAAAAATCCTATCCATTTTTAAGTTTTAAAAAAATTGGTGGGTGATTTTGTAGTGAGGCATTTGATAGCTTTCTCAATTTTTGAATGAAAAAAAGATAAAAGAATAAATGCAATTTTTCACGAAATGGTTAGGAAAAGCAAATACGATGTTATAGGATTAAAAATATGGTAGAAATATGGTAGCAATTGAGAGATTTGACTCTTAGAGAGGGATTTGTTTTGTGGTTGTTTTTTTAAATGGTTGTCCTCGCCTGTACTCTGACTGACTTTTTTTTTCTGTTCTTACTATCCTCTGCTGCAATTTATTTATATGCTTGTCAAAAAACACGTCAAGTCAGTGCCACTTGGCAAAAGTTGTGTTTATTTCTTTTATTACTTTTATTTCTTTTATTACTTCAACTAGTGCAGTAGGTTTTAGGCTTATCATTACTTATCGACGAGTACAACTTCTTCGTGACACGCGAACAGAATATGAAATAGAGATTAGCACTTAGAAATTTCATGGCCTCCTCTGGTAAAGTTATAACAAATTACAACTTGAGAAATTATATCTGCTAAAATCTAGTATCTTAGTCTCTGCGTAAATAACTGTAAAACTGGACAGGAAATCTATCTAGAAATATCTAGATAACCACAGATTTGTAGACTAAACACAGGTTTACATAAGATTGCATTCATTCCAGTTGAAGTAACACATCAAATGGCTATACTATATACTTTCTGAGCTTAAAAAATTACTCAGTTATCATGCTGATGTTAAACAAATATGCATGTAACGCAATAACTGAGTAGCCTGTACAGACTCATGTTAATGAGCAGTATGTCATACTCACCTGCTCACATTTCTAAATCCATATTTAGCTCAAGTTCAATCCAAAAGATCAGTGAGTAGATGTGACACCTACATTGCACGTTGAATGCTGATAGAACACACATATAACTTCAATAATTTTTCAGCACCAGAATTGCTGGAGCCTTTAGTGTTCTTTCCCAGTCTATGATTTAGGTCTTCCCCAAGGATAAAACAGCTTTTATGTTTAAAAATTGTATTTTATCATGTAACAGATAGAGATCTTCCTTGTAATTTATCACATTCATATTATAAAAACCCAAAACAAAACACAAAAAAACTGCCAAACTTCAGCTTTATTAGGGTGTAAGATGTTGAGCGCAATCTCCAAAGGTTTGAAGTCACAAAAACTAGTAATTAATTTCATCAGACTGTACAGTGGCCAGGAACTATTTCAGGATTTTTAAAAATAAAGAAGTTTTCCCACTGTAGTGTTAATGACAAATAAGAAAACAATCTTTGATTAAAAAAACTCAGGGATTTACTTCTGATTTTTTTTGTTAATTGTGCATGTTTCAGAGATTGTACTTTCAAAGAAATGCTTTTGCTTAATTTTTTTACTAGCTAGATTCCAGTTACTCCTTCTCAGGGGAAAAGATAAAAAAGGAACCCTACCTGCCAAATGCACACTAGCTACAGAACTTGCACTGTATCTGCAAACTTACCTTGATTGGTACATGAAAAATATATAGTGTGTCTTTTTTACATTTTGACTTTGTGGTTAAGATTTGTTTTCTTCCTAAGAGAGCTGCATTTGACTATTGTGCTTGCACAGGATTTCTGAGCGTGAAGCTGCACTGGAATCAGCCCTGAGAATGTTGCAGCAGTTCTACCTGGATCTTGAAAAGTTCCTTGCTTGGCTTACAGAAGCTGAAACAACTGCGAATGTGCTGCAGGATGCCACACACAAAGAAAAGGTACTAGAGGATGCCAAAATGGTTCGGCAGCTCATGAAACAGTGGCAGGTAAGACAATCACTTCAGTTTATAGACATGTCCAGCATCCAAAGTGGTGGGGTTTTTTTCCAGTGTGCAGCTACTCAACAAAACTGAAATTATTTTGAAAAGGAGAACTGGTTCTACTACTAAGCTTTAAGTGTTGCTTTGGAAATTGTTGCGGGGATCTAACATGAGTCACATCATGATTCTGTCTGACGTCTTTCAACATATAATGCATTTGAAAAAGTGTCTTGAAGTACAGCTTTAAAAAGTACAGAAAGGAAACTGTGCTGAAATGGGCTTTTAGATTTTTTTTTAATTACATGAAAATGAAATACTCTACCAAGCTGCAGTCAGTCTTGAACTGAGCACTTGACAGACATGAGAGTTTATTAAGCATTTCTGGTATTTATAGAAGTTAAAGAAATTGCATCAAGTTTAGTCTCTGTAGCTTAACTGAATTAGTTTTCCTCCATTACTTTCAAATGCATGAAAAATGCTAATTTGGTATTTGGCTGATTTATTGTCAACATGCTCTGTTGCGATAATAAAAAGTGATAATGATTAAAATTTTCGAAGTTAATGGCTGAACAGTTTTCAGACAGTTGTTTTCCTATGAAAACAAAAAATTTTAAAGATAGAGAAAGTTGTAGCTGGTGTTCAGAGAATCTTGAGGAGAACGAAAAATAGTTGAGAGGGTGTTGTTGAAATATGTTATATTTTCATTGTGCTTTCTTCACTACAGTTATTGAGAGGAATACACATGTCTGTGTGAGGTCTTAGATTTCTTAAATATGATGTTGGTTGGCTGTTGGGAAGGCAGGGCCCTTTCTTCCAGTGTTCCTTGATAGTGTATGACTTTCATGTTGACAGAAAGTTCAAAACTGGAAATTCCAGGCACTGAAGCCAATATACCATAATTTATTTATGAAAAACATACTGTGAAAAATTTTACTTATAAGTTATTATGTTGAGTAAGTACATTGCATGGAAATACTGCTACCTTCTTTTGGCACTACTGTGTTAATACATGTTTTTAACTGTTTGACTGAAATGCTGCTAAATTCCATGACATTATACTCTGAAATCTACACTTGTTGCACTGGACAAAAGTGAAGTCTGAACCACATTTTTCATAGTGAGTCTTTATACTAATGTGGTTTTATAGTAGTGTACCTTTAAGTTCTTATGTGTTTCTGAATTCAGTTGCATGATCCTGGAGAGCAGATCTGAATGGAAGATAGTTCCAGATGAAGTGGTTAATTTTCAATGTAGGCTATCTTTTTATATTCCCTAGATTAGGTTTGTGATTGTAATGGTGCTGAAACAGTTGAATTATTAAGTATTTGCAGAAGTTATTTTTTATATGGTCATTGAAAAATGGATTATTTGGCAAAATAGAGATACCTAAAAATTTAGGTCAAATGCTTCGTTTCTAACTGTAATGGAGCTTTGTAGATCTTGTTATCTTTTCAACTGGTATCTAAATTTTTTTTTAATTTACACGTAAGAACCATCCAGAGCTGCAGACAAAATGAAAAATAAATGCATACAAGTCCTTCCCTCCACAAGTAATTAATGAAGTACATAAAAATATCCATCATGTGAACAATTACTTTGAACGGTAAGCTTTCTTCTAAAGATTTTTCTTCACTTCAGTAAAGATGCAAGATGAAATTTTCAATTCTTCTCTCCAGTCAGAAAGTGTAAAAACTGTTGTAGAGGCTCTATTTTTTTCATTTCCAAAAAGCAAACATCGTTCCATTCACATTCTTGGCTGTACAAGAGAAATTATGCTCACGTCTTAAGAAGAAGCATTAGTATGCACAGGCAAAAAAGTGGTTGTTATATGGTCTTTTGCTCCCAAAAGAGTTATATATACCTGTCCACCAACAGCACAAGAATTTGAGGCTTTAGTTAGAGTTGATGATTGCAGGAGGAAATATTTTGATGTGCGATTTGTGGTGGGCTTTTTTCACTTGCATCTGCATGCTGACCTGTCGCTGTGTAGATCAACTTGTTTTTTTTCCTGGGCCTGTCACCATTTGCCAGCATTTTTATACCATTTTTAAGCCTCCGAAAGAGCTCTTATAACAAGCACAAGTGGATATTCAAATGCCCTTCTCCTGAGGGGAGTCTGCTGGATACCTTTTTAAAAAATGATAGAACAATCTTTTTTTTGTTGTTGTTGTCTTCCTCAAGTAGAAGAAAAATACCTATTTCTACGGGAATAAGGAAAGTTCTGTTTAAGTAAATAGAATGGGACTTTTGTTAGAAATTTTAATTGGGAAAGACCATTTTTTTTCTGTGGTTGAAGAATTACAGTAAAGTGGCCATTCAAGATTTGCACCTTCTTCCATTTCATTAAATTATCAGGAATTTGAGACACAGTCATCAATTAAAGCTAATTTAAAAGGATGTATCTTTTTACTCGTGTGTTTTTTTGGTAATTAGAGCATCATTTTTAGTCAGTTCTCTTATTGCAATAGGGATTTCAATAACAGCAAATTTTAGGTTCAGGAAAGTTAGCCAAGTTGTTTGAACCAAGCAGAGCATTTGTCCACACATGTTAACACATTGTAATGCTGAATAAAGAACTTGATAGTGACTGCAGGTTTTTCTGGAGACTTTGCATTATTCCCAAATGATAAATGGTGCTTTTGTAGCAGTTCACCATTACTGGACAGACATACATGCAGACAAAAACACAAACGTGCATAAACTTCTATTTCTCCACTAGTACCTGATAGATTTTTCTGACGATGTGTATTTGAGTTTCATACACACAATGAATGGACAATCCCAGCAAAAGTCAGTTGGAAACAAAGTATGGGAATAAATTAGTGGAGACTGTGGCTACGAATACACGAGCAAGTTGAGTATGTCCTCGGTCCTTCTCTGGCACTGAGGCCAGCTGTAAGCAAAATGCCACATCTGTGTTTTTGAACTGTTCTACACTTCATGAAGACATATATTATGCTAGGTTTCTTCTTACATAAAGTTTTTCATTAAAAGTTAAATAATTTTGATGACATAAGGAAATTATTCAAAAGCAAAAAAAAGGTAAATTTATATAATAGTCTGAGAGTGCTTAGCTGTAACATTAATTCATTAAGATGGGTAAAATTTGCAATAGTCATAACACAGTGCTCCATATCAATAGTCCTCCCTGTAATAGCTTTCTGTCCAACTAGGTACAGTTTCCTGGTAGTGGTGTAAATATTGCCCATCTATGTGGCTACAAAACTGGTTAATGGAGCAAATATTAACGACTTTTACTACTTAAAGCACAATTTTGTCAATAAAATTATTTTATTGATGTCAGCTGAACGGTCGAGAAAGAGAGTATGGCTTTTCATCTGTGTCTCAGTTATTGCTGCATTGATTCTTCCAGCCTTCACACCCTGCCTGTAAGAGTTATCTTTCACAATTTGCTTGGATTCATAACAGTGAAAAGTTAGAACATGACAAAAGTGTGGCCATTTGTGTGCAGCTTATGCACATAAAAGATTCAAACAAAAGGAGCTTTAATAAGTCACTGAAATCTCAGAAATATGCATTTATGTACTTCATGGAAAGGGGTTATTGCTCACTAATCCATATCGTCGTCTCCATAAACCTTAAAACAGATAAGACTTTTATTTTTACTCCGTACTGTGGGCCAGAAATGCACTTACCCTATAAAACGCATCGTGCAATCCCTTGTATCCTGAGAAATTTGCTGTGTACATTGTACGTGTATAAAAACAGACTCATTCAAATATGTTCTTAATATGTTTTTTTTAACACCCAGCATATGCAGTGCAACCACATGCCCTGCCCCAGCATATGAAAGATCCTAAATGCTTTCAGCCAGGATTACAGTCTTCCAGCTGTTTTTTTTTTTTTTTCCCACATGAAGTCATGGGGTAGCTTTCCTCTCATCAGCCAGGCTGAATCCAGATCATAGGAGGTAAAACAAAATGGTAGTTTCTGGTTAAAAATCACCGTATCACAAGTCTTTTGAAAGAAACTTCAACTACCTAGGTTTATAGAGTCCATAGAAGTCATGGTTAAATGTGACATGTGGACGTAGATCTGCAGTCTCTGTCTTGTTCTTTATGCAGGTCCATGGACTTGGGTAATGTGAAAATAGCAGGAGTCCTGAAATATTATGATTCTGTTTTAACCTGCTATTTTTAAGTAATAGGTATAAAGCAGTGTTTTGATAAAGAATTCTCTACACAAATAATGAAAAACCTAAATTTCTGAGTTCAGTAGTAGCTTTGTCTCCTTGTCGCTAAAAATGTTTATCTCACCTTTGGTGTTTACTGCTTTATGTTCTCAAGCTTTAATTTATTTTTTTAAACAACTAGGAAAGGAATATCTTGCTGTGTGGAAAGTGTTTTATATAGCAGAAGTTGCTTGTCTAGGAAAATCTCACATTTTTAGGTGTTTCTTTGCTTTTCATGTTAAGAAACCATTAGCTCAGATGTCACTAATAAAGATTAATCTTCCCCTAGTACTTAGCAGTTCATTCAGTAGCAGAAGGAGCAGGGTGAGACTTACATAACTGCACGTTCTAATCACCTGATGACGTAATTACATTAAGCTGTTGCATTATAAACACACTGTTTGTGTATGTAAGCATGTATTTGCATGCATCTTTTGTCTGAACTGAGGTGGTTTTGTTTAGCCTGGATAAATGCCAGGTGCCCACCAAAACCGCTCTATCACTCCCCTCCTCAGCTGGACAGGGCAGAGGAAATATGATGAAAGGCTCGAGGGTCGAGACAAGGACAGAGAGAGGTCACTCACCAGTTACCGTCACGGACAAAACAGACTGAACTTGGGGAGAAAAGGGAGTTAAATTCATCACCAATCAAATCAGAGTAGGATAGTGAGAAATAAATCCAGATCTTGAAACACCTTCCCCCCACCCCTCCCTTCTTCCCGGGCTCAGCTTCACTCCCGTTTCTCTCCCTCCTCCCCCCGAGTGGTGCAGGGGACCGAGAATGGGGGTTACGGTCAGTTTGTCACACGCTGTCTCTGCCGCTCCTTCCTCCTCAGGGGGCAGGGCTCCTCACTCTCTGCTCCTGCTCCAGCATGAGGTCCCTCTCACAGGAGACAGTTCTCCACAAACTTCTCCAACATGAGTCTTTCCCATGGGCTGCAGCTCTTCACAAACTGCTCCAGCGTGGGTCCCCCACGGGGTCACAAGCCCTGCCAGCAAACCTGCTCCGGCGTGGGCTTCTCTCTCTCTCCATGGGTCTGTAGGTCCTGGCAGAAGCCTAGTCCAGCGTGGGCTCCCCACAGGGTCACAGCCTCCTTCAGGCATCCACCTGCTCTGGCATGGGGTCCCTTACACAGGTTGCAGGTGGATATCTGCTCCACCGTGGACCTCCATGGGCTGAAGGAGGACAGCCTGCCTCACCATGGTCTTCACAGGCTGCATGGGAAAATACTTCACTCCAGCATCTCAAGCACAGGCTCCCCCTCCTTCTTCCCTGACCTTGGTGTCTGCAGAGCTCTTTCTCTCACATCATCTCACTTCTCTCTCTCGACTGCCATTTCACAGCAGGTTTTTCCCCTTCTTAAATATGTTATCACATAGGCGCTACCACCATCACTAATGCGCTCAGCCTTGGCCAGCAGTGGGTCCGTCTTAGAGCCAGCTGGCACTGGCTCTATCAGATATGGGGGAAGCTTCTCACAGCTTCTCACAGAATCTACCCCTATAGCCCCTCACTACCAAAACCTTGTCATGCAAACCCATAACATTCACACAGAATACTTTCTAGACAATCTTCAAGGATACAAACCAGTTACTCCAAGGAGTTGTGTAATTATGTGCTGCTTTTTATTTTCTAGTTGAAATACATCACATGTTCCCATGAGGCCTGCTTTGATAAGTAACCATATGAGGGAGATGAAAATAATTAATTTTACTTTCTGCTTCATACTTCTAGTGATAAGAACTCTCAACTGTATTAATTACTCCTCTGGTTTGTGTTTTTAGCAATAATTGTATGTGACATTTTATACAGCTTATGTAATATTAGATATAATTTTGAAGTTAGTGTGGATTTATCCTGTTATTTTATGAATGCAATCATTTAATATTAAGCCTGTAGATGAACTTATTTTCATTTTCACTGAAATTTGAGAAAGAATACAGCATGTGACACCTAGTTAAACAATAACTGGAGAATGCTTCTATACTATATACACAGGTTACCAAAAGTATCTGAAATAATCCATGATTACTGATGAGTTATTGCTAGTGTAGAAGTATGACAGCATATGATAAATGAAGCAGAGTTAATAACTTTGACATGAAATACATAGCAAATTTATTTTTATTACCACCTTCATGCTCATTTAGCCTATAACCTAAGTAGTCTTCCATTAGATGCAGGAGTTTTGCTGCAAATAAAGTGAAAAACTTGGAGTGCCTGAAGTTATACCTACAAATGTATAGTATGGGCAGTAAATGTATTTTCTCACAGTGTTGTGTTTAGCTAAAACAAGAGATACAAACAACAGGGAAGGGACTGTTGTCTTTTCTATTCCTATCAATGCTTCAAAGGTGCTCACTTTTTTTTAAGGTGTCCAAGAGGAGGTAGATACATGTTCCTGACTCTTCTTTATTACTTAGCTGTGTAGGTTCTGTGAGAGAGTAAAATTCTTTACAACTTTATTTCAAACATAACTGTGCTGGGCAATTATATGTAAATTAATTTTGTGACATGATGTATGAATTAGGTGATGAACCTGAAAAACAGGGAAGAGAGTGTCTGTAACGTCCTTGCTCAGTTTAACTGACTTTACTCAAAAATACTTAATAGTGATTAATTTGCTAGTACTTTGTCTCTTTTCTGAAACACTTGCTCACTCATTTCTGCTTGAAATGATTTTCTGAAAGCTTTAAATATCACACATAATCTTCTTCCCTCACCTATTTCTTTTTAAAGTTTAATCCTCCAGATTTGTCTTTTACACTAACCCGTTACCAGTTTTGAAATAAAATCTGTTCCATAATACCTTAAATGGAATAACAACTGTCAAAGCCATCTTAGTCCATTGAGTAATAGAAGAGAAATTCCAAAATCTAAATTTTAACACAAGAGCTATTACAGCCTAATCTGAGACAGGGCAAGATATTATCTCAGAGTGAAAAGTTACCATGCGGATTTTGTGAAGTAGTGGATAGTAATTACTTTGAAAACTCCTGGTCAAGAATTTTTTGGTATTGTGCTTGGTGGTCATGAGGGAGGGGAATAACGTTTCTTCATTGTTAACAGCAAGTGCCAAACTGACCTAACGCAACCTCTATGAACCTATACCTGCGGTGTTGACAAGTGCGGAATTCCTGACTGGAGAGCAAACTCCTTCATGGTCAGTGACTGTCATGGTTAGGGCACTCATTTGCACCCACTCTGGTTGAGATCAAATGCTTGAATCTGAATGTTCTCTGTCAGAGCTAAGTGCCTACTCATCTAGCTAATACTAGGAAAAGGTTTTCTTCATCTTCCTTGGGCTAATTTAATTTTGTCCTTAAACTCTACTCTGGCACATTTGTGGCAAAAGCAGCCAGCAGCACCCTGGGTGTATTGGGCGAAGTGCTGCCAGCGGTTTGAGGGTGGTGACCCTTCCCCTGTGCTCAGCAGTGGTGAGACTCACCTGGAGTGCTGGGTCCAGGGATGGGTTCCACAGTACGAGAGAGACGGGGACATACTGGAGCAAGCCTGGCGAAGGGCAACAAAGGTGGTTAAGGGTTTGGAGCATCTTTCGTATCAGGAGAGGCTAAGAGAGCTGGCACTGTTTTGCTTAGAGAAGAGAAGGCTCAGGGAAATCTTATCCAGGTGTGCAAATTCCTGTGTAGAGAAGACAGAAATGTGCTCTTCTCAGTAGTGCTCAGTGACAGGACGAGAGGCAGTGGGCACAGACTGAAATACAGGAGGTTCCAGGTTAGAGTAAGAAAAAAAAAATACTGTTGGGATGGTGAAAAGCATGAAACAAGCTGTCCAGAGAGGCTGTGGCACCTCCATTACTGGAGATCCTCAAACCGTGGCTGGACACAGTCTGCTCCAAGCAGGGGAGCTGGATCAGATTCTTTCCAGAGGTGCCTTTCTGCCTTGACTGTTCAGTGATTTTTGTGATCTCTGATCTGATCACATAATCACTGGTCGTATAGTCAGTCATTCTGTAGCCTAATTAATTTTTACTTAAATATACAAATGGAAAACCTTTAATAGGAGGAAGTAAGAAACTGTAAAGTTTCTTGCTATTTCTTGAGAAAATTTCATAAGCATCTCCCAGGAGTTCCTGAGTAATGTGTTTAAGTGAATGAGGAGGAAAAGTGGATAATAAAAAAAGAAATGATGTGGGGAGAAGGGACCACAGAGAATAACAATAATTATGTATTTTAAAATTACTCTTAATAGTGGAAACTGATGGGGAGATTGAAAGGTGAAAGCTAGAGGTAAGCGGTGAAAATAGTACAAGTATTTTTCAGAGTACCATAAATTAAGATTGGGGTTTCTTTCCTTATGCACAGAATTGAAATCTGGGACCTTTGACCTTCAAATGTTTTTGTTTTCTCTTAATCCATTACTCTTTCACCTAAAATAAATATTTCCTCAAAAGTTATCATCCAAACATGAACGGCGACTTGCTTGAAACAATTTTTTTTTTTTTTTTAATTGGGATTTACCTTGGTACTGTATTAACAGAGTGATGCTTTTGAGCAGCCAGAGGGGAAAGTGTTAGCACAGTTCTGGGCTGAGACTTCCTACAGGCTACAGTCGTTCTAATTAGGTCTATTCACACTGAGTTCCTAGTTTGCTGGTGAGATCACATATTTTGGTAAAAGAATAGTGCTTTGTGTTAGTACCTGTATTTTTAATTGAATGCATTGGATGGAGGGGAAAGAAGTACTTTACAACATAAAAAGGGCGCTTCTGGTAACTCTGACAACATATCAGTGTACAGAGTATACAAATGTGCCTGAAGAGCAGGACAAAGATGGTGTCTGTCTTCAACCAGGTTCTGCGGTGTATTTTTATTTTTTATTTTATGAACCATGGATAGACGTGACAGATGAAACAATCCAGTGGCACAAAGGGTCAAAGATATTTTTAACATATTTTAATGTCATACCACTCAACTACATTATGATTAATGTGCTGCTGTAGAAGGCACAAAGATAAGGACATTGTTGGTTCAAAGAGTATATAATCTGCAGTCCTATAAAAATGGGTAAAACTGGTGAAATCAATGAGACTCCTTATTCACATAAACATAAATATGTATTTGTGTTTGAAGCTTCAAGACCTAAAAGACATGCAAATGAGTAACCCTTTCAAATGCATTCTAAGGATCAAGTCTGAAAATACATTCACTTATGTTTGTTTATTTATGTTTGTTTTACACTTCTACAGTTTGTCATCTGTAGTAGGCTTGCCGGTTTGTGATTTATTTTCCCTTCTCAGAGAAGTAACAGTTTTATTTAAAAACTGCTTAAAAACCCAGCATGTGGTGAAGCAGTATCTTTTAATATTGATATTCCAGTATTCCTGCTACCTTTTGAGACTGTGATTTTGCTCCATTCAAATAACAATGGCAATTTCAGTGTCACTTCCATGTGATGATGTGCTTTGATCTAGGTAAGGGTGTGAAAAAGGGGAACCTGATGCTTTCAGTGCAGGGAGGAGTGACAGAAAGAAGAGAAGAGAAGAAAAGCTGGGAAATAGAGCAGCTGTGTAGAGTCGAGTTACTGCATACTGCTACATTATTGGAAAGCTGGCTACTTTCACAGGGAGGTTTAGATGCTGATTCTCAATGGGGAGTGCTGTTCTTCGTAGCTAGATATCAAAGAGAAGTGGTCATGAAATCAGCAATAAAACAGATACACAGATGTTGCTACTTTTTGTCAAAAGTTTTGTTTCAATTAGTTTAGTTTGAATAATCTTTGTCATAAAATCAGAAAATAAATTGCTGCTGCAGCTTACCTAGAAGTGGATACATTAATAATGTATTCTGCTTCTGCCATTCCTGTTTCTGAACTGAGAACAAACCCCTAATCAATACTGATTTTCTTTTGGAAGGTAAAGGGTGTCTTTTATTAGATGATCTAGTACTTAGTTACTAGAGTAAGATGTAACTATTCTTAAAAATTTTTCTCAGGAAAATAAACAGCTCTGAATTGTCAGAAATCTCACATATAAAGTGGATGTTTGCAAACAAGAAGACAGATAATTTTTTTCCTTTAATTTCTCATTTGCATAAGTTCTCATAGTCAAGGCAGAAGAAAAATCCCGTTTGTCAAATGTGCGAAATAACATAGTGTATGCTCACTTGGTTATTGAGCACACCAGAAGGATGGTCCTAAATTTTCTCTTGCAGATCAGCATTCAAATCCTACCAGCTTTAAACAAAGATTTTTCAAACATGGGTTAGATGGGAAAAGCTTTTGTAGCATGAAGTGTGAGATTGTATTGTATTAAGTGACATTATTAGAGGAGAGCATGGAAAATCACAAGCAGAAATGGGATGGAATGTTTAAGATGGTTTGCCGTTATTCCCGAATAGGTTCCAATTCCTACATTTTCTCCTGACCTTTTCATGCCTCTAGGATGCCTCATCCCTGTTTGCGTAGCCTTTTCTAAAACAGGATCTCCAACATCCAAAGAACTGGACGGATGGGCTCGTTCATTATTTTACTCAGCACATGCCGTATCTCACTGTAGCCCATCAACTTGAAGTGATAGGAATGAGATTGAGTGCTTAGCAAAACTTTGAAGACTTCTACCATTTGATCTTCCTGGATCATCAGTATGTTCTGGTACAGCCTAATCTGCCATTTAGTTCTTGCATTTACTTGGTATTTGTTTTAGCAGATTTATTTGAAAAGTGAATAATCAGTAAAATCTGTTTGCAAAACCCCAACAGTAGCTTTTAATATATGCTTCTGGTGAGTTTGAAAGGGTATCTGTGCCGTTTACATTGTACCTCATACCAGACTATTGAAAACACAAGGCTGAAGTGCACATAACTTGCTAGTAAGACCAGATGTGTATTTTCCCAAGGCAGGTAAAAAGAAAAATGCTTGTATTGTGGTTATGAACATGTTAACATAAAAAGTATAAATTATATAGTGCATAACTGAGGCAAAGTATTAATTTTGGCTTAGGGCACATACCTTCCTGAATATGTAAGAAGGCGATGACCTACAAAGAACACAAATCAGGAATAAAACGAAATCATACATGCTTTTCAGAGACAAGTTCTACTTGTTTTGTGAAAGGCTTTTAGACTGTACTGAGAAAAATGGTTCTTTTCTAAGAAATGCTGCAAGCTTTTTCTTTTTATGAGTTTATAGCTGCCATAGCACAGGTTTTCTGCATGTGAATTTACACATTTTCACAATACTACCTGTTCTGTATCATGCACTGTGCAGCAGTGCTTTACTGTAGCAGAGCAAATCCCACTACCTGAACTGACAGTGTGTTTGACAAGAGTAACTTTATCATCACCGAGTGCCCCATTTCATTTGCTGTCAGAAGTTTAGACTTACTCTCTTTCAGCTGCTGACAAGAAATTGAATCTCTTCTGTCAGTATGAAGTTCCACATTGCATTTATCCTTTTGTACCAGAATTTTCATTTGAATCATTTATTTTCATTGGATACCATTTCATTTTGCATGTTTTCTTTTGGGTGCCTGCTTGCAGTTTACTGCCACTTCTCCCACATACGAAATTAAGTATTTTTTTTTCAGTAGCATGATTAGTGGTACAGAAGTATTATCTCAGTCTGTTTTGTAATGATTCCAGTGTGTTCATCACCTTGTTATCACAGAAAATAATAGCAACTTTTTGGAGGAAGACCTTTGTCCTCCTTTGTGGCAGTGCTGTAATTATGTTAGGAGATTCTAAACTGATGTTCAGGATTTTCCTTCTGGGTAAAATGCATATTGTTTGCAAATTCTGGAAAGTCAGCCTTAAATTAGGGTTACTTATCATAGTTTTGCTACATTTTGTCTCACTAAAGTTAACTAGATTTGGGTTTATCTTCTCTGAAATAGTTTGTATAATAATTGCATTTTCAGAGGGTGAATATTGTAACGAGAATATATAGCTACTTAAAAATGTATTAGTACTCTTTCTAGGGTTTCTAATTTCTATTTTTGTGTTGGCAATTCTCTGATTTTATGTGTACTTTTCTGTGTGTGGGAATCATCTGATGTTATGATATCTACCAAGTACCCTAAAATGACAGTATTGAGCTGCTTTACATGAGATTGAATTACATTATTTAGAGCCTATGGCACTGGAAATCAGATGTAGGCTCACATAGATTTTATTTATATAGGTTCTTCTGTTACATGTATTTTTGTATATATATATTATTATCTTTCATATCTATTCTCTGATTTAGGATTATACAGCTTCAGATAACCTGTTCACATTGCGGGCTATATATAGATTTTTTTTTTTCAAATAACCTTGTCATCTGTGGATTTTCTTTGGACGAAGGTAGGAGGATGTGCCTTTAAACACTGGTACAAGCAGACACAAGCTCTGCTGTTTGTATCCAGGTATCAGTAGTTACCTACTAAGTAACCAGGCTATAGAAATACAGTAATGTCATCTCTTCAGTGTTTTGTCTGCCTTTACATTTTTTTGAGGTCATGTAACCAGTCTGTTGTGTATCTGCCACCTGTCCTTACTGGAATATTGTATGTAGTAGGGTTGAAGACTCAGCTTCTGAGACCTGTTTTTAGGTGTCAACAGAGTGTGAGGCAAGTGTTGAAGCTTCCAGTAAGATCGGCAGAGTTGGTGCAATCTGGAAAGCTATTCGGATGGCCAAATCTCGTTATCCCATTGTCTTCATTTCACTGGGGATGCAACAGCAGCTCGTGTTTGGACCTTCTCACACCATGAAGAAACGTCCAAGAAGTGTGTCTGGGCTTGTGTTACTGCAGCGGTTTGTGCCACCCAGCTCAGCTTGGTTGCAATACCTGTTCTTTCTAGCTCTGCACAGGAATGGTGAGAGAGAAGTGCTTCCAGAGGGCAGTTTGGCGCAGCTGTGCTGTGACTATTTGACTTCTGGAGAAGTGTATGTCTCTCTTATGACTTAGAGAGAACCTAGGAGGAGTAGCTAAATAACTAACTAACTACACTAGGTGCCTACGCTTGGTGTGATTTTATTATTTAAAATGTGTGTGTGTGCATACACTCTCTCTCTCTTTGTTGGTAAATGTTAATAGTGTTTATATCTTTTGTTGTTGTTGTTGTTCCTTATTAATTTCATTACCTTTTACCTAAAATGGCTTAAAGAGCTTAAAGCTTCCCGTAGGTCCTACCATGCAGTATATTTCTAAAACCTGCAATTGCCTGTGAGGTGAGACTGCTGAGATCACTTTTCCCCCAAATGATGACGTGATGGAACTATGAAGGTATGTGAAGATATGCCTAGGAGGTTTCCTCTGCCAGATCACTCCAGGTTTTAAGCTCTGTCTTCTGCTGACCCATCTGTCCACAAGAATGCCCCATAAGTGTCGAGGCACTGACATTTGTTTGGTTTTACTCTGCCTCACTGAGAAATATTTATGTCTGATGTTGTTCTGGCTTGCCTTACCTCTTCATTGTCACCAGTTGGAAAAGGTGTTAATGCTTTCTGTTCTTCATGTGTTTCTTTTCCATAGAAAACTTCCTTGAAACCAAATGTTTGTTTGCTTAGGAAAGGATTTCAGCTCCTTTATGCCACTTGTTGGGGTGGTGGCTCTCTCACTTGTTGCAGAGAAAGGTTTTCACTGCTTCCGTTTGGCTGCTGTAGTTGTTGGGAGATCTGGATGGGCACAGCTATGAACCTACTCCATGGCTACCGTAGTCAGTCAGATTTTTGCCCACGAATTCTTTGTGGAACTCTATTGTACGCAGGACTGCTGCTGCTTTTCAGAGGAGGGACGGGAGCGGGGTGAAGAAAGCCTGCACCAGGGTGTGGAAATCCATTTGCCTTCTGTTACGGTAGCCTGTTGGCTATCTTTGGTAGCAGTCAGCAACTCAGCCCAGGGAATCGATTTTTCTTAGTACTAAATAATGAGTCAGAACAGCCCTCAGGAAAGGGAAGCATAGGGGACAGTAAGCTTATCTTGTATCTTGTGCCTACAAAAAGCAGATCTCTCTCTTTTCAGATATGCAAAAGGCACACAATCCTCATTTTCTCCAGACCTGTGGAATCCTTGTTCCTTCCTCCATTTCTTTCTCTTGTAAGTTCTTTCGGAACTTATTTATGCCGAGCTATTCTTAGAGTTGGATTTAGCAGTTTACCTGCAAGTGTGGCTGATTTGTGGCTTCGATATGCTAATGTAGGGCCCTTTGATTTAAAGCTGAAGTGGCTGCAATAATACAGTAGGTTTTTGCATGAGTCCTTTTGTGTGGAATAACTCTGCTGAATCAGGTTGGAGCTGGGAGAGGCTGGAGGAATGGCAGGAGAGATCTGAAACGTAACTGTCCGGTTTTGCCTTGGTAGATCAGAAGCTTTCAGCTGACCAGCTTAAGGCATCTAAACCGAAGGCAATATTTATGAACAAATAGAGCAGAGAAAGTAATACATTGCTTGTCAGCTGGTTGTTTAGGTTGATTTAGGTTAGTATGGTATGCTGCGAGTCACCAGAGGTGTTTGTATGTGAGTGAAAACATCTGATCTTCATTTAAAATAAATGACTTCAATGCTGTACTATCCTTATAGTTGAAAAGACGATCCAAAACCAAAAGAGGCCATGAGCACCAAGAAGCAAGCATATTAATCAGTTCAGAAGATGAACATTTTTATTTCCTTGTACTTTTCTTACTATGCATATTTTTTCATGTTAGGTCTCTATAGCTTAGAGAATCTTGACTGACAAATCTGTATCAGTCAAAAAGATCGTCCGTCAGGTTACACTGATAATTTGTTATGAAATAACTGAATTAACCCTCAAAACAGACCATGAGACTTTTTTTCTCAATGCCAAAATTTTAATTTCTAGTATCTGAATCAGATATTACAGCTTTTTAGGGGAACATTACTAATGGAGCACATATGAGAGTTAACGAGTAGCTAAGCAGATTAAAGATATAAATTATATCTTCTCCAGAAATACTATACATTGTCTACTATATTAAATCTACTTAATTTTAATTTTACCTCATGCTGCTAAGTTGGACACAATTTTAATGACAGTTTTTCTGAAACTACTTCATAGTTCAGCAAAAATAATAGCAAGATGCACTTCCTAGAGGACTAAGTACAAAAACCAAAAAAATTGAGTCACTGGATTTCATTGTTCAACTTCAAAGGTCTTTTGCTGGGGTAAACTTACAGTTGTCCCGCTATTTTTTGTACTGTTTATATCAAAGTGTATTTTATTGATCTACAAATGAAGTGGCAAACCCTTTCTTTCCTGTAAACTTGAAATCTGCTGTAAGCTGCTAGATCAAAGCTATGAAATCAACCTGTTCTCACTTACATTACACCAATTACAGACACAACAGTACGTTAACCTCAGCAGATTATCTCTTCTTTCTAACTGTGGTGTTGTAATTCCGTACTTCATGAGTGCGAGTTGCAACAGTGTTTAAATCCCAGCTCATTGATTGGCTTTAAAAAATAAAAGTAGCCGCTTTATTTTAGCCTTCAGTTTGTGGGACACCTAATACCATGGAGGGTTAGCACCGCCTGAATAATAGTGCCAAGAAATGTCATTTCTGCAATGGGAGCTATTACGTGACAGCCTGTTATTTCATTATCTTGTGTTTCCTGCCAGACACCTAACCTAGACATTTTACGCCCAGTGTTGCTGGGCTGCATGCTGCCTCAGGTGAAAAGAGGATCATTACCCAATTTTAATCCACCTCTGTGATCAGGGCATGAAAGAAAGGCCACACATTGTCCTCAGAGCAAACTTGCAGCTGTGGTTACCTGTCCACAGCTGTGAACCCCCTGCACGGAGCCTAATCCTGGGAGACTCAGGTCCTGTTGATATCAAAAGGGATTTTGCGGATCATCAACAGCCATTACATCTGGCTCGGTAAAGAGACTCTGAACCAGGTGTTAGGGTGAGATGAAGGAAGGGGAGATGAAGCTATGTATTTTGTTTTCCTATTTTATTTTTCAGATAGGTTTACTTAATTTGATTTTTTGTTTTCATATGTTTTTCTGAGGCCTTTGCAACACTAGACTGGAGGCTGGCATTTTGCCCTGGCCTAGACAGGGGCAAATAAAGTAAAATATACTAATATGAATGAGATTTGCTCAAGTTTAAAAACATTTTTATTCTTTGTCTGGATATAGTTTCTGCTTTTTCATTGTAGTTTTCACCATATGTCTAAATAATCAGGAACAAATAGAGACAAGCTGCACCTGACAGAAATAGGAAAAATTATTTTATGAGTTTAGTTAAAAAACTTTTGTAGAAATCTGTCTTTATTAACATGCTTTTTTGCTGATGATTTCTCTGTTTTCATTACAGCTTATAGCATTGTAAATTAATTTAACATGAAAGGATAAAAATGTTGCTTTTGAAATGTTTCTCATTAAATTATGAAAAAAAATAGCAATAAATAATAGAAAAGAATGCCTCTGGTAGAAGCTGCTGTTAGCTCAATTATTGCTGTACCGGGAGTGAATTATTGCAGAGCTAACTCAGAGGCAATATTATTGCAGTTACATTACATAAAACAGATGAGCTCAAAACTTCAAAAAACAGCACAAAAAAGAAAGCACAGGCTGGATCCTTTGAAAGTTAAATCTCTGTTTATGCTTCTGTGAGAGGCTTGGGCAAGACAGTTGGCTGGAATTGAAGCCACTCGCGTCTCAAGCATTGTGGTAATAAAGTGAAAGGCAAATGGGGTTAATTTCATTGATACTTTGTATGCACCGGCTAGAGGTGCTGGCAGTCTGAAGTCAGGGTATGCTGTATATATGCTGCAGGATGACTGCTGTCCTGGTTTGGCCCCGGATGGCAACACAGCGCCACGCGGTCGCTCTGCCGCCCCTCCCCCCAGTGGGGTGAGGAGGAGAAGGGGAAGAGAAAGGCAAAAACTGGTGGGTCAGGATAAGGGCAATTTAACAGAACAGCAAACAAAGGGAACAGAAACAACAACGATACGGACAAGGAGAATACGCAAAACAAACAGCAGGAACGGACAGAGCCACCCTCACCACCCGCTGCCGCCGCACGCTCCTGAGCCGCGACTGCCTTCCCGCCGCCCAGCTCCCCCCAGCCAGAACCCAGCATGAAGGCACATGGTATGGAATACCCTGCTCTGTTCGGCCAGGTGAGGTCAGCCCACCTGGCTGTGCCCCTTCCTGGAGTCCAGTGAAAATTAACCCTGTCCTGGCTGAACCCAGGACAGCTACAAGCATGGTGGAGTATTTTGCCTCAAATCTATAAGGTGTATGGGGAGGTAGAAAATAATTCTCTAAGTTACCAGAGGGATGCTGATATTACTGTCAATCTTCTTAAAACACCTGTCATTTTGCATTACCTGACGAGAACATCTTTTGTTGCATTTTGGTCTTGGCTTTGTATTTTGGTCTTCATACGGCCAGTTGTTGCCTGGGGTGCTAACAACTTCCCTGCTGCTTAAGGTGGTACCTCAGTTCCATCCCTTTGCAATCATCTGATTTAGCTTCAGGCTTGGATTGTTCCAAACTTATTCCTCTGTACTCTCTCTGGTTAGACCTTAGATTAACTTAAAAAGATGTTATACCGTACAGGGTGAGTATTACAGGCAGGAACTGACCCTGAAGTGACTGACGTGTTGTCTGTCTTAGCCATCAGGAATAAAATGACAGAACAGAAAATATTTTAAACCATCAATGGTCAGAAATCTTGGAAATTAGCATAAAGTTATTTATTCCTAGCTACTGTCATGGTAATGACTCCTTTAATATATAATTCAATTTAAATGATATTCCATAAAAATATTTTTTAAAAAGTAGTGCTAAAATACACAAGCCATAGAAATGTAATAAAATACAGTACAGAATAGCTTTAGTGATACCATTATGCATTTTCTTTTTTTTTTTTAATTGGCGCTCTTGTCAGAGATTCCTGGTTATTATTTTGAAATCGGTAAGATACCTTGGGAATGTTGATTTACAAGTGAAAGGTAAAAGACCCAAGAAATTGTTATTTTCCAGGTAATTTCAGGGCATTTCTAGGTGGTTCAGTAGTCCTGTGATTTCTTAATTTTCTTTTCAAGACAGGTAGAAGTGTTGCCTTCTCTCTGTTAGAGATGTTAAACAGTTGTCATTTATGAAGCATTTATGAATATAATCTAGAAAACATATATTAAGCATGCAGTTATTTTAGGTTAAGATGATTCTCAGTGCTGTGAACTAATGAAGTCAGAAAGTTCTTTTAAAATTCTTTAGACATTGAGTGTGTCAGAGATATATGTATGATAATCTTGTTATAGACATATATTACAAGAAACTATACCTGTGCTCAGTGTGTATGTTTATATATATATATATGCATGTGTTTAATTTCCTGTACATTGAGTTATAGAACAAATTATTCACATTTGGCTGTCAGTATCCAGAATGTATTCTAGGATACACTTCTAGGATAGTATTTATAATACGTTGCTGACACGAAGTTGGTTTCAAGACTAGAGCTACTGGAAGATAAAACATCTTTTCTTCTGGAACGCTGTTGATGATATTTACAGTCTTGAAGATAAAATGTTCACAAGTTTTTCAAAATGTTGGTTTCTGTCATGCCATCCTACAGGCCTGAAGGAATTATTACTGCTCCACAGTAGAGAACGGCGAGAAAATACACTGTGCCACAGGCACTGCTGGGAGACCTTGAATGCATTCCAGAATTTGCAGGCACGGTGCTCCCATACCACTTCTTTCCATTGTCATGTAAAAGGTATTAGAGTAGCAGTTTATGGTTTGGGTTATTCCCAGTCCTTTCAGGTTTTGGTATTTTGGGAACATGAGCGGAGTAGAAGAGAGAAATTTGCGTTTTCCCAAAAGATTGCTATTCTTGCTGACTTGACACTTGGACAGCCAAACAAATACTGTGTTTATGCTTGGCTATCTTCAGCAACATATTTTCTTCAATAAATGTTTGAGACTGTGTTATAATTAGGAAATCTTACTTTAAGAGCCATACACATCTACTTGGGCAAAAAAAAAGCAGTGTGGTATGGCCTCCACATCAAACTAAGTGATGCTGCTCTTGTTAAGGATAATAAATACTGTTAATAAATTGCTTCAGCACTTTCTACATAGCAAAATTATTTGCTAAAATTATTTTATAGTTTAAATAAATTATTTTGTGACTGACATAAATGTCTCATGGAATATTAATGAACAGAGAAGCTAATTTTAAACAATTTCCTTTTCATCACCATTTTCAGGCACAGAGAAACACTGTGCTATTTTAAAGTGTTTTGTGCTATGTTTGTGATACCTATTTTGAATTAAAAAACCAGTAGAAGTGGTTTTTTTATTTTTTGTCTTTGTTCCTTAAATTTTGCCCTAGCAGTTGAAATTCTGAGAAACAAAATTCCAAATCTTGTTTAGTATTAGTATTTTGCTGAAGATGTAGATATTATCAAAGTGCATTAGTCCTGTAAAAGCAAACCAGTGTGTTCTTAAGGATATGTATGATTGATTGTTATAAATTTGTGACGTGAGTAGCTGACATTACTCTCTATTTTCTGTATAGTTGTTTTGCTGCTGTTAGTGCATTAGCATCTGGGGCGAAAGGGGGAATGTCTGTGATATGCATATGTTATCACAGGTAACAGGTGCAGCAGTGTTGCAGAAAGAAAGTAAAACATCTAGGTATGTATGAGACGCTAAGGTCATAAAAATGTCATTTCAGATGAAAAATGTATTAATTTTTTTAAAGGTTGGACTATTTGAAGCTCCAGCCTTCAAGTTCAGAATGCACGAAGGCCAGATTCTGTTTAGCTGCAGTGGATATAACCGCAGATACGCTTGTCCATTAGTGGGGTTAGTTTGAAAATCTAGTGTTCTTGACAGCTTTACCCTAAGCTGTACTTTTGAAAATTTTGTTGTTATGAAATGCTTAGCACTTAATGTTCTATAAAGAAGCCATACTTTTGTTTTGCTCTGTATGTGCTTCAGTAGTTTTGAATAAAACTCCTGTTAGGATTGGGGTTCTCTGGGCTTAAGCTAAACCATTGCTTGGGTTAAATGAATGTGGCAGTTCTGAAATTGCATTTTTTTAATTCATTTTACATTATGTGTCCAAGCCATCATACTGATTAGTTGTATTACCATTTTAAGGAATATACTTGGGCTGCCAGGTGAGGAGGGGAAACAGAACAAATTGGTGTTTCACGACCTCTAAACCAGTCTTCTGACATTACTGAGATAAAGTGGAGCTTTCCGCAGAACTGGTGCCGAGGCTTGAATCAGATGTCAGCAGTTATTTTAATGTTAATGGTCTGGCAAAGTTGACAGAATCAAGGAAATTAGAAATTGCAAACTCCTCCTGCTGTCCAGAAGGTGTTTTAGTGTTTCGTATAATAGTGAAGTTGCTATCCTGAATCTGTGAATTACAGAGTTAGTGATAGTATTAATTGTTTGAATCATTATTGGTTTTGCAGTCAAACAAGTCTTTACCATGATTGACTGTTTTCCGATGAACTCAGAGATGCAATTAAGGGCTGTTCTGTGCTGTTCCAGCTGAAGGTGAATAAATCTAATTATCATATATTTGTCATTTAATATGACAGGAAAATTGTTATGATAAGAGATGAAGAGCCGACATAGTATCATATCTTCTTTTTTAAGCAGTGAGATAATCTTTTTTTAATGAAGATCACATTCGCATGGGCTGGCTGCATGTGGTCTATGTGAGCTGTTCGACATGATTCCTGAGGCTTTTTAGCTAGATTCTCCTAGCTAACTCGGGATTAATTTTTTTTGAAAATACAATGATCTTGGTAGTTTTTTATGGTTTAACCTAATGAGCTAAAATAACAGAAGATTAACTGCTAGAGCATACATCAAAATTAAACAATAGAGAATTACTGTTACCTTAGGAAATTGATTCTGAAAGCATGTAAAGCTCATTGGCTTTAATACTAGGGTGAGATGCATGTAAAGATTCAGATTCTGACTTCTTCATACTTAATAAGGTTGCATTCAGTCCCAAAATGTATCAGTTAGGGCTAGATTTACAGCTGATTGGCCTCCTTTGGTAGGAATAAATCTTTTCAGAATTAAAATTTTTCAGAGGAATGAATGAATTTTAATGTCATTTTAAGAGGAACATGTTGAATCATTTTGGCTTTCTTGCTTCATTACAGTGCTTTGTTTTTAGGAAATAAAATATTAATTTGTATATTGTAGTGAAATATCATTTTGACAATATTAATATTCTGGTTTATGATTTTGTTATGTTATCAAAATGAAAGATGGCATAGTTCTGAGTCATAACTGTCTTCCTCAGTCGGTGTGATACTGTACTTTCAAGGCTTCAATTATTCAGGATTCAGACACTCAGAAGTCTTATTCAGTGAGCAGGAGTCTTCTTGAAAGTCCCAGAATGTGCTTTAAATGAAAGGAAGAAGTCACAACAGACCAAGAGTAGTGTTTAATATCTTATTATTTATGTGTTCTTCCAAAACCTGCAGAGAACTAAGGAGGAGTGAAGCAGATGAATGAAGATGGGATAAATAAAAGTTAACTCAGGACAAATAAAAGCAGGGGAAAGGAGGAAGGTGGTTGGAGGTGCGGTTAAACAAGTACATAAATTCTCCCTATCAGTCTATAGCACTTAATCTTTGTGTAATAACAGGAAAGGCAATGTCTATTATGCTGAATCTATCAGAAAAAAGAACATGAAAACAGCACACATCAGCTGCACTTTTCTGAATTTAAAATAGGTTTGTATGTGTACGTACAGAAATACACATGAATTGTTATGCAAAGTTATTAAACTGTCTTTAACACAGCAATAGGACAACAGCTACCATTTTAGTCACATTTCAATTATAATCACTTTTGCTTACCAAAGTCCTTCACATAAGTAGAACTAGCACGAACACCAACGTGCAATTTTATCAGTACGCGCTCTCTCTAGAGTTGCCTGTTTGAAGGTTGTCTTCAACAGGATCGCAATTATTTTTGCATCATAAAAACATCACTCAAACTAATTCTCAGTCTAGAATAGAAATGCTAGATTTTAATGGCACTACAGTACAGTAAATAACTAGACTAATCAAAATTATGTATTTGAAAGTATAAAAAAACACTCCCTACTGTTTTTTCTGTATTTCCAGTATATTTCTTCAAGTTCATAGCTACAAGTAATATCCCTGTACGCTGCTTTTCTCACTTCTGTATTCCAAAGCAGACACAACGATAAGCAGAACTTTAAAAAGTGTATTTCAGCAATCCTTTAGGTGTATATCAGTCATGTGTGTATTGTACCTATCATACTGCAGTCTGAAACTTCTGCTTTATAAAGCCTTGGGGAAATGTGGCTGTTAAGAGTAAGTCTGTGAGTACTAATAGAGAAAAGCCATGAAATTTAACTGTGAGAAGAAGTTTTTTGTTTTTTTTTTATCCTTGAACTTAATGTGAAGAAAATGCCTAAAGAGCATGATCCTGTTCAGAGTTTTTCTGACATGGGTTTTGGCCTCTATGACATGTCATTTATTTATGGTTTCTTAATTTCAGTTAGACTCTTCAGGAGTGCCTGTGTTTACACACAGATTTGAAATTAGTGCTGTAAAATTGATGCTGTAAGGCATAGTTGTTTCACGTGTGATTATTTCTTCTTTGAATTGCCTGCTTGCTTGCTACAATTTTGCAGGAAAGGAAAGAAAAGAGCGAAGCATTTTCATTTCTCTTCCCAAAGGGACATGGCATGTTGTTAGCGCTTGGCAAAATGCTGCATGGTGGTTTTTGTATTACATCCACCAAACCCTTCCTGACACTCCACAATTCAGCACTAGGACTTTTCGGTGCTATATCATTCTTTGTTGGTTGGAATAGAATTACAGAATATACACACAGTAGAAGCAAATGCTATATTTTAATGTTATTATAATGAATACCATTGAAATTAAGAAAAATTTAGCGCTTCCTGTAAAGTATAACTATCACACAGCCTGTTGGAAACCTGTAACTCTTTACAACAGGTAGAAAGTAATTAATGCTGTATCACAGTGGAATTCCTATTGAACTATTTATTATACATACACAAAGTGAAGTAAAGCTTTTTGGATTAATGTTATTGCAGTCAGTTTTCAACAAATTAATAATGATTAGCCATCTTTTAGAATATCTTTACGATGAGATATTTGCTCTGGTTTATTAAACTGTAATAACATCACCACAGGAGAGATTTAACATGTACATTCTTTGCTGTTGAGAGTTAACATACATATACTTCTATCAAAATAATTTCAATATATTAATGTTTCCATTTTGATTTTTTTGTCTTTTGATAGTAAAAATCTGTTAGCTTCATTTATATTTATTTCCATGTAGAAAAGTTGGTACAATGTTCTAAAAGTTGTCAAGGCAAATCAACTGATTTCCAGGAGGAAAAAAAATAGAACATGTTTTGATGCTCATAGTCTTAGAATATCGAACTAAGTATTAAGAAACATGTACTTGGAGAAGGGACTAAAAGCTATAGAAGCAGAACTAAACCTTTCATATATTGTTTCAAAAGTGTATGTTGAGCATACAAATATGCAGGTGGATAAAAATTCTAGCTCTGTCAATAAAGAGAGCTTTCTCATGAAAATACCAGATTTGAAAATTGCCATAGTAACAGTGATGTTTCATAAAGGAAGTAACACTATATATTTTCACTATTATATTTCAATTTCAATACATTTTTCTTAAAATCATGCATTTCCTAGATTTTGTAATACTGAAGGGGTGTCATACATGTGTGCTGGCTCTAAGGTCTCCAAAGAAAAATATTTGGCTAAAAGGAATTGATGTGCAAAGCCATAAAATGGAAGCTCTAAGCTTTTCAGAGACAGCATGTGTCTGAATAAAAACAGTGGCAATGCAGCACAGAAAAAGCAGAGTAAGATTTTTAGTGTAAGTACCATAATTTTATGATTTTAAATTATTTAATATAGTTAACCTGTAGGCTTTTCTGATTTATTGGAGACAATAGGAAATCACTATTGGCAATTAGTGATCATTTTGAGTTTAAGGAGACAGGAAAAAAGAAAGTTTTGTCATTTAATAGTCTAATTTATTTAGCTCTTCAAAGAAAGAATCATTCATCTTTGGCATATTTTGAGAATATTCTTTACATAAGGACAAGCTATTTTGGTTTGTGTATCTTATTTAGAATAAATAAATGAGTTTTCCTTCAGCATTAGGGAAATATGCATTCTACCTTTGTTCTCAAGAAATATTTTTCCAAATACGTTCTGTTCAATTTTGCCCTCAGTCATGTGTTTCTGTTCCTTTCCTTAGGACTAGCGAGGCTGCTGTTGCAAGGCTGTTGTGACGTTCGTTCTTCCAGGAAGCTAATTTAGCTGAAAACATAGAAAAGAATATATAAAATGTAACTAATCTTAATTGTCCTAGTTACCTTTTAAATTTTTTAAATTCAAAATTGCTCTAGAGATTCCAGATTAGAATCTTGGAGTGGAGGAGCAGACAGTGTAAAAGGGGAGGCAAAGACCTTCCCTTTTGGCAGCCTGTAGACTGGTTCAAATGGCTTATGAAATGGCACTTAGAAAGATATGTCTGATTTTAAATCACCTTCTATATTTACAACTCTTTAATCTGTAATTAGCATCTCTTCTATTAAGTAAGTATTTGTTTAATTTTTTGGTCTTTCTTAAAGGATTTAGTTTGGTGATTCTGCTCTACATCTTCTGTAGCCCTGGTTATTGTAAAAGCGTGTTATGGTCTCGTTCATTTCCTAATGCAGTGACATCTCCAGTGCTGGAAAAAGTTATTTGCTTTTGCAAAAAACACAATTTTTATAAGACCTAAATACTGTCAGTACTGGAGTTAGAGTTGCGGAATTACAAATTAACAACTTCAATGTTCTTTTAGAGACACGACTGATATTAAAATAGCGAGGATAGAATAACCTGAAAAGACAGCGTTGGCGTTCTCTTTAGCTCACTTTTTTTCATTGTTTTTTATAAAGTATGTGCAAAGGGAAATTCCACAATGGGAAACACTTTTTTATATTTATCCTAAATAGCAACAAGAACCTGCTCTTTTTTTTCCACTGAGAATTCTTGTTTCTTAGCCATAAAAATGTGTTCCTTCTTTTAAAATCTGTTTTTATTCTGAGGTCTGCTAGACCTTACCTATGCTAGTATAGATTCTTTGGTATTAGATGTTCTTTTTGCTAAAGGCTATGGCCTTCAGACTCACAATTTTCTGAGCTTATATTCCACATAGACTTAGTGTGCAGCTTTTCTGAAGATACATGTTCACTTCCTCATTCTGAGCACGAGTTAACTTGAGTTAGGTTTGAGATCAAAAGCCAAGACTCCTTTTTGGGGCTGGTGGTGGTGAAAACAAGACATTTGTAGCCTATATAAACTGCCTGCTTCCCACAACTGATACAATTATGTTGAGATAATCTGAGAAGCATGGAAGCAAAGCATTTGTTTATTTGATAGTGTATGTATATTTCCAGTGAGGACAACTGATGATCTCCAAGTAAGATGGGCTCAGACAATAGCTTATCAAACCAGAAACTGCTTAAGTATCACACCAGAAGGGAACTAAATTAAATCATATCCTGAATATGGCAAACAGTCCTTTTTCCTTTTAAAAGAAAAGTCACTGGCTATGTACAGGTGCATGAATGCACAAACTTCTGCATGCACTCACACTAAGAATGTTGTTGTGGTTTAACCCCAGCCAGCAACTAAGCCCCGCACAGCTGCTCACTCACTCCCCCTTCTCCCAGTGGGATGGGGGAGGGAATTGGAAGGGTAAAAGTGAGAGAACTCATGGGATGAGATAAAGACAATTTAACAGGTAAAGGAAAAGGCACATGCTCAAGCAAAGCAAAACAGGGAATTCATTCACTGCTTCCCACTGACAGACCAGTGTTCAGCCATCTCCAGGAAAGCAGGGTCCATCACGCGTAACGGTGACTTGGGAAGACAAATGCCATAACTCAGCATCCCTCCCTTCCTTCTTTTTTTCCTTGCTTTATAGGCTGAGCATGACCTCATATGGTATGGGGTATCTCTTTGGTCAGTCAGGGTCAGCTGTCCCAGCCATGTCCCCTCCCAGTTTCTTGTGCACCCCTAGCCTACTCACTGGTGGGGTGGAGCGCAAAGCAGAGAAGGCCTTGACACTGTGTAAGCACTGCTCAGCAGTAGTTAAAACATCCCTGTGTTATCAACACTGTCTTCAGCACAAATCCAAAATATAGCGTCATACAAACTACTTTGGAGAAAGTTAACTCTGTCCCAGTCATGACCAGCACAAATATAATAAAAGCAAATGAAAAGAAGGAGAATTGAAAAATCATTAGAAATGTGCTGTGATAAAGCATGTACATTCCTGCCGTGTCACAGGAGACAGTGGGGGTAAGACTCTTTTATTATTTGTTTCCCATACTCCTGGTTTCATTGTCCTCCTCTTACTCTGCACAGCACAGCACCATTGCATCTGTTGTGCAGTTGCAGATATGTCTAATTAACAATAAAACACAGTGCCAGCATAATAGCAGACTTTTACTGTGCCATCGGTTAGAGGATCCTGCCACTGTTTGTGCTCGGGGCAGTTGTTGTAGCTGATGCCAAGCGTCAGGGCATTGACGCGCCTCAGTGGCTCTGATGGCATTTGGAAGAGGCCAGTCAGTTTCAATTTATGGACATGAATCAATGCCACTTACAGATGTCTCTCCAGTTGCTGCTCTGCTGTGAGACAAGGCTGCTGTTCGGTTGTGTTTGCTCAGTTGACCCAAGGCTGCTTGGGTCACTCCTACTTTTTGAGCAGCTTAAAAGTTTTGTTTGGTCTTATCTGTAAGTGATACACCATATGCTTTGCCATCTGTTGATTGTGTGCCTGGTGCTTATTTTACAGGAATACATACCGCATTTAGAATAAGGACGCTTCTACTAAAAATTGCATCATACTCCTGTTTTTCGAGCACGCCTTGATAGGTAGAGCTAAGTAAAGCTTTAGTGCTTTTTAACTGTCATTTAAAATTGTTGTGATTACAACCACCTCGGTGGTCGGAAGAAAAGCAAACAGTAGCATATGGATTAGAAATCAGACTTTAGTTTCCATGAGTGTCAACCTTTACTGTCTTTGTCTAGAATCAAAGCAGGTATTTGAAAGAATTCCAAAAATGGCTCTAAGACATCTAAAATCTGTTCCCTTAAAGTATCTTTTTTGTCTTAATCGGGAAAGAAGTCTAATGAGCTCGTAGAAAGGATTTGCTTAGCATCAGCTGAAAGCTGAATTTTGTCAAGGCTAATGATCTTAACTTTGGTAAAGCATTTTAGAGGTATGAGTTTCAGTAGAAGTGTGATTTTTGTGCATTTCTGAAGAATGAAGAATGAACAGACAGTATAGAACCTCATACAAGACTATGAAAAAAATGATGGTGGTTATTTGTTCTATCTCAGAACACACTGGTTAGTAAAGCTGGGGGTGGTGGTGGAAACAAACACCCCAAACAAACCTCAACCGGCTCCCTGCCCCAGTCCTGGAAGGATATAAGTTTCACGTGATTTAGCCTCAAGATTTAGCCAAAAAGCAGAATTTCTGATTCACAAATAAAAGTTTCAATTCACTGTTAGCCTGAATTAGACCAGGATGAAAAACAACCTATATTATCTTGAAATTAGGCGTGCTCTGGAGCTTACATTTCTTTATTCATTTTCAAAAACCTTTAGTAGTCACCAGGAACATCCCCGAAGCTAGCAAGCACAATTTCTAGAACTTAAATTCTAATAAAACCCAACCAACCTTCAACTGTATCGTCTGTCCTCCTTACACCGAGGTGACCTGGAAGGAGCAGACACTGAGGGAGGGACATCCTAGCAGAGCTACAGTTCCTAGAAGGACAGGGTTTGTGTTTGCATGCAGTTTGCTGGCAACCTAGGCCGGGCTCCATCAAAACCTCATCTTGAAACTGGCAAAAGTTCTTTGAGCCTGAGACACTTCTAGAAAGTATTTCTGGCAGCGTGAGTTGGTGAATGCCAGTGAAAAAGCCAGGCTACAGAAGAATTTGTGATCATAAAACATACTCTTTTCCAAGTAGGCTGTTTGGTCTTCTCTTTCATTTGAATGTGACAAGTAAAAGTCTTCATTAATCAAGTAACATTTCTTAATCTGGTAAGTGTATATCTATTGGCATCTTGATTCAGTAAGAATAATGGAATTGTTGAAGACTGATGCCAGGTAAAACAAATTTAAGCATTACGTTAGTGCCACACTCATGGATTCAAGGTTGGACAGGCTCTACAAGACTTGGGATTTCAAAGATATTCTGCCATCCATTCCCAGACTGCTGGACGCTCAAGTCTGCAGTGCTAATGTCATTACTAGTGTTAGATTTTAAAAGGCTGTGGGTACATGATACCTTTTAATCTGACTGTTTAGAGATTTCTTAACGTAAAGCCAGTGAATCTGTGTCGCAGTATACTGTCCTTGATCATTGTGATGGGTTTTTTTTTTGTCAGTCTGAGAAGCACTTTTCTGCCCTTTGTTGCCCTTCTGCTTATTGTTGTTTCTTAATGCAACAGCTGCACTACAACACTCTTTTACACAGAATAAGAATATAATTATTAATTATTTAGTTTATTATTAACTTTTTTCTATTTTATTTTAGTAGCAAAACCTTCCTTTTACAAAGCTTCCTTTTAAGTTTCACATGTTGAAAAAGGCTTAACAAAATTATCCATATTTTTTGAAAGATAAAATAAGAGAAAGAAAAAAAAAGCATTGCGGAGTTTGCGTAGCTGGTGACTTAATTCTTTCTACCTATTTGTTCTCTAGTTGAACTTGTAACGTGCAGTCAGTTGAAGTATGAAATATATGGAGTTTAGATTTATTTTTTAGATGTACGTTAAATATTTGGATTAAGCTTGTTTCAAAGATTTCTCATTACATGCTGCATCATCAGAAGAAAGCTCTTAAAATGTATACTCTTGTGATCTGAAGTTGCCTTGCTTTCCCCTAAATATGCCAGCATGTGCAAGATATGCTTTGAAATTAATAATATTGAAAAAAAAACTCTGCAGTTGTATTTGCCTTATTTAATTCCTGCTGAGATGATTATGCTTCTATTAACTGTGCAATTATATTGTACAGCTCGCTTGAAGTATCTCAAGCTGTAGCTTTTTGATTCTGAGTATTTTAGCACTTCACAGAAAACTTCAAAGGTTGAACAACTGTGAATAGATCTCACCAAACAATTTATATTTCTGACTTTGAACTACTTTGGCTAAATTCTGTCTAATTTACTTGTAGTAAATGTCATGTTTAAATGTGGTATTTTCGCATGTGAAGAAGTGCATGCAGACAAATATAATACTGTAGGGTTTAAATACATGGAAATAGCCACGTGCAATTTAAGATTTCTAGTATTTCTGTATGAAGCTCTATTTTTAACAAATATTCCAATTTAAGTGTGTTGAGGTTTGGATGTATAAAAAATTGTTTGTAGAAGTGGGAGTCCAAAAAGATTGATGTTTGAGAAACGCATGCACAGAAGTGGAGATTGGAAGACCTTCTCCTTATGACTCTTACTCAAAGCAGAGAGAATTTGTGGAAATTTGGCTTGAAGTATTGGTGCACATTGCCGTTGTAAAATAAGACTCCATTGATTCACTTTCAAAGTACTAAATTACTTGGATATTGGTTTTAAAATTGTGTTAATTTTAATTTAGGTGAATGCTCCACAAGAAGAAATAGTGGTGTGGAGGATGACACCAAATTTGTGTCATAGTGAAGTTGCTTTGTACCAGATAAAAGTTCCAATCTCTTAACAGAAATATCATTGCACTTTGGAGGGGTTTTTGGTGTTGGTTGGGGTTTTTTTCCCCAGCAGTTGTTGTCTTTTTGTTAATTGTATTTAATACCGGACAAAAAAAGTGAGTCCAAGCAAGAGAAAAAAAATATTTAAGTCTCTGAAAGACAGTATCTGCAGAAATGAGTACTTCAGGATAGATTTCAGAAACAGCATTGATGTGAAACAAGATCTGTGAGAAAGTGGTCAGAATGGCTTTTAAAAAGTCAGTGTAGGAAGATTTTACTGCTCCGTGACACAGGTCGCTAAATGTCCAGTTTCTGAACTTTTCATAGTGAGAAAGGATTTTGATTAAGGCATTTGTTTACTCCATATTATCTATTAATGTGATTTTAGAGTTAATACCCAAACAGAATTACTTTGCAAATAAACTATCTGAAGCCAGATTTTTAACGTGTGCTGTTAAAAATAGTTTGTTTGAATCGGATTTAACAGTCTGAAGCATATGCTCACTTTATTTTGTGAATTGCAAGTTCTTTTGCAAACACAGGTTGTATTTCAACTTGCATTTTGAATGAATCTCTAAACTATGCATAGTAAACTGTCAGGAGTTGTCAGAACTAATTGGCTTTAAACAAATGTTGCCATAGGAAGAAGACTGTTACATGTAGTGAAGAATTTCTAGTTTGCAGTTCACGTGCACTTTCAGAAAGTCCTAGACACATGAACAGAGTAAACTCAGTAGCTTATACAGAGTAGCTCCTACACTTCCTAGCTGCATCAGACTCACTGTGCATATACTTTGTGGCTACACAGCACATGAGCAGAGGTTATTCAGGATTTCTGTGTTGTCCTTGATGAAAGCACTTAGACAAGCACGCTGCACAGTGTATTATATATGTAGTGACACTGCACATTTAATCAAGAATAGAGTGATTTATCCCTGCAAATTGTGGACAAGAAAAGTGATATTCTCATATTTATACAGATAGATTTCACAGTGGAAATGGAGAACACATTGAAGAAAAATGAGTATGAGCTGGACTAAACCAACATACCGACTGACTTTGAACATTTCCTTGAGACCAGCAAAGTTTCTGAAAGCTTGAGGCTTGAAATTTTCGGTTGTATCTTGAGGACATAGGAAATATCAGAGGCTTGTTTGAAGGAAGACTGTTTTAAGTGGAAAGGTGGCTATAATACAGTCAGGAGCAAAACATGCAGAAATTTCTGCCAGCAGTGACAACTTTGCTGCAAACATGAAGCCAGCTGCATTTTTTTTATTTTTTTTTGCATATCCATAAAAAACACACTCGTGCATTCTCTGTCTTCGCCTGTTGGCTGGGATTGGGGGACCTTTTGGTTGTTTGGGCGATTTTAAAGAGAGTAGTGTGTGTATGTGTGAGGAAAATGTGTGGGTTCTTGGCTTTGCTGCCACTTCAGGATATAAACAAACTGCTACCATCGGGGGTGTTCTTGGAGGCACTAGGATGATTTAGGAGCCCTGCTGAACCACCCCCAGGGTATATGCATCTGGACAGCAAAAGCCCGGTTGCGGGCTTTGAAATACCTCAAGGAGGATATCAAAGGGGGAGCCTCCATTTGAGAATGCGTGAGGGAGGATGGACTTCTGAATGACATCCATCTGTAAGCGTGCTGAAGCCATTTAAGAATCTCTGGAAGTCAGGGGATGAATCTAATCAGACTCAGCCCTATTCTGAGGCTAAGACTCCAGCAGATTATGACAGTAGGCATTGTTTCCACAGGTAGGAAGTTTTTACTGCTCCATGACACAGATGGCTAAAGGAATAAAGATTTAGAATTTGATATTCATGTACATCATTTATATATAACGCTTTAGTATTGGTAAGGAAGTTTTTAAGAAAAAAAGAAATATCTAAAAATTCCTCTCAGAAATGTCTAATGAAACTAAGAGATGAGAAAAGATGGAAGGCAAAGCCCAAGCCGACATGAGTAGTTGTCAGTCTTGAGTCTTGATATGGTAAAGTGAGGACAACTAATCTGTGACTAATATATCTGAATAATGATCAGGACCATGAATAATGGCAGGGTACTTCGACATGTTGCAGGTGGAAGAATCAAGTAAAACATACCAAATACTGCTTTTGCAATGTGTGTCATGTTTTTAAATTAGCCAAACTATGAACTAGCTAGAGGAAGGAAAGTAAAGAAAATATTTTCTGATGTTATATGTGGGACAGGTTTTTGATAAATCTTGTAGCAGTGTACCTGCTTGATTCCAACATACAATTTTGAAGTTACCAGAGTATAACTTACTGTTATGGTGAAAAGGAACTCTAATATAAGGAAAAATTTTGCAAATCAGTTTAAATCTTTCCTAATTCATTAGCGTCTGTGACATTCATGAACATGCTGTTTCCTTTGTCATTGAGATCACCTACATCAGCAGAGGTGTCTGTGATAAGCTCTTGGATACTGTCATTCAAAAACATGGCCTTTCACTCCTGTACAAAATGTTCCTTTAAGTTTCTCATGTCATTGTTCATGTCTAATTGATTTGGAAAAACAGAAATTCATAAGGTGCGCAACAAGTATTTTTCTGAAATCTTTATACTTCAGGACCTTTTTGCTGAATGCAGTTGTTGACAAGGAGCTAGTCGTCCTGCCCTGCCAAAGAGGATTTTTTGTGTGTTTGTGATTGATAAAGCAGAGAAAAACAGAAGCCAGTAATTCAGAGGATACAGTTATGTAGAACTGTAACAATTTAAATGAGCTTCATTATCTGCTCAAAGTGATTCTCTCAAACTGAGAAGCACACTCACACCCAGCTGCCTTCCATCCTGAGTTATGCATTACAGTAGTTCCTTTTTTTTGAAAATATTTTGATTTCAGATCATTTTATTATGCTTGTGTTGGAATGACCTAATTTTATTTTATTTTGTATTTTTTTACAGGGGAAGTGTGAAAGAATGGATTCATGTACATACGCAGATAATCAGTGTGTTTCTGTGTGCATGTGTATGTATTAGAGAGGAAGAAACGGATGGCAGAGTGAAGATCAGCTTGTCTGATGAGCAGTGTCACAGATCAGTTTCCTCTCCTGCCACTTTTTTGGTTTTTTTTAGTATTTTGTATGAAGTCTGTTGGAAAGGTTACTAAATTTCAGATGCCTAAAATCTGGTTGTCATCACTGGAACAAAGTTGTGCAGCTTGCCTTCATATATGAAAGAGAAGGAGCCAGTTATAGGGTGCATAGAATCATTAAGGGTGGAAAAGACCTCTTAAGATTATCCAGTCCAACCATTACCCCAGCACTGCATGCCTGCTAAACCATGTCCCAAAATGCCACATCTACACATTTTTTGAACACCTCCAGGGATGGTGACTCAACCATTTCACTGGGCAGCCTATTCCAATGCCCTAGAAAGGCTTCTTTCTGTCCAGCCTGGAGCAATGATGATTAACTCAGCTGTAAAAATGTAAAATTTATTGAAATAAATCTCTGCTTTAACATCTTGAGCATCTGTTAAATAGGATTAGTAGTAGTTCAGACAAAACAATATAAAGGCAAACGCTTACGTTAGGGTGTTTACAGACTAGCCAGAGGGTCTCAGAAGTACCTAGCCCAGACAGAAAGACGAAAAAAATATTATAAGTTAATAGCATTTTGGCACAGCAGTTTATTTTTTATTTTGCTTTAAAACAAACCCCACAAAACCTAAATTTCAAATAGCAAAAGTAGCCAGTGCAGTGTATATAGCAGGCAGTGAGTCAGAGTTGCTGGAGGGGGAAAGGACGGCAGCCTGTCATGTTGCAGGGATCAAAATTTTAAGATGATTGCTGTTTCTTTAGTCTTCTCTGTTGCTTGTCTTTATATCCCACTTTTCTGTGTTACAAGTGCTGCCTTTTTTTTTTCTGAGTCCACTCTAATATTCTATCCATCTATTCATTTAAATTTAATTTTTTCCTAGCCTAATGATGACACTCGAGGTGCTTAAGTAAAGGTGGCATCTTCAAAGTGTTCTGACCAATCTGACTCTGAGCTCATGTCAAGAATTTTCTCTTCACTAGTACTTGCATTTTTTTTTTCACAGTGCAACAAAATGGGAGCAATATCTTCCTGATCTCTAGTTTATAACCTACCACAAGAAAATAAGCTCATAATTTTTATGCAAGCTTGAAAAATGTGTCTAATAATCTTTCCAACCTGTACTGCACTATTCATTAGCAGCAGCCTGCTGAAGTAGCAGTGTTTAATTGTTATGTAAAGGTAAAAAAATATTCAATGGGTGCAAAAGAAAAGAAAGTGTTGAAAAATTAAGTGTGTGGGAAAAGTAATCAGGAAATCAACTGAAATAGCAAGAAAACAATAAGACCTTTTTCCTTTTCAGAATTCGAACTTCAAAATACAGACAGTTACTTAAGATAAGCTTAGTGTAAAAGAGCACAAAATACTGGTACCAAGAGCAAATTAACTTTGCCTAGCTCCGAAGCTAGACTTGAGAACTGGTTGGCGTAGAAATTATTTTCTGTCTTAGTTATATTTCATTAGAAAGCATTGGAAAATCACTGAGCCAATAAACTTAAGGATATCTGCACAGCAGCTTACCAGAAAAGAACCACTCCTGTCTGTGCTTGCATCTTTCTGAAGGGAAATTTCCTTTTTTAATGCGACAGAGATGGCCAAACTTCTCTTCATGAGCAGTTGCCTGAAGGCATACCGGTGAAATGGAAATGTTACTTGTCTGATGTAACATCCTCAGTGATGTTTGCTGTCTGGTTTTGTAAGTTTCAGAAAATTTTATTAATAACTAATGAACGCTGTGAAGCCAACACGGTTGGCTGTTGTTGTTCTCAATCATAAAATATATCAAGTTCAGATCTCTGTTATGGGGAGATGTAACTTCAGTGACAGCTTGCCTATAATTAGTCATTGTAACACTTTTTCAGACACAGGTGAAAGAAGTCTTACTTGTGGAGAAAATCAGTCTGTCTCTTGCTCTGTTTTTTGGATTTATATAAGATGAAAAACTGCAAAAATTGAACAGTTTTAAAGCATTCTTTGATTAACTGTAATCTTTGATTAGGTAGCAGATTTGGGTTTTTTGTCCCAGATTATTATAAAAGGAAATCTGAACCATGTTGCCTCTCCAAGTCAGTCATCCATAAAATGTTCCTATCTCATTCTGGGTGACAGCTTCAAGTGAAACTTGGAGAAAAATCGTTTCTAGATCATCCTCCAAATGACTCAGTTAAAATAAACTAAATATTACACAGCTTTCTAGTAATCATCCTTTCTCTTTTTTTTTTTTACTACATCATAGCAATCATTAACAACTTTAGACAGCTTCATTTAAATGTCAGCTTGTAAGAAAAGTAGTAGCAATTTTAATTATTTTTTTAAGAGAAAGCTGCAGGAGCCTAGGGTTTTTACATAGCAAGTGATTGAATCATTGGCTTGCTACCTGTTAGGATACTCTTTCTGCTTTTTAGGGAGAGAGCAGAAAAAAAGCACCTAGAATTTATTTCAATTGAAAGCAAATTCCAAAAGTCCATCTTTTTCATGGAACAAAATTTCTGTTTTCTTACCACGTTGCCAGAAATGGTTCTGTTGTGGTTTAACCCAACAGCCAGCAGCTAAGCACTAGACAGCCACTCGCTCACTCCTCCGCTTATTCCCCCAGTGGGATGACGAGGAGAAATGGACAAAAGTGGAAACTCGTGGGTTGGGATAAAGATAGTTTAATAAGACAACAACTCTCCCTCCCCAGTACTAGTAATACTAATGATAATAATAATGTTGATAATGAATATGCAAAATAAAATGTATACAGTACAATTTTTCTCACCACCTGACAACTGATTTGTGGCCAGTCCCTGAGTAGTGATCGTAGAACCCTGAAATCCTGAATTTCCTGAAAAAAATTGAACTCCCAGACAACAAAGGATTCAAACTCACAGAAATGAGAAGAGCAGATAGCTTCCTGCCCCCTGGCCAACCCCCATTCATAAACTGAGCATGATGTCTATGGTATGGAATATTTTCATTGGCCAGCTTGGGCTGGCTGCCTGGCTCCACTCCCTCCCAGCTCCTGCACACCTGCTCATCAGCTGAATATGGGAGACTGGAAAAAGTTCTTGATTTCACAGCAACAATGAAAACCATCAGTGTTATCAGAATTATTCTTGTACTCAATCCAAAACACAGCAACTACCAGCAGGAAAATTAACTCTATCTATCTCAGCTGAAACCAAGACATTGTCTACCCATTATTGTGTACCATTACGTTGTATTCAGGTCTCACATCACTACTTTTCCTGTCTTTTGATATATACACACAGATATCATTCCCTTAGTCTATCAGCCATCCCTCTAAAATGTCCACTGAGTTAATTTAGTCCATGACTTTGGATTCCATCTGTTATAACAGTCTTTCAGGGTAGGAGAGATGGTGTGAAACCCACTCAATTGGTAGAGCAGGACCGGCTTTGGCGCGATGCAGCAGGTGCATGACATTGAGTGCAGCAGCAGGATGGTGTGTAGGGTTCAATTGCCACATGCTGCATCTGGAGCTCACAGCTGGTGTATCAGTCACAGCCCATGTCCACGGTCTGCTGGTTGAAGGTCTCAATCTCAAGGAAGTTTTGACTGTATCAGCACTGCACTTTGCTTGGTTTCATCAAAGTTCGTTCTTCATTAATCTGGGTTCTTCTTACTGTAATAGCTTTGATTTGACATGTTGCAACTAATCAAAGTAATGGCATGTAGTGTTATATGGCAGTTAATATTATACAGTTTAAATTATTGGCTATTCCCACCCAATATCAAATCTCCTTGAGTTACACATTGGACTTCCCCCTCCTTCCACATCACTCACCAAGCGCACCCAGGTCCTTGAGCAAAAACGATCCCACGGATGGGTTTGCCTTTGCCTGTGGAAGGAATAAACCAAACTGTTTTCCTTAACGTATTCTTCATGTGTCCCACTATGGGGACTTTATCCCCTTCTGCAGGATGTGGATCTTTTGATTGGGCAGAGCCAGCTCAAATGGTACATCTTCTGGTGTTAACTAACCAGATGGCTTTTGCTAAATGAGTATACCAGTTTTTGAAAGTCCCACCCCCCATTGCTCTCGGAGTGGTTTTTAGCAGTCTGTTGTACCTCTGGATTTTTCCAGAGGCTGGTGCATGGTAGGGGATGTGATACACCCACTTAATACCATGTTCTTTGTCCCAGGTGTCTATGAGGCTGTTACAAAAGTGAGTCCCATTGTCTGACTCAATTCTACCTGGGGTGCCATGTCGCCACAGGACTTGCTTTTCAAGGCCCAGGATAGCATTCTGGGCAGTGGCATGGGGCAAGGGATAGGTTTCCAGCCATCTGACGGTTGCTTCCACCACTGTAAGCCCATGGCACTTGTATTGGCAGGTTTGTGGCAGTGTGATATAGTCAATCTTCCAAGCCTCCCCATATTTATATTTTAGCCATTGTCCTCCATACCACTGAGGCTTTACCCACTTGGCTTTTTTAATTGCAGTGCAAGTTTCACATTTATTGGCAACCTGTGCAGTAGCATCCATGGTCAAACCCACCCCTTGGTCACGAGCCCATCTATATGCTGCATCTCTGATGGTCTGAGGCGTCATGGGCCCAGAAAGTGATAAACAGTTCACCCTTATGTTGCCAGTCCAAATCCGCCTTAGCCACTTCAATCTCAGCAGCCGGATCCACCTGCTGGTTGTTTGATGTTCCTCAGTGGCCCAACTCTTGGGTATGTGGCCATCCACATGACGCACTTTTACACCAACTTCTCTAGCTGGGCAACAATATTGTGCCACAATGGGGCAGCCCAGATAGGTTTGCCTCTGTGCTGCCAGTTGTTCTTCTTCCATTGCTGTAGCCACCCCCACAGAGCATTTGCCACCATCCATGAACTATGAATCAGTATCAAGTACTGGCCACCTTTCTCATTCAACAATATCTAAAGCCAGCTGGATGGCTTTCACCTCTGCAAACTGACTTGATTTGCCTTGTCCTTCAGTGGCTTCTGACTCGTCGTGTAGGACTCCATACAACAGCTTTGCACCTTCAGTGTTTTCCTACAATGTGACAAGACCTGGAAGTGAACAGGGCGTATTGCTTTATACTCTCATGGATCTGATGTACTGGGCAGTTGAATCCACATAGTCCAGTAAATCCAGTTGTCCCTTTCCTCCATCTGACTGGAGACAGGGCCCCCTAGTTCTGACCATAGTAACTGTTATCGAGGAAGGGGTTCATGTTGCACACAGGGTTTACCCCACCCTTGGTACTCACATCTTGTAAGAATCAATCAGAAGTTCCTCCCCTAGGATCAGAAGTAAAATCTACCCATCTGCTTTGTCTGGGGAACTGCCCACTGTAAATCAGAGCAGCAATTTTCCTGGGAGGACCCTCATTTCTGATTGTTTTTCTTTGCAACTCATGTACTTGTGCCTTTAGCGCAGTGGTAGGTTTTCCATCCGACCTCCTCATGTCTTCTCCATGGTCACGCAGGTAAAACCACAGGGTGCCTCATCGTGTGTACCATCTCTCTCGAGCTATCCCAGCCATAACCAGGACAGGTTCTAATACTGTAACTGGAGTATTCAGATCATTGTATATATTTCCACGTGACATAGAGCATGCAGTCACATAAATATGTGGATGTTAATTCTAATTCACTGAAAAAGTGGTATTTAGACTATCTATACTCTTTAAATAAAGACAAAACAAAGATAAAAATTGTATCCAGGGCAGTGGTTACTTTTCCATCCCTGAATTTGGGGTGCTGCTGTCTTTGGGGCTTAGGGATCAGCTGCTGTTGTTGGTAAATCAGTGCAGAGCTCGCATCCCATCTGCATGCAGCTTGGTGTTGTGCTGAACAGACTGTGTGTGTTTGATTCTTGGAATTAACTGTGACAGCAAGATCATTTTGGCAGATGGCTGCTGTGACGTGTGTATAGGTATATTTGAAGGATGACGGTGATATTCTACTTCCTGTTCATCATACCTTTGCTTATGGAAGAGGCTTTCCCTCTTTCAGCTATTATTTTGATTTTTTTTAATCAAATATGCAAATAT
>Ga0065711_1003035_pt1 | contig 61147 bp, 52 predicted proteins | sample Hoacrofraction12_FD_59098 | JGI IMG/M metagenome (GOLD analysis project Ga0065711, IMG submission 59098) | Hoatzin crop microbial communities from Cojedes, Venezuela - Epithelial fraction 12 v2 (version 2) | ecosystem: Host-associated > Birds > Digestive system > Esophagus > Crop | place...
CATAGTCTTCGATTTCAGTCACACCATCAGGTATTGTTATGCTACCCTTCATAGATTTGCAATATTGAAATGCCTTGTATCCGATTTTAGTTACGCTGTCAGGTATTTTAATGCTCTGTAAAGATTCGCAATGATAGAATGCATAGTCTTCGATTTCAGTTACGCTGTCAGGTATTATAATGCTCTGTAAAGATTCGCAATGATAGAATGCATAGTCTCCGATTTCAGTTACGCTGTCAGGTATTATAATGCTCTGTAAAGATTTGCACCAACTGAAAGCCCTGCTTCCGATTTTAGTTAAACTGTCTGGAAGGGTAACGCTCTGTAAAGCTTCGCAATTATAGAAGGCCTTGTCTTCAATTTCAGTTACCCCATCAGGTATGATGATGCTTTGCAATGAAGAGTTGTTTGCGTAAACTCCCGATTTAATGACTTTGGCCTCTGCTTTTGTAGTGCATTTCTTTACTGGTTGCTGTGCCGAAGTGTCTTCGTGATTTTGGTTTATGTCACGCAGCATCTCGCATCCATAGAATGCATCCTTTCCGATTTCCTTTACGCTTTCAGGTATTTTAATGCTCTGTAAAGATTCGCAATGATAGAATGCATCCTTTCCGATTTTAGTTACGCTGTCAGGTATTGTAATGCTCTGTAGAGATTCGCAATGATAGAATGCACAGTCTCCGATTTCAGATTCCTCATTTGGTATTGTAAAGGTGCCCTGTAAAGATTTGCAATAATAAAATGCCTGTTTCCCGATTACCTTTACGCTGTCGGGTATTATAATGCTCTGTAAAGATTCACAATGATAGAAAGCATAGTCTCCGATTTCCTTTACGCTGTCAGGTATTGTAATGCTCTGTAAAGATTTACACCAACTGAAGGCCCTGCTTCCGATTTTAGTTACGCTGTCGGGTAGGGTAATGCTCTGTAAAGATTCGCAATTGTAGAAGGCTTCATCTTCGATTTCAGTCACTCCATCAGGTATGATGATGTTTTGCAATGAAGACTGGTTTGAATAATCTTCCTGCTTAATGACTTTTGCCTCTGTTTTTTTAGTGGATTCCTTTATATTATTGTCAGAATCTTCTTTAAGTAGAGATTCGCTGTCCTTCAAACTAACATTGTCTTCTCTTTCAGAGGCCATTTGAGTACTTTGCTTGGAAGAAGAGTCTTCGGGTGTTGTAACATTATCCTCTCTTTCAGGGGCTATTGAAGTACTTTGTTTGGAAGATAAGTCTTCGGCAGATGCAATATTTTGGGACTTTTCTGGTTGTGGTGCTGTAGTGTCCTCGTATTCTTGGTTCAGAGCTTTTTCCATGAAGTTATCAGGCAGCAGTGTGCATCCCTCGAAGGCATCTTTTTCTATGTTTTTTATGCCTCTTGGTATATTGATGTCACGCAGCATCTTGCATCCATAGAAAGCATTCTTTCCGATGCTTGTAACGCTGCCGGGTATTTTCACACTTTGCAGTGACGAGCATCCGTAAAACATTTTATCTCCGATGCTTGTAACACCTTCCGACAGCACCACTTCCTCTAATTTGTCCTTCTTTTTATAGAGGCTCTTTGAGTCGGGTATATTGCTCGTAATGGTAATTTTTTTCACGTTTACTTTTATCTTCGCGGCAATTTCGCCGGGCATTGTTACGCTTTCTAACGACCGGCAAGAGTCAAGTAAAAACATGCCTGCTTCCTTCGCCCCGTTTGGTATTACAATCTCCTTTAATGAGTAGCATGCATAGAAAGCCATAGCCCCTAAAGACTTAACGCTCTCGGGTATGCTGATGCTTTGTAAAGACTCGCAATTGCAGAATGCCTTTGATTCTATTAATAACACGCTCTCGGGTATGCTGACACTTTGCAGGGATGTGCATTTGTAGAATACCTCCTCTTCGATAAACAGTAATTTAGTGGGTAAGTTAATGCTTTGCAAAGCAGAGCATTTACAGAACGCCTCTTTTCCGATTTGTGTAACACTGTCGGGAATGCTGATATTTTGCAATGAGCTGCATTTCTTAAAGGCCTCATTGCATATTATAGCGGTTCCTTGTCTCACCGTATAATTTGTTATAGACCTGTCAGCTTCAAGCAGTTTTGACCCGTCCTTGCTGTATTTCACCCCAAACTCATCTGTAACGGCTTCTCTAAGCTCGTCTCTTGTTACTTTTGTAATTTTTTCCATTTTAAGGGAACACTAATAAAGGTTGTTTTAATTGTTTACAAACACACTTGGCGATTGAAATCTGTAGCGTCTCTTTAAGGTGAAAGACAACATCATCCATACTCTCGCCAGTAACCTGGTGGCTCTTTTATGACCATAAAACTTTATCTTGGATTTTGTAAAGCAGTGTTTCAACTGAATAACCGAGAGAATAAGCCCTTCTTCTTTTGGGTATATTCTATTCTGCATCCGCTCTCAACCATTTTTGAGGCATTTTTTACAATATCCTTAATAGTTTCAGGAGCATATATGACTGATAAGGAAGTACAATCTTTGAAAATACTTTCCCCTATATTTATTATGCTGTCAGGGAAGGTAATATCTTGTAAAGATGAACATCCAATGAACGCATCGTTTCCGATTTCAGTTACGCTATTCGGTATGGTAATACTCTGCAAAGACGAACATCCATTGAAAGCATCGTTTCCGATTTCAGTTACGCTATTCGGTATAGTTATACTTCGTAGCGACGAGCATCCGTAAAACATTTCATTTTCAATGCTTGTAATATCTTCCGAAAGAGTTATTTTTTGTAATTTATCTAAATGCTTGAAAAGGCTATTAGATTCTGACAAACCCTTGAATGCGTCTTTACCTATACGAACTATGTTCTTGGGAATATTAAAATCTTTCAAAGAAGAGCATCCATCGAAAGCATTGTCTCCGATTTCAGTTACGCTATTCGGTATTGTAATACTCTGTAAAGAAGAACATCCGTCGAAAGCATTGTCTCCGATTTCAGTTACGCTATTCGGTATTGTAATGCTCTGCAAAGACGAACATCCGCTGAAAGCCTTGTTTCCGATTTTTGTTACACCCTCTGGTATGGTAATGCTCTGCAAAACTGAACATCCATCGAAAGCATTAGCTCCTATTTCAGTTACGCTATTCGGTATGGTAATACTCTGTAAAGACGAACATCCGCTGAAAGCATTTTTTCCGATTTTTGTTACACTCTCTGGTATTGTAATGCTTTGTAAATATTCGCAATTATAGAATGCAAAGTCTTCGATTTTCACTACATTGTCTGGAATTATGATCTTTATTAATTTGCATCCATTAAAACTTTTCTTAACGTCATTAATTCTTTTTTTCAAAATTATCTCGTCCAAATTATCACAACCGTTGAAACTTTTTTCAACAGATTTAACACTATCGGGTATTATGATTCTTTTAAGTTTCGCACATCCGTTAAAACTTCCTTCATCTTTTATATCGAGTAGATATTTAACTTCACCTGTAATGTATATTACGCCTTGTCCTAAGATTAACTCTTCCAAATTTTGGCAATTATTGAAACTATCTTCGATTTTCTCTACACTGCCGGGAATGACTATTTTTTTTAGATTCTCACATTCGTTTATACTATCTTCGATGAGAGTTACGCTGTCAGGGATGACAATCTCTTTCAAACTATAACAACCACTAAAACTACTATGCGAAATTTTCTTAAGTCCGTTACCAAAGATTATCTCTTCCAAATTTTCATAACGGATAAAACCAGAAGAGATTTCCTCTACACTGTCGGGAATGACTATTCTTCTTGTTTTAGAATTTTTATTAAAAAACGAATGTCCTGATATTAGTTTAGCTCCATTTTCTATTACTATTTCTTCGAAAAAATCAAATCCATCTTCACTTAAATTGATTTCTTCTTCAGAACTCTGAATTATAATACGCTTAAGGTTAAAAACCACTGCGGCATTAAAAGAATCAGAATCAAAATTTTCACAGTTTCCTGTAAAAACCATGTCGGGTACACTCGTTGGTAATTCAACTGTTGCAAGATTGTCACATCCCTTAAATGCATCGTATGCGATTCTTTCCACTCCTTCCTTGATAATCACCTTTTCCAATTTCTTGCAGTTGCGGAAACCACCCAGTTCTTTAACGGAACCGGGAATGGTGACGCTGACTATATTATTGCATTCACAGAAGGCATCGTTGTCTATTTTTTCCACTCCCTCCTCAATAATCAATTCTTTCATACCATAGCCCTTATAGCCTTTGACTGTTTTCTTGTCGCCAGGTATTGTTACGACATCAGAAAATGCTTCTTTTATTGAACTGAATAATCCCATAGTAATATATTTTTAAATTGAGTTAAACATACTTTTTGCATCTCTGTTAATTTGTCAATATTTATTCCACTCTTTCGCAACGACGGCATCCGTGCCAGTAGCTGCGTCCTTTGTCTTTCATCGGGCAGCCGGCGGCGTATGAGCCAGTAGGTGAGTTTTTTGCCATCATCTGCGGTTTTGAATACTTTTTCATAATTGTCATTTTTAATTGTTACTATTGTTGATTTCTTGGGTATCTATTTTATCAAAGTATGTTCTTTGATGCATCGTTCCAGGTGTAAATATCCTCACCCATTTTTACTCTTCCTCGCTTTGGAATTACAACGTTCTTCAATGACGTGCTACCAGCAAACGCGCATTCTCCTATGAAAATAACGCTGTCGGGGATAGTGATGGATTTTAATGAAGAACAATCGCAGAAAGCTCCATCGTATATTTGCTTAACGCCGTTTGGAATGTTGATGGTTTGCAAAGATTTGCACTCTTCGAATGCACCATAATATATAGTCTTCACACTGTCGGGGAGTTTGACGCTTTCCACAGAGCAGCCATAGAATGCGCTGTCGCTGATAATATATACGTTGTCAGCTAATTCGACGTGTTTTTTCGACTTCGGACAATACAAGGGTATTAACTCATTTTCATTCTCGAAATAGAGGATTCCGTCAATGACTTTGTAATATGGCGACTCGCTTGTTATCTCGCAATCGCATTCCTTGAAAGCATATTCTTTTATTTCTGTTACACTTTTCGGTATGTTGATTTTTTTCAAGTTTTTACACCCGCTGAATGCCTCAACACCAATAGTTTCAACAGTGTCTGGAATGTTGACACTTTCAATGTTAACATTATCATGAAACATATCATTAGCTATTTCTATCGTGCCGTATGGTATGTCCACATTTTCTAATAATTGTTCATCTGTTCTCATCTTAGTCTTTATTTTTTGTTTTATTTTCTCTTTTTATTTTTCTTACCACTGTAACCCTTGAACCCTTCGAATCCCTCGGCTCCGTCGAATCCAAACAAATCCAATAACCCATAATAATGGTCGTAGCCGTCATCATTAATTTTTTTCAAGCCTTTAGGAACAGGGAGCTTTTCCAAGGCATCACAATTATGGAATGAATGCCGTCCTATAATTTTAACGCTGTCAGGTATTGTTACTTTTTTAAGAGCCTTGCAATTCCAAAATGCGTGAGGCGCGATTTCTATTACGCCGTCGGGAATATCGCAGCTTCCTTTTGAAACAGGACAATATAAAAGGCGAAGACCTTCGGGAGTCTTTTCATACAGCACTCCATCTACGACCTCAAACTTGGGCGACTTGCTGATTATCTCGCAATCGCATTCCCTCAGATTTATGGTCTCCAGGTTTTCTGGTAGAGTAATGCTCTCCAAGGAAAAACAAGATTCAGAGTTTGTGTCATCTTCGAGATTAAGATTTAGGTGTTTTACGCTGTCAGGTATGTTGACACTCTTTAAAGAGCTGCAGCCGCTAAGGTCTAAATCTACCACTCCGTCTGGGATATTAATACTTTCTATTAATGGGCTGCTGAGTCTAAAGCGAGTGCCTATCTGAGCGCCCTCTGGAATATGAAGGCTTATTAAAGAAGAACACCTGGTAAATGCTTCGCCGGAGATTTTCGTCGCAGCATCCGATATGTTGATTTTCCTGAGCAATTCGCAAGCATCAAAAGCGTGTGATCCGATTTCTCTTACGCTGTCGGGCAGGTTTATGCTCATTAGGGCTTTGCATTTAGCGAAGGCTTCTTTACCAATCTTCTCAAGTTTAGAGCCTTTGCCATTTTCCTTATCGTCTTCAATAATGACCTCGCGCAAGGATCTACAATCATAAAAAGCCTCTTTCTCTATTTCTTTTACGCTGCAAGGTATGCAAATCATTTTTAAGGCTTTACATTCTTTGAAGGCCTCGCTGCTAATATACTCCGTTCCTTCTTTCACGGTGTATCGTTCAATTTTTTTGTCGGCTTTAAACAGAATTTTGCCGTAGGTGCTGTATTGCACCCCATAATCATCTACCACAAATTCCATAATCAGTTCTTTTAAAATGTTATTATCAATTGTTTGCTCTCTTAAACACGCTTCTTTGACTTATAAGTGTGAAATTGTCAATATTTATCGCAGATTTTACACTGCTGATAAAATTGCTGATATACCCGGCGGTATCGTATTCCTTGAAATATACGAGGTTTATGGGTGAATCAGAGCCGAATTGCATTCTGTCGGCGAGCCCGGCATCCACAAAAGCCTTAATGTCTTCGATAGGCATAAAGGCTGTGTCGGTCCATACATTGTCGTATTTTTTCATCAGAGTAATTGTCTCATCAACTGGTCTTCCGTGCGCCAAGACGACAGGGAGGTTGGGGTGGGAGGCGATGATTGGCTCGAAGGCAGCGGCATGGCATTCTTTAAAGAGGCCGGTATGCAGGAGCAGGGGCAGCTCCATTTTTTCCACGAGCGCAAGGGCTTGCTGGAGCAGGCGCGTATTGTAAAACCATTCGTGGTGGGCCTTAAAATGCATTTTCACTCCTTCCCATTTTATTTTGGAATGCAGCATTTTTCTTATGCCCCAACTTTTCATCATCCGTGGAGTGAGCCATAGCAGGGGGTGAACCCTGTCGCCGCCGATTCTCTTCAGCTCTTTCATCTCCCTGATAACCAACTTGTATAGCTCTGCGCAGGTGGAGGTTGACGAGACGACAATCTCGCTTATTCCCGCCGCTTGGCAGTCAGCGAGCACCTCCGCCGGTTTGTGGTATCCGTCGGTGTACCAGCCCACATGCACGTGGGAGTCGATTATTGTCGTCTTATTACGCATTGCCGCAAATTCCGTTTATGCAGTTTTCTCTTCCTTTTGTTTCTGTTTCTCCATCCATTCTTCAACGAGCCTTTTATTCAGGAAAGCCACATCGCAGAAATGTTTGTTAACGTGGAACATATCCCCGCCACTCTCATTGTAGTTGCGCACAAGACAGGCGGCACAATAGTCGCGTGCCTCGCATTCCATACACTCCTCGAAGTCTCCGTGAGTAACGGCTCTAATCTGCTTAAGCTTTGGAGAATTCTCCCAAATATCTCTTAGAGGTTGCTTAAAGACGTTGCCCGCCACGAAATCCTGCCAACCGGCACAAGGATAGATATCACCGTTTACTGTTACACTAAGGTCGTTGATACCAGCCCCACAGAGTGGCATTTTCCTGTATTCTTCCTCCGGTATGCTCGAAACGGGGTTCAGCTCGTCTAACATCTCCTTATAGTCGTCGTCGAATTTCATAATGTCTCTGAGCAGCACTTCAGTCTCCTCAATCGAAAGGCGGTTAGCAAGATTTGAGGTGTCAAGGTCTGCCTGCGCCATCATTATATAGTCGGTGATTGACTGTATCCTAAGACTCTGAGCATATTTAATCACCTCGTCGTAGCCTTTTTTGTTGGCTTTCATAATTGGGCAGCTTATTTGCACGGGTATATCCGCCGCATGCAATTTCTCTATGGCCTCTTTTGTCTTCTCAAACGACCCTTTCACGGTGGTAATCATATCGTGCTTCTCGGGATCCATACTATAGAGCGACACTTGCACCATTGATACATTAACCTCTTTTAACACACTGACATGCTCGTCATTAAGGGCGATAAGATTGGTAAGCAATGATATTTGCAAATCCTTTTCACGGCTGTATCTGAGCATTTTGGCTATGTCTTTGTTCATCAAGGCTTCTCCGCCGGAGAGGCCAACATGCAGTCCTCCCATTTCGACAAACTGGTCGAGAATATATTTAAACCTATCAAACGACAGGTCGAAGCCAGCGTTTTTCTTGCCGTTGGGGATATAGCAGTGTATGCACCTCTCGTTGCAGCGGCTTGTAAGCTCGAATTGTAGAGTTGACAGACGTGGCTTCCTCTGGTCGTGTTTCAGCATAAAATCCTGCGTGCTGCTTTTTACTTTTTCTTTTGTGCTTTGAGGAAAATAGTCGGTCATCGTCTTAGGGTTCTCCATAGAGTAGCTGAATGTCTGGTCTTTTGCATCCATCTCCTCTTCTGTTTCCCCCATCACCACGAATTTATGCTCTGCCAGGTCATTGGCGAAATCCATAAAGTCGTTGTATATGGTGTCGCGGTCAGCTCCGTCATACAATTTCACGAGATTGTCAACTATACTGTCGATATCTTTCGGCTGCCTTGATAACTGTGAAAGGAAATCCGCTCCCGACTCATCGTATGTGCGGTCGAACTTTGTCAGTTGGTCGTTAATGTAACCAATGGTTCCTTCATCGTAAATACGTATGAAAGTGTTTGTTGCTTGTCTTATTTTCATTGTGTGAATATTTTTTAGTGTTTACAAATTCTGTTTCAATTATTTTTGTCTCTTTTTCTCTCTCCATTCATCTGCGAGTCTTTTTCTTAGGAAAGCCACCTCACAGAAGTGCTTGCTTACTTTGTACATGTCCCCGCCGCTTTCATTGTAGTTGCATACAAGGCAGTTTTTGCAATAGTTGCGTGCGGCGCATTTAAGACACTTCTCGAAGTCGCCCTGCGTAATGCCTCTTATCTCCTTAAGCTTGGGTGAGTTCTCCCAGATATCTTTCAGCGGCTGTTTAAAGACGTTGCCAACCACGAAGCCTTGCCATCCGGAACAGGGATACACGTCGCCTGTTACTGTTACGCAAAGGTCGTTGATGCCAGCCTCACAAAGCGGCATATTCCTAAGCTCTTCCTCTGTGATTTCTGCGTCGGGGCTTTCCTCCTCTAATATCTCTTTCAAATCATCATCATATTCCATACTGTCCCTGAGCAGTTCCTCTGTCTCTTTGATAGAGATACGGTTAGCGAGGTTTGCAGTGTCGAGGTCTGCCTGCGCCATTATCGTATAGTCGTTTGTTGCTTTCATTCTCATGCTTTGCGCATATCTCATCACCTCGTCATAACCCTTTTTGTTGGCTTTCATAATCGGGCAGTTTATTTGCACGGGGATATCTGCGGCATATAATTTCTCAATTGCAGCCTTTGTTTTTTCAAACGACCCTTTCACAGTGGTTATCATATCGTGTTTCTCAGGGTCCATACTGTAAAGCGAAACCTGTATCTGCGAGAGATTCACCTCTTTCAAAACAGGTATATGCTCATCTTTGAGTGCTATAAGATTGGTAAGCAATGAAATTTCTACATCCTTTTCACGGCAGTATCTGAGTATTTTCGTCAAGTCCTTGTTCATTAAAACCTCTCCGCCGGATATTATTACATGCAGACCTCCCATCTCTACAAACTGGTCGAGAATATATTTGAATCTCTCTAACGACAGGTCTATGCCGGCATTTTTCCTCCCATTAGGGATGTAGCAGTGTATGCATCTTTCATTGCAGCGGCTTGTAATCTCGAATTCCAATGTTACCAAGCGGGGCTTCTCTCTATCGTGCTTTTGCAGAAACTCCTGAGTCAAGTCGTTCGTTGTCTGCTCTGGTTCTTGTTTTAAATCACCATCTAATATTTTGGGATTTTCCATAGAATAACTGAAGTTCATGTCTTTTGAATCCATTTCTTCTAAAGTTTCTCCCATCACCACGAATTTATGTTCTGCCAAATCGTTGGCAAAATCCATAAAGTCGTTGTATATGGTGTTGCGGTCTGCTCCATCATACATTTCCACAAGGTTATCAACTATACTGTCAATATCTTTCGGCTGCCTTGATAATTGTGAAAGGAAGTCCGCGCCCGACTCATCGTATGTGCGGTCGTACTTCGTCAATTGGTTATATATATAACCTAAAGTTCCACCATCATATATACGTATGAAACTATTTTTGGCTTGTCTAATTTTCATTATAAATTTCTTTTAAAGTCGATTTTGTTGATACATGTCATTTTCTGGGTTTATGTCTTTATATTGTACGTATAATCTTAAATAACCAATATATTGAATTTTGTTATATCGATTAATGTGGCAACAACAGATTATACATACAAATGCAAGACAAAGTAGTTCTAGCATGCCATTAAAGCTGAGTGTTGGATATTTCCAATTTTGACAAACATTAACGACAATTTTACAACATAAAGAAGCATAGATAAAATATGTGCAATATTTACAAATTTTTATTATTTCTCCAAATAACCCTTGTGGTACATTCTCTATTCTCTTCTTAAATGGGTGATAGCTTTTAGGATATAAATCTCCTAATGGAACTTTTCCTTCATAATATTTATGTCTAATTGCATAAACAATGAATTGTTCTTTTCTTTGGTAATAACCTTCATAAATGCAAAGATGTTTTATAAAATTCAGAATAATAATAGCTGGCATTGTAATTAAGATTAATACATCCAAGTAATAGCAAGTAGCATCTTCGGAACAACAAGTAGCATCTTCGGAACAACAAGTAGCATCTTTAAAACAACAAGTTGTATCATTTTTCTTGAATACGAGCTCACCCCAGTTGCTTGCAAAAGTGGTAGTTGAATAAACATAGACGTATCCATAGAATCCTAAAACGGCAATCAAGCCTATTATTAGAGAAATAATGCTTGAGACGTTGGAGTTGTTATTGGTTGCATATTGTTCATGTAGTTGTAATTCCAATTTTTTTACAACATCGTCATTGTTCATTTCATTATTAATTAATTCAATTTTTATTGCATTCTCCTTCTCCATATCATAATAATCGTTTTTGTTTGTAGATTTTGTAAAAGATATTTTATTTCTACAGAATAAACATTTGATAAAGTCTCTAAAACATCTGAAAAAGTTGTTCATATAGCGCATAGTTCTATTTTAAATAAAGGTGAGTGCGCCAAGGGCGCACTCACATGTTAACGCTTCTAAATTACTTAGTTCTTTCGCATGTCATGCATCCATCTACAGAAGAGCTACCTCTGCCTTTTTCAGGGCAACCAGCTGCGTAAGATCCAGTAGGAGCGTTCTTTGCCATCATCTGCGGCTTTGAATACTTTTTCATAATGTTGTTATTTAATTGTTATGCCTACTCTTTTTAAGGATTTTCGGCTTTCTCCTATGATGCGTATTATCTCTAATCGTCGATTCTTGTCTTAGTTATTGGTGCCTACTCTTATCCGGCTTTTCGGCATTCTCCGAATTGCGTTGCAAATATAGGTACTTTTCATCAAAGTGTTTTGGTCCATTTTGGTCCAATCTTATTTCTTAAGTGTTTTTTAACATTTAAAGGAGTCCATTTCGGTTCAAAATGGTTCTTTTTGGTCCATTTTTATGAAATCGAGCAATTTTTTGAAAAAAAGTTGTGATTTCATTGAATTTTTCCCGAAATGTTGCTATATATAGTCATAATTCAATGTTGAACCTGTAAAAGTAAAGATTATGAAGACAAAAAGAGTATTGAGAATGAATTTGAGGTCTAAGTATGGACAGTGTTATTCCGGAATAGCGGCAAAAGGCGATAAAAAGCGAGATTTTTCAAGGTTTTGTGCGCCATATCAAAAATTTTGATTAAATTTGCAGCCTGAATAGGAGAATGAATATTGCAGACTAACTCAAGAAAAGGAACTAAAATGGAATATAAAGACTTGTTGGAAATAGTAGAGAGGGTGGCGACGAGAAAAATGAAGACGCCACGCGACTTCGAATACCTTTCGGATAAGATACAGCAACGCACACGCGAATACATCAGCTCCACAACCCTGAAAAGGATGTGGGGATACCTCGGCTCTAAAAATGCGCCAAGCGGAGCTTCTTTAGACATTCTCTCACGATTCGCAGGATTCGATGACTATACGGCATTTGCAAACCGCACCGGCGACACGCAAAGCAATGCGATAATGTCGAGGCGGATTGAAGTGTCGGACTTGAGCATAGGCGACCGCATAACGCTCTTCTGGCAACCCGACAGAAAAGCGGTGATTAAATATCTCGGAGACGGAAAATTTATCGTGGAAGAGGCGGAAAACTCGAAAATAGGAGCCGGAGACACTTTCTACTGCCACCTCTTCATAGAAAGAGAACCGCTGTATGTGGATAATATATGCCATAACGGAGTGAACCATGCGGCATACGTAATGGGAACGGAAAATGGCGTCACGTTTGAAATTGAGAATTGAGAATTGAGAATTGAGAATTGAGAATTATATCGCCGTTCCGGCGATGTTGTGTGGGAAATGATGATTTTCATCGTTCCGACGATTTTGAATTATGCTTGGAGATAAAAGATATATTATGGTGGCAGCGGCGGTGATTTTAATTGCCGCCGTTGCTGCTGTGTTTATACTCCAAGGACAGAAGATGGGGGAGGAGGTGGAGATGATGCAGAAGAAGAATGAGCAGGAGATGAAAAATATCGACGGCATTGAAGACATCATCGACTATAACCGTATTTCGCCCGACGACAAAAAGGCAATGGAGCACAGGGAGAAAATAGGATTTGCTATTAGCAGAGGCAAACAAATCATCGACAGCGTGGCAATAAACGCAGGACTCCAGTCTGACCACCTCTCATCCGAGACTACCGCCGAGGAAAAGGAAAGAGTGGAGAAATTCATCTCCGAAGCAAGCGACTTCGTTACTCTCCCGGCACAATACGCCGCAAAATTAGACAGCTCGTTCTCGGAAAAAGAAAAAACAGGGGTGAAAAATATACTCTCGCAATATCTTATAAACACATACTGGGAAGAGTGGATGCAAGAGCGTAGATAAATTGAGAATTGAGAATTGAGAATTGAGAATTATGCAAAGCTTCGCTTTGCTTTGTGTTGGCAACTCAAAAATGCTTATAATTCAATAATGTTTTTAAAATTCCTCCAGCCTGCAGCTTGGCGGTAAATTCCAGCGGCACCGGAGGGGACGCAGAGGGTGGCTTCCTCATATACGAGTGGGGGGAAGGTGGTGTCGCTGATGGGAGTGGGGAAGAGGCTGGCGACATAAATCTCGCGCAGGTTATGACAACCCTCGAAAGCGGAGGGGGAGATGCTCACAAACTGACTCGGAATGCTGACTTTTTGCAGAGATGTGCAGCCCTGAAAAGCATTCACACCGATGCTGCAAACAGTTGATGGAAGGGTGATTTCCTCTATCGATGAGCAATGGATGAATGCGCTGTCGGCGATGACCTTCAGATTCGACGGAAATACCACATCGGTGAGGGCAGTGCAGTTGCTGAACGCACGATTCGAAATCTCCTCCAAGCTGTTGGAAAGCACGGCACGGCGCAGACTTAAAGTCATCTCAAACAGACACTTGCCAATCTCTTTCACATTGTCGGGAATTATGATTTCGGGCATCGCAGTGTTCCACGCAAAACTGCCGTAGCCCAGCATATTCATGCTCTCCGGAATTGTTACCGAATGCAAGGTTTTGCAACTTATAAACGCCCATTCCGCCACCTCGGTAACTGGCAATTGGCGGCCGCCGCACTCCACGGAAGAGGGGATGACGATGTCGCCGCCATAGTTCGACCACGGCCATATCTCGGAGGTTACGGTGAGTGCGGTGCTGTCGGCATTGTAATTGTAATACAGCGTTATCCCGTCGGCATTCTTCGCCGCAAGGTCGTAGCCGGTGGTGGTGATGCGGCGCGAGCGTTTCTTCATTCCCTCAATCTGTTCTTGCAAGACACCGGAGGAGGAGGCTGCTCGCTCGAAACCATGCCGCTGATGCGACACCGCCACGGCGATAATAATCAAGGCTGCCCAAACGGCAACACCAATAGCGATGACTGACGGCAGAATACCACGACGCTGCAAAGCACGGCGCACCTCGTCGGCACTGCCATAACGATGGTCTGCGGGGGCGAGGCAACGGCTCACCACAGGGGCATAAAGACGTCCTAATTTCATATCGTCGAGCACCGCGCCAAGACTGTAAATATCGTTTCGTACATCGGTTTCCCACTGCTCCCTCTGCTCGGGCGAGATATATCCCTCGCTGCCGCCGGGCTGCTTGAATATGGCGTAGCTGTCGCTGTCGGCAAGTCCGAAGTCAATCAGCTTGGCATTGCCCCCGCTGCGAGTGATGAGGATATTGGAGGGCTTCAGGTCGCGATGCACCATCTGATGGCCGTGGACATATTCCAAAGCGTCGATAATCTGATTGGCGACACGCAGACGGGAGGCCTTCGAGGGCGATGACTGCAACCAATCGGATAACGGCTCGCCGTCAATCCACTCCATCACGATGCAGTCGCCGACTCCCCCGACATTCTCAAACGACTCAAACTCCACGATTCCGGGGTGGCTCAACGACGACATCAAATCGTATTCCTTCTGCAAAAAAGCCTTGTACATCGCCTGACCACGATACTCCTCCTTCAATCCCTTGAGCACATAATACCGACCCTCCCGCTTGCCACGATACAAGGCGTTGTAGCCGGGCGAGGGGATGGACGTGAGGTCAGTAAACGAACTGCTCACGGAAATATCACCGGGATCGAGGAAATCTGACATAATTCTAATGGATAATGGAGAATGGAGAATGGAGAATTAGAGCAGCCGGAACGGCTGCATTGGGTAGGTGGCAAGGTGGCACGGCGAGCCGTGCAGTATTTATTCTCGGATATTTTCATATTATAAACTTTTTTCTTGTGCGACGGGTTGCATGGCGCGTAGGATGTCGAGGGCGGCGGCGACGGTGGGGACGTTTTTGACTGTCATGAAGCACTTGCCGTTTTTCTCGTGGAGGTTGCAGGCGGTGGGGTGGGTTTGGAGGTATGCCAGCACTCGCCCGAAGATGTCGCTCTGGTAGAAGGGGCTGTCTTGGTTGCTCACGAAATAGAGGCTCATGCGGCCGCCTTTAAGCACTATGCGCTCTATGCCCGTCTGCCGTCCTAAGCGGCGGAGGATAACCACGCGCATGAGCTCTTCGGCTTCTGGCGGAATCTTGCCGAAGCGGTCGATGAGGTTCGACTTGAACGTCTCTAAGTCCTCGTCGCGCTCGATATTGTCCAACTGCCTGTAAAGTATGATTCGCTCGCTGCTGTTTGGCACGAAGCTGTCGGGGAAATACATCTCTAAGTCGCTCTCCAACTGGCAGTCGTCAACAAACATATCGCCTTTCAGCTCTTTCTTGTCGGTGTCGGCATAGAGGTCGCTGAACTCGTCGTTCTTAAGTTCTGTAACGGCTTGCGAGAGTATCTTCTGATATGTCTCGTATCCGAGGTCGGCGATGAAACCGCTCTGTTCGCTGCCGAGCAGGTTGCCGGCCCCGCGGATGTCGAGGTCTTGCATCGCAAGGTGTATGCCGCTGCCGAGTCCGGAGAAATTCTCTATGGCCTCTAAGCGTCGGCGCGCGTCGGGGCTGAGGTCGTTGAGTGGCGGTGCGAGGAGGAAGCAGAAGGCCTTGCGGTTGCTGCGCCCCACACGTCCGCGCATCTGATGCAGGTCGCTGAGTCCGAAACGCTGCGCCTGGTTGATAATGATGGTGTTGGCATTCGGGATGTCGATGCCGTTTTCCACTATCGTGGTGCTCAGCAGCACGTCGTAGTCATAGTTTATGAATCCCATAATCACGTCCTCGAGCTCCTCGGGCTTCATCTGTCCGTGCCCCACTGCCACTCGGGCGTCAGGCACCGCCTCGTTGATAATGGTTTTCAACTCGGGGAGGGAAGAGATGCGGTTGGTGACGAAAAACACCTGTCCGTTTCTGCTCATCTCGAAGTTTATGGCGTCGCGAATCACGTCTTTATTGAATGTGTGAACCTCCGTCTGTATCGGGTATCGATTGGGCGGCGGTGTCTGTATCACGCTCATGTCGCGCGCCCCCATCAGCGAGAACTGCAAGGTGCGGGGTATAGGTGTGGCGCTCATCGTGAGGGTGTCAACGCTCGTTTTTATCTGCCGCAGTTTCTCTTTCACCGCCACTCCGAACTTCTGCTCCTCGTCGATGATGAGGAGGCCGAGGTCCTTGAATTTCACTGATTTACCGATGAGCTTATGGGTGCCGATGATGATGTCGATTTTGCCGTCTTGGAGGTCTTGCAGAATCTGTTTCGTCTTCTGCGAGCTCCTTGCCCTCGAGAGGTAGTCAACCCTCACGGGGAAGTCTTTCAAGCGGCTTTGGAAGGTTTTGTAGTGCTGGAAGGCGAGGACGGTGGTAGGCACGAGCACTGCCGTCTGCTTGCCGTCGGTGGCAGCCTTGAAAGCCGCTCTCACCGCCACTTCCGTCTTTCCGAAGCCCACGTCGCCGCACACGAGGCGGTCCATCGGCCTTGCCCGCTCCATATCGGCCTTCACGTCGTTGGTGGCCTTGAGCTGGTCGGGGGTGTCCTCGTATATAAAACTTGCCTCGAGCTCGTGCTGCAGGTAGGTGTCGGGACTGAACTGGAACCCCTTCTCCTTGCGCCTTTGCGAATAGAGTCGGATGAGGTCGCGCGCGATGTCTTTAATCTTCTTCTTCGTGCGCTCTTTCATCTTCTGCCATGCCCCGGTGCCGAGTCGGCTCATCTTGGGCGGCTCGCCGTCCTTGCCACGGTATTTCGAGATTTTATAGAGGGAGTGGATGGAGACATACACCACGTCGTTGTTCTGATACACGAGCCTCACCATCTCCTGGTAGCCGTCGCCCTGCGGCACTCTCACGAGACCGTCGAAACGGCCGATGCCGTGGTCCACGTGCACGATGTAGTCGTTGACGTTCAACTCGCTGATTTCCTTGAGGGTAAGTGCCACCTTTCCGCTGCGTGCTTTGTCGCTCTTGAGGTTGAACTTGTGGAAGCGGTCGAAAATCTGGTGGTCGGTGAAGAGGCATATCTTCATCGCGTCGTCGCTGAATCCCTCGTGAATTGTTTTGTCAACGGCGGTGAAGGCGATAGGCTCCGTGTGCGTGGTGCGCGCGATGTCGTCGAAGATGTCGCGGAGCCTCTGCTGCTGCTTTTTGCTGTCGGCGAGGATATACAGTTTGTAGCCTTGCGATATGAGTTTGCTGAAACTCTCGGTGAGGAGGTCGAAATTCTTGTGGAAGAGGGGCTGGGCGGTGAATTTTGACTTCACCACGGAGACGGAGGCGTTTTGCGTGCTGCCGCCGGCGGCCTTACCTTTTTGTGCGCCTCCCAAGGTGATGCGGCGGAAAGGGAGGGCGAGGGTGTCGAACTCCTCCGCGCTCACGAGCTGCCGCTTGGGGTCGAACTCCTGCATAATGCTGTCGTATTCCGACTCCTTGGCGGTTTCCAAACGCTCGTCAACTGACTGCTTGCTGAACCCCTCGTTGTAGGTCTGGCGGATTCTGTCGCACACAAAACCGTAGTCTTTCACGCAGAGTATCGTGCCTTCGGGGAGCGATGCCGGCAGAGGCACCTTCTCCGTTGCGGTGGTGTCCAATGGAGGCACAATCACCACGCTGTCGGTCTTTTCCTCCGACAACTGGCTCACCACATCGAAAGTACGGATGGAGTCGATCTCGTCGCCGAAGAAGTCGATGCGGTAGGGGTATTCGCTGCTGAAGGAGAAAATGTCCACGATGCTGCCACGAATTGCATACTGCCCCGGCTCGTAAACATAGTCGTGAAGCTCGAAACCGAGAGAGTCCAAATCTTTCTCTAAGTCGGCAATGTCAACGGAGTCGCCTACATGCAAATGTATCGAGCTTTCGTTTACCTTTTGAGATGAAGCGACCTTTTCGGCGATAGCCTCGGGGTATGTTACGATGTAGGCGAATTGAGAGGTATTTGTGAGTCGGGCGAGTACTTCTGTGCGGAGCACTTCGTTTGCCGGGTCTTTTTGTCCGTATTTTGCCGCTCTTTTATAGGCTGAGGGAAAAAAGAGGACATTGTTTGCGCTCATCACTTGTGTGAGGTCGTGGTAGAAATATCCTGCCTCTTCGGCGTCATTAAGAACAAAGAGAATCGTTCTTGGCGTTTTTAATGACAGCGAAGCGAAAAGCATCGGGGCGCTGCTGCCCACAAAACCACTTAGGAAAATATCCGTCTTGCGGTTATTTTCCAACAATTTCGCCACTGCCGCAGTGTGCGGCGAACCAGCGAAAATACTGCTTAACTGCTCAATCTCCACGCTTCGCTAAATGGATAATGGACAATGGATAATGACGGCTTCGCCGCTATCGCCGTTCCGGCGATACTAATTGTCAATTATCAATTGTCAATTGTCAATTAATTATCCGGCTTCGCCGGATAATGTCTCGTCCAGCCATCGAGGCGGAGGCGCATTACGCCGAAGAGGGCTTCGCTGAAGATGCCTCCTGACATTTTTGATGTTCCTTCGCGTCGGTTGACGAAAATCACCGGCACCTCTTTTATTTTGAATCCTATTTTGTATGCCGTATATTTCATTTCTATCTGGAAGGCGTAGCCCTTGAAGCGGATCTTGTCGAGTTCAATGGTTTGCAGCACCCTCCTTTTATAGCATTTGAATCCCGCCGTGGTGTCGTGGATGGGGCAGCCAGTGATGAACCTCACATATTTCGAGGCGAAGTAGCTCATCAGCACGCGTCCCATGGGCCAGTTGACCACGTTCACGCCCGACACATATCGGCTTCCTATTGCCACGTCGTATCCCTCGTCGTGGCAAGCGGCATAGAGTCGTGGCAGGTCGTTGGGGTCGTGGCTGAAATCGGCGTCCATCTCGAAGATATAGCCGTAGTCGCGCTCTAAAGCCCATTTGAACCCGGCGATGTAGGCGGTGCCGAGGCCCTGCTTGCCGCTGCGCTCCACGATGAAGAGGCGGTCGCGGAACTCGCCCTCCATCAGTCCTTTCACGATCGACGCTGTGCCGTCGGGGGAACCGTCGTCGATTACGAGGATATCAAACTGCTTCTCAAGGCCGTTTATAGCCCTGATTATCTTCTCAATATTTTCCTTCTCGTTAAAAGTCGGAATAATAATCAAACTGTCGCTTCTGTCCATATAGTCGTTTTTTTATTGATCGGGATTTTCTACGTAACCCTGAAACTCGGGCGTTAATGCGCTCATTACCGCCTGATAGCTCTTTTCCATTTGCATTTGGATGTTCTCCGCACCGCTTCCTTGCGGCTGTATGGGGTCGTGGATGGTGAGGGAGAGGGGGTGCCAGTTGAGGAAGTGCCAGTCTCGCATTCTCGGCATCACGTTGAAGGAGCCGTTGATGGTTATTGGCACCACGGGCAGTTTCAGTTCGTCGGCGAGCATAAAAGCACCGCGTCGGAATATTCCCATGTGTCCGGTGAACGTCCTTGCCCCCTCGGGGAAGACCATAAGGCTCATACCCCCTTGGAGGGTTGCCTCAGCCTGTTTCACTGTGGCTTTTATCTTGCTTGGTCCGCTTTTATCCACTATTATTTGGTGTGACGCTTTGCATGCCACTCCCACGAACGGGATTTTCAGTATGCCGCGTTTCATCATCCATTTAAAGTTGCGTCCGAGGAAGGCATAAATCAGGAAGATGTCGAACGCCCCTTGGTGATTGGCCACGAAGACGTATGACTGTCCTTTTTCTAATTTCTCCTTGCCACTGACGCTCACTGGCAGCAATGCCGCGCGAATGAGCACCCACGACCAGATGCGGCCGGGCCAGTAGCCCCAGAAATGACCGTTGCCGAGCAAGCAGCCCAAGCACGTCTCTATCGACGTGAGGATGGTCATTACCAATGCTATTGGCAAAAAGACGCAAATCTGATATAACCGATACAGGTACTTCACTTTATTAATGGATAATGGATAATGGATAATGGAGAATTGCGGCTTCGCCGCCATCGCCGTAACGGCGATATGCACGGCTTGCCGTGCCAACTCTCAAATCTCAAATTGAACGCTTTAGCGTTATTACGCAAATTTCGCCCGGCTGCCCGAAGCGGAAGGGGATGAGGCCTCCGAGACCGGTGCTTACGTGCAGTGCCCGTTTGCCCTCATAATACCATCCTCCCCATTCTTTGTATGTGAGGCTTGTTGGGCTCCAGCCGAAGATTTTCGCCTGTCCGCCGTGTGTATGTCCGCTCAGCGTGAGTTGCGCGTTGCTGTTGGGCAGTATGTCGCGCCTCCAGGCTGTGGGGTCGTGTTGCAGCATGACGATGAACGCGTTGGTGTCCACTCCTTCGAGTGTTCTGGCGATATCGCCTTTGGCGGGTCTCCGCTTGCCTCGTCCGTCGTTTTCCTCGCCAGCGATGACGATGCTGTCGTTGTCTCTCACTATTGTGCGGTGCTCATTCATCAGCAGGTTCCATCCGAAGCTCTTTTGTCGTGTTACCATCTCCCGCTCGTTGGCCACCTTCTCCGCATCGGAGGCTTCGATATACACCGAGTAGTCATGGTTGCCCAGCACGGAGAACACGCCGTCGGGGGCTTTCAGACTGCTCAGTGCATCGATATGCTGGTATAGCTCATCAGGACGTATGTTCATCAGGTCGCCGGTAAACATAATGGCGTCGGCATTTTGCGCGTTGATGCTGTCGATAGCCTGTTGTAATATGTCTTTTCTCCGTCCTGTGTAGGTGCCCACGTGTGCGTCGCTCCATTGCACAATCTTGTAGCCGTCGAATGCTGCGGGGAGGTCGGGGGAGGCGAACGTGTAGTGTTGCACCTCGAACTTGCTGAAGCCGCGCGTGAAGCCCCAGAGGGTGACGAACCACAGCACTGGCACGAGCAACACGCCCACGAGGTTGCCGTAGTTATTCTTTTTCTTAAACAGACGGCAGAAGAGCGTGCCGATGATGGAGCAGATGCAATACACCAGTTTCGGCGCCACGATGAGCCCTAAGAGAATGAGGTATATCTCAAGGGTGGGGTCGCCGCTGTTGGCGAAGTCCTTGCTGCATGCCATTACAATAGTGAAGATGATCATTGCCAACGAGGGCAGGAGAAAAAAGAGCATCTTGGCTTTCGACGCTTTCTTTCTCTTCTTCTTGCGCAAGAGCCACAGGTCGGGCAGCACAATCATCAGTAAAAGCGGTATGAGTATTCTCGCTATCATTTTATAAATCTTTTTATGTCAGCCACATCGACATTCCTGCGCCGTGCATAGTCGGCGAGCTGGTCTGCCCCCACGTTGCCGATATTGAAATATCTTGTTTCCGGGCGATGCAGCATCAGTCCTGACACGCTGGCGTGGGGCCTCATCATGCCGCTCTCTGTGAGGGAGATGCCGATGTCGTCCATGCCGATGATGTCGTTGAGTATGAAGTTCACACTCATGTCGGGCATCGAGGGGTATCCCACGGCTGGCCTGATGCCTTGAAAATTATCTTTTTCCCTCACCTCCTCGTGTATTTTCTCGACGGTGGCCTCTGCGAGGCGGTCGGCGAGTGTTTGTGCGAGCATCCGTCGGTAAGGGTCGTCGTATTCCGTTTTCGCGTCCACGGTGGCGGCAAACAGTGCGATGCGGTCGGTCTTGCCGCTTTCCAAGGGGAGCAGGAAGTCGGCCAAACACAGACAATAGCCGCTGTCGGGGTCGGGCTTCTGTTGCCGGAGCATCGGCAGCCGCACTGGTTGAGGCGTGTTTATCACAATGTCGTCGCCGTCGCCGTTGGCCTCAGCCATACAAACCACGGCGTGAGTGTGGTATTGCCTGTCAAACTCTTCGAGCATCCTCTCCGCATCCTCGCGGAGCTTCCGCCTCTCGTCTTCGATATTGCCAAATTCTATCGGTGCCGAGTTTTCGTCAATGTTCGCAGCCGAGTTTTCGTCAATGTTCGCATCCGAAGAAATCTTACTGCAAATCTCCGATTTGCCACCTCTCACTGCAAAATCGGAGATTTTGCCACCTCTCACTGCTCCGCTTGCGGCGCCCACTCCGTTGGCATAGTAGAAGTAAAGCCAGTTGATATACGGCTCCACCTCTTTTATATTATATGAAAGCAATCTCCTCTCCATATAATTGGTCGGAAACCTTGCCATCCTTATATACTGCTTGTCCGTTGCAGAGCGTGAGTTCTACTTTCCAGTTGAACTTATGTCCCTCTACGGGGCTCCATCCGCACTTGCTCTCGATGATGTCGGGAGTTACCGTCCAAGGCATGCCTTGTCTCACCATCACGAGGTCGGCTTTATATCCTTTTTTGATGTATCCTCTCCTTTTGATGGCGAAGAGCCTTGCCGGGTGGTGGCACATCAGTTGCACGAGTCTTTCTATTGTCAGCACCCCTTTGTCGGCGAGTTCGAGCATCGCCAGGAGTGAGAACTGCACCATAGGCATTCCGGAGGCTGCGGTGCGGCATCCTCCTTGTTTTTCTTTCAGCAGGTGAGGTGCGTGGTCGGTGCCCACCACTGTTATGCGCCCGTCGTTGAGCGCATGCCTTAGCGCATTTCGGTCGTCCTTGCTTTTTATCGCCGGGTTCACTTTTATTTTTGTTCCGAGTGTCGCATAGTCCTCGTCAGAGAAGAAGAGGTGTCCTACGGTGGCCTCGGCGGTAATCATCTTGTTGCCCGGCTCAAAGAGCGCCAGCTCCCTTGCTGTGGAGAGGTGGGCCACATGGAGGCGGGTGTGATATTCTTTTGCTAATTTCACGGCGAGGGCGGTGGAGCGGTAGCAAGCCTCCGCGCTTCGTATCTGCGGGTGGTATCCCACTGCCGGCTCTTCGCCGAGCCTCTGCTCCAATTCGCGCATGTTATTGTTTATCATCGCCGTGTCCTCGCAGTGGGTCATCAGCGGTTTCTCCACGCATTTGAAGATTTCCCTCAGGGCTGTCTCATCGTCCACGAGCATATTGCCTGTTGACGAGCCCATGAAGAGTTTGATGCCCGGTATGCGTCTTATAAGTGCCGCGAGGTCGCCGCCTGTGGCAAGTCTTTTTAGCAGTGGTATGTTGTCGTGTGCCGCACCGAGGAAAAAAGAGTAGTTCACGTGGCTTTTCTTCGCTGCGAGGTCGAATTTCTCTTCCAAGGCCTCCTCTGTGGTGGTTTGCGGCACGGTGTTGGGCATGTCGAAATACGATGTCACGCCTCCTGCTGCTGCCGCGCGGCTTTCGCTTTCGATGTCGGCCTTGTGTGTCAGTCCCGGCTCACGGAAATGCACGTGGTCGTCGATGATGCCGGGCAAGAGGTGGCAGCCGGTGGCGTCGATAACCTGTGCCCCGGTGTCTTTGGGCAGCTCCTGCTTGCCCTCCACAACCTCGGAAATTATATCGTCGTCGATGATGACGGAGCCGCGGAAGGAGCGGTCCTCATTGACGATTTTAGCATTGTGGATAATAGTTCTCATCGTTGTCTCGGTAGTTATTTCTTAGTGGAGTCCTCGGGTTCGGCCTTGGCTTGTGCCGCGGGTTCCGGCTCTGTCTGCGGAGCCGCGCTCACGCCGTTGAGCCTTCCCTCATTTTCCAGAGCCTCCTTGTAATAGGCTTTCACGTATGGGTCGTTTTTAAACTTGTCGTTGGCCTTGCTCATGATATCCTCTATCCACGGGTTGATATGCGGGAACGGGTATTCGCTGGTGATAATCATAAAGGCTCCGACGGAAAGCACGTTGTCGAAATTATCTGTGATGAAACTGGTAAGGAACTTGTCTTCCTTCATTGCGATGTCAGCGGCTTCCACATTCAGCTGCCGGTTCACCTCATCCATGTCCTCGCCGTTCATTATCGCCTGGTCGTGCTTGTGGGTGAGTTCCATCCTCTGTATGTCGAACTGCGACTTCTCATCCAAGAACTTATATAGTTTCTCGTTCAACGGGCTTCCGCTGACACGGAGTTGCGCATTGTCGATGCTCACGATGATTTTGTCGCTGTTTTCCATTACGAGCGGCAGGGCGATATTGTAATTGTTCATTACGATGGTGGCCATTTTCACCGAGTCCATGGGCCCGGCGAAATGGAATTTGCCGTGTACGACGTCGCACGAGTCGATTTTCACGGGTTTGTCCTCATCGATTACATTAAGGTATAACTTTTCCCCGTCGAGGTTTGACACGGAGCTGTTTCCCTCGATGTTGTATGCGCCAGAGCACGACGCCAAGAGGGCGGCGGTGGCGATGGTCATGAAATGATTTATCTGTCTGTTCATATCTATTTTTTGGCTCTCAGTGGTGGTTTTAAGTCCACGTTGTCCAGTTTCACGCTGCAAATATACAATGTATCTTTGAAATACGGAAAAATTTTTATGCTATTTAATTTATAAAGCCGTTTTTTAGGTTTTTTTTGCCTCTTTTTCCAGCTCGTGCTGCATTCTGAGGGTAGTATAGAACTCCAAGAGGGCTCCTGCGAGCATTGCCACCACCCAGTTGTTGTGCACCCATTGCACTTGGTATTGCCATGGCAGTGGCAGAAGCATGAAGGTGTCTTGTATCATCATCAGCGCGGCCAGCACAATCATCAGTGCGGCGATGATTTGTATGGTGCGCAGACGGTGCATGGTGATGCTTGTGCCTTTATATGTTTGCAGACACTGCATCGCGCCGAACGCCAAGGCACCGACGAGGGTGAGCCACGACGCCACGCCACGGAATAGCATAAGCACATACATCACGGCGCCAACCACCAATAAGACTGCGCCAACCGTCATCACGGCACTCTGCCATTTATTGAGCTTTCTTATTCCCGTTTCCATTGGCATTCTTGTTTGATGAAGACTTTGAGCTCGTAGAAGATTTCGCTGACGAGGCTGACTTTGAGGCTGCCGTCGATTTAGCTGACGAGGTCGATTTTGAGGCTGTCGATTTCGCTGACGATGTCGATTTGGCTGACGAACTTGCTGGTTTTGAAGCTGTTGTAGCTTTGGACGACGAACTTGCTGGTTTTGAAGCCGTTGTAGCTTTGGATGACGTATTCGATTTAGCAGTCGATGCTGCCGGCTTGGAGCTTGAAGTCGATTTGGCTGCAGCGGCAGGTTTTGAAGCGGTCGTCGATTTTGCAGCCGAACTGGCTGGTTTTGCTGATGTAGCCGATTTCGCTGCCGATGCGGCAGGCTTCTGAGCTGACGTAGTCGAATTTGCAGTCGAATTGGCTGGTTTTGAACTTGTTGTCGCTGCTGCCGGTTTCGCTGTCGTTTCGGGTTTCGTCGTGGTTGCCGCCGCTGGTTTGGGAGCCGGTGTCGCCGTCTCTTCTATTCTTGTGGCATGTCCTGTTCCGTCGCTGTCTTTTTGAGCCGCATAGCGTTCATTGTTCTCCATGTCGCTGCTAAGCACAAAGATGTCCTCGTCATCGGCTTTCATGAAATACCTCTCTCGTGCTATTTTCTCCACCATCTTCGGGTCGCGGTCCATCTGTTTCAGTTGTCGCGTGTCCCGTTCGTGAGCCTCTTTGTAGCTGTCAATCTCGTCATTCAGCTCGTTGATACGCTCACGATATTTAATCCGGTCAACAATAGTGTCATCACCGACAAAGCCTATCAAGACTATGCCGAGGATAATGACAAGGTAGTATTTGTAGTATCCGAAGATACGTATAAGTCCGCCTAATTTACTCATCTTTTCGATTTTTCCGTGCAAAGTTAAGACAATTTTGGCGGAAAACAATGAAAAAAGTCAATTTCTTACATTAAAAAAAGGTTGATTTTATATATTTAACATTACGAAGTCGTTTTCAACCCCCAAAAATTTTGCCGTTTCAAGAAAAAACCGTACCTTTGTGGCAAATTTAAAGGATTACTCAATCAACAGGGATGAAACTGAAATTCAGCATAAACTACACCACGCGATGGGGAGAAAGCCTGCACGTGATTATAACATACCACGGACGCGACGGGAGAGAGAGGACACAAGACCTCACGATGAGCACCGCCGACGGAATGCTGTGGACACTCGAGACCGCCGCAATACTCGACAGACGGCATAACATCGAAAGCTTCGACTACAGATACGTCGTCGAAGACCAGTTCGACAAAATACTGCGCGAAGAGTGGAAAGGAGAAGGCCGGCAATACGACTTCGACAGCAACCGTGAATACGTGTTCCTTGACCAGTGGCTCGACCTCCCCATGCAATTTCACCTCTTCAGCAGCGCATATAAAATCACAGAAAAGGCTGCAGGAAAAATGTTTGCTGCTGAAAGGGCTCCTCAAGAAAATTCTCCCGAGAACCTTTCGGTCTCTAACGAGAATGATAGCGGAACCGAGGACGAGACGCGCTCACTTTTAAAAAGCAATCGTGAGCGGAGGCAGCTTACCTCAAGCTCGCGAAGCGAGCATAATTATCCATTATCCATTATCCATTATCCATTAAAACCGCGGTTGCTATACTATCGCAAAACCATTCTCTTCCGTGTCTCCGCCCCCCAGCTCCTGCCCGGACAGTCGGTGGCCCTGACGGGAAGTCATCCCGCACTCGGCGCATGGAGCGACGCACGCTACTTGAGGATGCAACAGCAGGGTGAGTACGATTGGATCCTCTCGGTGAATGCCGACGTGATGCAGTTGCCCATCGAATACAAATTCGTGGTCGTTGATGACAACACCCACCAGCTCGTGGCATGGGAGGAAGGCGACAACCGCAGATTAGACCTGCAAGGCATCGCCGACGGACAATGCATCGTCGTGTATGGCGAACAGCTTCGGGTGAAAGAGAAGACTTGGAAACTCGCCGGCGTGGCAGTGCCCCTCTTCTCGCTCCGCACGGAAAAGTCAGCGGGGGCAGGCGACTTCGGTGACCTCATGGCCATGGCAGACTGGATGAGCAAGGCCGGACTGAGGGTGCTGCAACTGCTGCCACTCAACGACACTGGAAGCTCAAACGGATGGACTGACAGTCATCCGTACAACGCCATATCGGTATTCGCACTCCATCCACATTACATGGACCTCGAGCAACTCGGAGAGCTTCGCGACCAGGAGACAATGCGCAATTTTCAAAGACAACGGAGAGAACTTAACCAATTGGAATACAGCGACTATATGGCCGTTGACAGGGTGAAAGGGGCGTATATCCAACAGGCATTCGAGGAGACGGGGGCGAATACTCTCGAAAGCGATGACTTCAAGCTCTTCTTCGAGGAAAATAAAGACTGGCTGCCCGACTATGCCGCCTTCTGCGTGATGCGCGACAAATATGCCACTGCAGACTTCTCGGAGTGGAAAGAGATGTCGAAATACAATGAGCAGGAGGTGACGCGCATCTGCTCGCCAGGCTCTATATATATTAATAAGGTGAGACTCGTGTATTTCACGCAATACCACCTGCACCGACAACTCCAAAAGGCCGCCGACTACGTGAGGTCGAAGGGGATAATCCTGAAAGCCGACCTGCAAATCAGCGTCAACCGCCATAGCGTGGAGACCTGGAGACGGCCGTGGCTCTTCAACCTCGACATGCAAGCCGGCTCGCCGCCCGACGACAGAGGAGGGGCAGGGGCAAACTGGGAATTCCCCACATACAACTGGGAGGCGATGCGAGGCGACGGATACCAATGGTGGCACCGGCGCTTCGAAATCCTCGAGAGATATTTCGACGCCATACGCATCGACCACATTCTCGCTTATTTCCGCATCTGGGAAATTCCCGGCGACGCAGTGCAGGCATGTCTCGGACATTTCTCGCCCGCAGCGCCGCTCAACGAGAGCGACATGGCTTACTATGGGCTAAGCTTCAGACACGACCTCTACACACAGCCGTTTATCAACGACTATGTGGTGCAGAAAATCTTCGGAATACACGCCAACTTCGTGAAAGACAACTTCTTGGAGCGCAAGGCATACGGACTCTATTCGTTGAAACCCGACTACACCACGCAGAAGGGTGTCTTGAAAGCATTCAAGGGCAGATATGACGAAAACAGCGTGTGGATAAGGGAAGGACTGCTGAAACTCGTGGCCAACGTATTGTTTACCGAGGACCCGAGGCAGCCCGGACACTACCACCCGCGCATCGGAGCATGGAAAGAGACGGTATTCGATATCCTCTCGGAAGAGGAGAAAGACGCATATATGAGGCTCTACGACAACTATTTCTACCGCCGGCACGACGCGATGTGGGAAAGCACAGCCTTGGAGAGGCTGCCGGCAATACTCAAAGACACGAGGATGCTCGTGTGCGCCGAAAGTCTCGGAATGATGCCACAATGCGTGGAGCCGGTGCTCGACCGCCTGCGCATACTCACCTTGCAAGTGCAGACGATGCCCAACCAAGGCACATCGGAATTTGCACATATCGGCTCCTATCCCTACCGCAGCATTGCCACACCCACCACCCACGACATGCCGTCGATAAGGCTTTGGTGGGAGGAAAACAGGGAGAGAACGCAGCGGTATTACACGGATATGTTGCAGAAACAGGGGAAAGCCCCGCTGCACCTCACGCCGGCTCTCGCCGAGGAAATCGTGGCACGCCACTACTATTCGCCCTCGATGCTCTGCATCATCGCAATTCAAGACCTCCTCGCCATCGACAACCAGTTGAGAGACAAGAATATATATGCCGAGCGCATCAACACTCCCGCCGACCCGTTCAACCGGTGGCAGTACAGGATGCCAGTGAGCATCGAGGCGCTTATGGATGCGACACAGTATAATCGGAAACTGACGCAAATGGCTGTGAGAAGCAGGAGGGGTGCCGAAAGCGAGCTTTCGGCAATTGACAATTGACAGTTGACAATTGACAATTAAGTACGCAGTTCCGGCGTAAGTGGCGAAGCCGCAATTATCCATTGTCCATTATCCATTTGCTTGTGAAGCAAGCGCAATAGTTATGAAGCAGTATAAGAACTATATTTTTGATCTTGACGGAACGTTGCTTGATACGCTCGGCGACCTCGCTGCAAGCACGAACTACGCCTTGCGGCATTTTGGCTTGCCCGAAAGGAGTATCGACGAGGTGAGGCAGTTTGTGGGCAATGGAGTCCGCAAACTGATAGAAAGAGCTGTCGCCGGCACTTCCGTCATGCCGTCGCCAACACCTACTGCAAAATCTTCTGATTCTTTGGTCGGCTCGGTCGGTTCGTCCGTCGTCGGAAATCCTTCGGAAGTTATTACCGTCGATGATGTTTTGAAGGTTTTTCAGCAGCACTATCTGCATCACAACCTCGACACGACGAAGCCTTACGATGGTATTATTCACGCATTAGAGACCTTGAAGGGCCGGGGCTGCGGCTTGGCAGTGGTGAGCAATAAGTTCGACAAAGCGACGAAAGGCTTGTGTGCTCATTTCTTCGGCTCGCTAATAGATGCTGCGATAGGGGAGAACGAGGCGGCAGGCATTCGCAAAAAACCGGCTCCCGACTCCGTCTTGGAGGCGATGCGACTGCTCCGTGCCACTCCTGACGACACGGTGTATGTGGGAGACAGCGACGTTGATATCCTCACCGCCCGCAATGCCTCCCTGCCATGCATCAGCGTGCTCTGGGGCTTCCGCGACAAGGATTTCCTGATTCGCTCCGGAGCCACAACATTCATTGAAAAAGCGAGCGAATTAGAGCTTTGAGGCTGAGGTCTCGGATGCTTGCCCCATCGTTTAGGCCTGGGGATATATTGCCAGCACCACTTTACATGCTTGTAGGAACGATTCGGAAGCAAGTGAAAATATTCGGAAGTAAGTGAAATTTGGAATTAAATGAGTTGGAAGATTAAATACAGATGCCGCTCATGCGGTTATGAGGCTTTTGATTACGAGGGTGTCGGTCTTTTCCGCCAGCACATCACTGCCGTGTCGTGTCCCGACTGCCACACCATCCAGCCCTTGGTCGCCGGCGGCATCATCGGCGATGTCGCTCCCTCTTTCAATTCCGAGGCCGGCCGCCTCTGTCTGCAGTGCGGCAGCGACCGCATCAAGATTTGGGATAAAAAGACCTGCCCCAAATGCCAAGGCCGTATGGAGCCAACCGGCGACAAGGAATTCTGGACGTAACAAGCATAAGTCGGCGTATATCAGGAATATGTTTATAAGCTAAAAATATAGTAACTTTTTGCAAAAAAATCGCTGTATTCCTTGGAAATATGAAATAAAAGCATTACCTTTGCAAAAAAATAACAAGAAACGGAGGCAGTATGGACTATCCTGTTGGAATACAAACATTCGAGGACATTATAAACGACAAGTTTTTTTATGTCGATAAGACAGACTATGTTTATCAATTAGTCCGCAAAAAAGGTTATTATTTCCTAAGCCGTCCAAGACGGTTTGGGAAAAGTCTTCTCATTTCCACCATTGAGGCATATTTTCTTGGCAAGAAAGATTTGTTCGACGGACTGAAAATGGCGGAGCTTGAAACGAAATGGGAGACATATCCAGTTCTTCATCTTGACCTGAGTGCCCGAAAATACACGGACGAGAAAGCCTTAACAAAACAACTCAACCAGTATCTTGAGAAATGGGAGAAACTCTATGGAGACGAGTTTAAAGACCGCGACCCAGAGGAAAGGTTCTCGCAAGTAATTGAGCTGGCATATCAAAAGACAGGTAAAAGAGTAGTGGTTCTAATTGACGAATACGACAAGCCTCTGACTGCGACAATCGACAATGACGAGCTTAACGAAAAGTTCCGTGAGGAGTTGAGGGCTTTTTATGGTATATTGAAATCAAAAGACAGCTTTATTCGTTTTGCAATGCTCACAGGAGTTACGAAATTCTCGAAAGTGAGCGTGTTCAGCGACCTCAACCAACCCGATGACATATCACTTACGGAGGATTTTCAGGCTATCTGCGGCATCACCGATGAAGAGCTTGACACTTATTGTCGTGAGCCTATAGAAGTGTTGGCAAAGAAAAACGATACCGACTATGCCGATATGCGAGAACAACTGCGCAAGAAATATGACGGCTACCATTTCTATAGAAAAGGTATTGGTATCTACAATCCTTATAGCCTCATTCTAACATTTAGGCACAAGGATTTAGGCGACTATTGGTTTGAGACCGCCACTACCGAATTCTTAATGAAACTTCTGAAAAATTCAAACGTACCTATAAGTGATTTGTCGGGCGGCAGGCAGACAGCGCAGCAGTTGGGCGGCAAGGAGGATTTTAGGATGAATCCGTTGCCGATACTATATCAGTCGGGCTATCTCACTATAACCGGGTATGATGATGATATTAAAGAATATATTTTAGGCTTTCCTAATGAAGAGGTTAAAACAGGCTTTACGCAAGCCTTGATTCCATTCTATCTGCAAGTGAAGCAGTCTGCGTCTCCTTTCGATTACAATGGCTTCGTGAAAGATTTGCTCAGAGGTGACATTGAGCATTTCGTGCAACGTCTGCAAGCACTCTTCGCAAACCTCGACTACGAGATTATGGGCGGTAAGGAGAGCGATTTCCACAATACAATGCAAATCATCCTTTTCATGCTTAGTGCCCGTATGAGAGTTGAGAGGCACACGAGTTTCGGAAGAATGGACATAGAGATAGAAACCGATGACTATGTCGCCATCTTCGAACTGAAAATCGACAAGAGCGCAGATGAGGCCTTGAAGCAGATAGAGGATAAGAACTATGCCAGTCCCTTTGCGACGAGCGGCAAGAAAATATATAAAATCGGTGTCAATTTCTCTTCCAAAACCAGGGGGCTTGAGGAGTACAAGATTGTCTCTTGAATCACGACCGTCAATCCGACACCTTCCGAAAGATATAACATCCTTTTTTATATTTTATCCTAATTCGCCTCTCCGGCAGGAGCTGTCCCGACTGGGTCGGGTTTGTCTTGAAGAAAAAACTCTCTGTTAAGAGCAGTCCCGACTGGGTTGGGTTTGTCTTGAAGCCCTTTTTTATATTTTATCCTAATTCGCCTCTCCGGCAGGAGCTGTCCCGGCTGGGTCGGGTTTGTCTTGAAGCCCTTTTTTTATATTTTATCCTAATTCGCCTCTCCGGCAGGAGCTGTCCCGGCTGGGCCGGGTTTGTCTTGAAGCCCTTTTTTTATATTTTATCCTAATTCGCCTCTCCGGCAGGAGCTGTCCCGGCTGGGCCGGGTTTGTCTTAAAGAAAAAACTCTCTGTTAAGAGCAGTCCCGACTGGGTTGGGTTTGTCTTGAAGCCCTTTTTTATATTTTATCCTAATTCGCCTCTCCGGCAGGAGCAGTCCCGGCTGGGCCGGGTTTGTCTTGAAGCCTCTTTTTTATATTTTATCCTGATTCGCCTCTCCGGCAGGAGCTGTCCCGGCTGGGCCGGGTTTGTCTTGAAGCCTCTTTTTTATATTTTATCCTGATTCGCCTCTCCGGCAGGAGCGGTCCCGGCTGGGCCGGGTTTGTCTTGAAGCCTCTTTTTTATATTTTATCCTAATTCGTCTCTCCGGCAGGAGCGGTCCCGGCTGGGCCGGGTTAGACTTGATGACCCTCTGTCAAGAGCAGCTCCGACTGGGTCGGAATCGTCCTTTTTTATATTTTATCCTAATTTTCAGCAAAATAAACAAAAAAGAGGAGGGGAGAGGCGGAAACGTGAAAAAAATAGGGGCGTGAGGATTGTAGGATAATTGCATATATGAATGCAAAGTTAAGAAAATATGTTAATGACATTTAAAAAGGTAGTTTTTTTTAAGTTAAAAGGCCGATTAACTTAAAATTATTCCGTACTTTTGCACCCATGAAAAAGAAGACTATATGGCTAATAGCGGTCGTCATGGCCCTGTCGTTCGTCGCATTGCTCGTATTACAGGTGATGTATATCGAGCAAATGGTGAAGATGAAAAAGGAGCAGTTTGACGAGTCGGTGAACAGAAGCCTCTATCAGGCCTCCCGCAACCTTGAGCTCAACGAGACGCTGCGCTTCTTGGAAAAAGACATCAACCAGGCGCAGAGGAAACTCAAAGAGCAAGGCGACTCGTCGTACTACACCTCTTTCCAGAAAAAGACGATGACCAACAAACCGTCGCTGATGCCAAAGGCAATGATATTACGCAACGACAAGAGCTCACTCTCGGCAGTGTCGAAATCGATGCAGGACATGCTGAAAAACAGATACGTGTATCAGAAGGCATTGCTCGACGAGGTGGTGTATAACATGCTCTACACCGCCAGCGACCGGCCCCTAAGCGAACGCATAAACTTCAAGCTCCTCGACCAGGACCTGCGTTCGGAAATGATGAACAATGGCATCAACATACCGTATCACTTCACGGTGAGCACACGCGATGGCAGGGAGATTTACCGCTGCCCCGACTACGAGCCGGCAGGAGAGGAATACACTTACTCGCAACTGCTCTTCAGAAACGACCCGCAGTCGAAAATGGGAATCATCAAGGTACACTTCCCAGAAATGAGCAGCTACATCTTCAGCAGCGTGAAGTTCCTGATACCGTCGCTCTTCTTCTCGCTCGTGCTGCTCGTAACGTTCATCTTCACCATCTTCGCCGTGTTCCGCCAGAAGAGGTATTCAGAGATGCGCAACGACTTCATAAACAATATGACACACGAGTTGAAAACGCCTATCAGCAGTATATCGCTCGCATCGCAAATGCTTAACGACGAGAGCGTTACGAAGAGCCCGACTATGATGAAGCATCTCGGAGGGGTGATACAGGACGAGACGAAAAGGCTGCGTTTCCTCGTGGAGAAGGTGCTGCAGATGTCGATGTTCGACAACAAGAAGACGACATTCAAGAAGAAGGAGCTCGACCTCAACGATATCGTTACCGACGCGGCGAAGAGCTTCAACCTCAGGGTGGAGCATACAGGAGGAAAAATCGAGGTGGACCTCGAGGCAGTGGACTCCACAGTGTATGTGGATGAGGTGCATTTCACAAATATGGTGTTCAACCTCATGGACAATGCGGTGAAATACCGCAACCCCGAAGGACCGCTGAACATCAACGTGAAAACCTGGAACGAGAACGACAAACTTTTCTTCTCAATCGAGGACAACGGCATCGGAATAAAGAAAGAGAACCTCAAGAAAATCTTCGAGAAGTTCTATCGAGTGCATACCGGCAACGTGCACGACGTGAAAGGCTTCGGACTCGGTCTGGCATACGTGAAAAGGGTTATCGACATGCACCAAGGACAGGTGAAAGTGGAGAGCACCTACGGAAAAGGAACGAAATTTACAATACAATTACCAATAATTACAAATTAAAATCTCAAAGTTATGGAAGAGAACGTGAAAATCTTATTGTGCGAGGACGACGAGAACCTCGGCATGCTGCTCAGAGAGTATTTGCAGGCTAAGGGCTTCGCAGCAGAGCTCTGCGTCGATGGTGAGGCAGGATACAAAGCATTCCTGAAAAGCAAATTCGACGTGTGCGTGCTTGATGTGATGATGCCTAAGAAAGACGGCTTCACGCTCGCATCGGAAATCAGACAGGCCAACGCCGACATCCCCATCATCTTCCTCACAGCAAAGGTGCTGAAGGAAGACATCCTTGAGGGCTTCAAAATCGGAGCCGACGATTATATCACCAAACCATTCTCTATGGAGGAGCTCGTGCTCCGCATCGAGGCAATCCTCAGAAGGGTGAAGGGAAAGAGAAGCCGCGAGAACTCCGTGTATCAAATCGGAAGATTCACTTTCGACACACAGAAACAGCTGCTCACCATTGGCGACAAACAGACAAAGCTCACAACAAAGGAGAACGAACTCCTCTCACTGCTCTGCGCTCACGCCAACGAAATTCTGCAGCGCGACTTCGCACTCAAAACAATCTGGATTGATGACAACTATTTCAACGCACGCTCTATGGACGTGTATATCACAAAACTGCGCAAGCACCTGCGTGATGATGACCAAATAGAAATCATCAATATCCACGGAAAGGGATACAAGCTCATTACTCCAAATCAAGATTGATAATCTTGATTTGGAATTGACAATTGATAATTGACAATGGGCTTCGCCGACCTTTCTCACGCTCGTCAAAGAAAGCAAGCTTCCTTTGCCCTCGCTTAACCGAAAGGTTGACAATTAATACTGCCCACGGTTTTTAAAAAGCCTGACGTAGAGGATGATGCCGGCCAAAACGAAACCAAGGCCGAAAAATAATGCGGTGTTGTTATTCTTCAAGTCTGTCAACAGACACAACAGGAGAATGACGACACCGCTTAGTATCATCGCATGACCGCCAAAACGCTTAATATAATGTAGAATATCCATAAATCCTTTAATAAAAATCGGTACTGCCCCGATTGGAGGGCTTTTCGCTGCCCCGATTGGGCATCAGGACAAACCCGGCCCAGCCGTGACTGCTCCTGGCGGAGGGTTTCTGCGGCGAAGCCGCCATCGCCTTTGGCGATACTAATTGTCAATTGTCAATTATCAATTGTCAATTTGCCTCCGCAAAGGTAGCAATATTTCGTGAGATGACATTGAAAAAGGTGGAAAAAGTGATGAAAAAGGGTCGGATTTTAAGAAAAAAGTGATTTTATTGCAAGAAAAATATAAAAAAGTTTGTCTGTTCGGGAAAAAAGCAGTACCTTTGCAGCCGCATTTTGCGAATTATAAACATTATTAATTTTTAAACATTATGAATCAGTACGAAACCGTTTTCATTTTGACTCCCGTTTTATCTGATGATCAGGTAAAGGAAACGGTCGCTAAGTTCAAAAAAGTACTCACCGACAACGGTGCGGAAATCTTGAATGAAGAGGCCTGGGGAATGAAGAAGATGGCTTACGCTATTGAGAAGAAGACTTCAGGTTTCTACAACCTCTTCGAGTTCAAGGCTGAGCCATCAGTAGTAAAAACTCTCGAGATTGCTTTCCGTCGTGATGAGAAAGTAATCAGATTTTTGACAGTAAAACTCGACAAGTATGCTATCCAGTATGCTGAGAAGAGACGTAACAAACTTGCTAAAAAAGAGGAGGCATAACTATGGCACATCAAGATCAAGAAATCCGTTACCTCAACGCTCCTTCTATCGACACCACGAAGAAGAAGTATTGCCGTTTTAAGAAAAGCGGTATCAAGTACATCGACTACAAAGACCCCGAGTTCTTGAAGAAATTCCTCAACGAGCAGGGTAAAATTCTGCCGCGCCGCATCACCGGTACTTCTTTGAAATACCAGCGCCGCGTATCGCAGGCTATCAAAAGGGCACGTCAGCTCGCACTGCTGCCATACGTAACTGACATGATGAAGTAATAGGAGGGCGAAGATATGGAAATAATACTTAAAGAAGATATCTTGGGCCTGGGCTTCAAGAATGACATTGTAAACGTGAAGAGTGGCTACGGCCGCAACTACCTCATCCCCCAGGGAAAAGGCGTGATTGCATCGCCGATGGCTAAGAAACAACTCGCTGAGAACCTCAAACAGCAGGCTCGCAAACTCGCTGCCCTTAAAGAGCAGGCAGAGAAGAAGGCTGCAGAGCTCAAAGACATCACACTTACCATTCCTGCAAAAGTGAGCGCAACAGGTGTGCTCTACGGTTCAGTGAACGTGGCATCTGTGGTTGAGGCACTCAAAGAGAAAGGTATCGAGATCGACAAGAAGATCATCATAATGAAGGATATCAAGAAGGTGGGCGACTATGTTGCCACCGCACACTTCCACAAAGAGGTGACAGCTGAAATCCCCGTTACTGTTGTTCCTGATGACGCTTCTAAGGCTGAGCAGGAGGCTGCCAAGGCTGCCGCTGCTGAGCAGGCAAAAGCAGACGAGGCTCGCAAGGCTGCACTCAAAGCAGCTGAAGAAGGAGCTGAGGCTGTAGAAGAGGCCGCTGAAGAAGTGGCAGAGAAAGTGGAGGAGGCAGCAGAGGCCGTAGCTGAGGCCGCTAAAGCAGAATAATTTTATTCTTCCATAGTTCTATAACTATAAAGTGCTGACCAATAAACCGTGACGGTTTATTGGTCAGTTTTTTTTCTTTAGGACAAACCCGACCCAGTCGGGGCAGCTCTTAACAGAGAGTGCTTTCCCAATAACGTGACGGTTTATTGGTCAGTTTTTTCTTTAGGACAAACCCGACCCAGTCGGGGCAGCTCCTGCGGAGGGCTATACTGCATCGGCTCGCCGATGCCACCTCTCACTGCACGGCCTGCCGTGCCACCTCTCACTTAGCGAGCTCCTTCGGGCGAGCGTTTCAGGGTTTCAACGAACTCGCTTATTTTCTGCATTTCGACAGGTATTTTGATTTTCTGCGGACATTTCGGCATACATTTGGCACATCCGATGCAGTGGTCGGCCTGGCGGAGTTTTGGCACGCTGCGGTCGTATCCGTAGAGGAAGGCGCGGCGGTGCTTGGCGTATTCCTTATCGTTTTCCACAGGCATTATGCCGTCGGTGATACATTTGTTGTAATGCACGAACACTCCGGGGATGTCAACGCCGTAGGGACAAGGCATACAGTATTTGCAATCGTTGCACGGTATGGTGCCAGCTTCCATAATCATATCGGCGATGGTGGTGTCGAGGAATCGCTGTTCCTCGTCAGAGAGGGGCTTCAGAGGACAGTAGGTGAGGAGGTTCTCTTTCAGATGCTCCATATACGTCATACCGCTTAGCACTGAGAGCACTCCTTTCGGTGTGCCTGCATATCTGAAAGCCCATGATGCCGGACTGCTCTCGGCGTCGCGTTCCTGTAATTTCTTTATCACGTGCTGCGCTAAGGTCGCAAGCCGTCCACCGAGCAGCGGTTCCATAATCACCACCGGGATATTGCGCTTTTCCAACTCCTGATAGAGATATTCCGCATTCACATTGTTCTTGTCTATAGCGCTGGCATATTTCCAGTCGAGGTAGTTGAGCTCTATCTGCACAAAATCCCAGTGAATCTCGCCTTTGTCGTGCATCTGCAATGCGTGGTCGTACACCTCTTGTGCTCCGTGGAAAGAGAAACCGAGGTTACGTATCCGTCCTTTCTTCTTTTGCTCAAGAAGCCAAGGGAGCAGTCCGTTGTCGATGAAACGTGCATTGAAGAGTTCGATGGGGTCGTGTTCTGGGTCGCTTCCACCGATGGCATGCAAAAGATAATAGTCGATATAGTCTGTTTGAAGTTCCTTGAGTGAATCCTCAAACATCATTTTTGAGTTCTCGAAGGTGTATTCATCGAAATTCGACATTTTCGTGGCGATGAAATAGCTGTCGCGCTTATGCCGTTTCAGTGCGATGCCCGTGTGTCTCTCCGACATACCTTTTGTATATACGGGTGACGTGTCGAAATAGTTGACGCCGTGCTCCAAGGCATAGTCCACTTGCTTGTTTACCATGTCCTGGTCCACATCCTCGTCGCCAATCTGTCTTTCTCCAATTTTCTGGCCTTTCACCGGCAGCCTCATCATGCCATAGCCAAGAAGCGACACCTTGTCGTTAGTATTGGGATTAGTACGGTATGTCATCTGACCTTTAGGCGGCTCCTGTACGGCTTTTGAGCCACTGCCTTTTCCGCACGATATCAGCGAAGCCGATGCCGCCGCACCCGCCGTGATACCGCCAAGGTATTTCAGGAATTCCCTGCGTGAAATATTCTTATTCATATTACTTAATTCAATGTTATTTTATTTTTAAGTCTTACCAGCCAAGCGGGTAAATGAAAAACGAAAGTTCTTACTGAACAAACCGGCCTTGCGAAGGGCTCAGCGCTGGAACGGCGCTTAATTGTCAATTATCAATTGTCAATTGTCAATTCGATTTGAGGCTCCGCCTCAAATCGTCCTGTGCGCTTCATGTCCTTCGACATATATTGCCGCAAATGGCCTTGAGGGGCATACATACTCGCAGGCTCCGCATCCGATGCACATTGCCGTGTTAACTGCCGGCACGTCCACCTCGTCGTCTTCGCCTCTCTCGTATGGCACGAGTTGTATTGCTCCGGTGGGGCAGTGGCGTGAGCAGTTGCCGCAGCTCACTCCCTCGCTCACGGGGAGGCAATTGTCTTTCACCCATACGGCGTGGCCTATTTGTATGCTCGACTTCTCTTCTCTGTTTATCGGGTGGATAGCCCCGGCTGGACAAACCTGTGAGCACCGTGTGCATTCCGGGCGGCAGAAACCGTGGTCGTAGCCCATCACCGGCTGCATCATAGTGAAGAGTCCCGATGAAGGCCTAAGCACCTGGTTGGGGCATGCCGACACGCACAACTGACATCCTGTGCAGTGGTGAGCCATGTTCGACGCGCTGATGGAGCCCGGAGGGGTGATTGGAGTCTGGCGTTTCGGCGACTCTTTCTTTGCGAGAGTGGCAAGTCCGCCCTCCACCTCTTTCTTCGCCTGTGCCAAGGCAGTGGCGGATACCATTGTGGCAGCACCCACGAGGAAAGCTCTGCGGCCTTCGTCGATACCTTGCTTTCCCTCCGTGCCTTGGGGCTTATCTTGTACATTTCCTTGAGTCTTTCCTTGCACGTCTTGTATCTTATCCTGACCTCCCTGCACTCCTGTTATCGGGGTATCTTTTGTTCCGGAGGTATGGCTTCTCCTGTCGTTTGTAGAGGCTGGAGCATCCGTAGCTTTCGGTGTTTTCTTACCTAAAGCTAAGGTATAATGCAGAGCATTGAAGTCGCATTGTCCCAAGCAGTTACCACACACCACACATCGGCTGTGGTCAACAGTCATATTCTTATAGTCGATGCACGCTGCCTTGCAATGTGTGGAGCATTTGCTGCACTTCTTACATTTGTCGGTGTCGAACATAATGCGGAAGAGCGAGAAGCGTGCGAAGAAGCTCAGGAACGTTCCCACGGGGCAAACGCTGTTGCAGTAGGTTCGGCCGTTGCGCCAGGCGAGGATGCCGATGACAATGGCACTTACCACGGCGATGATGAATGTGGGCAGCGAGCGAATCCACACGTCGGAGGAGGCGAAAACATAGCTGTCGTAATTGCTTTCAATTCCTGCCAATAGGTTGCTGCCCCATATATAAACAGGTTGCAACAGGTTGGAGGCTATGCGTCCCCAAGAGGAATAGGGGGCGAGCAGTGCCACCAGACTGCCGACGCCGGCGATAAGGGCGATGATGAATACCGCCAATATCGGGTATCGCAACCATTTGAGCTCCTTGGAATAGGAGTAGGGGCGTTTCTTACCGCGGCGGCCTATGCGTGCGACGATGTCTTGGAAAATTCCCAAGGGGCATATCACACTGCAGTATATTCTTCCCAACAGGAGTGTGAGGAGCAGCAACACCGCCACCACAATAACGTTGAGAGCCAGCGCGGCCGGCAGAAACTGTATCTTTGCCATCCAGCCGGCATAACGGTGAATGCCGCCGGTGAAGTCGAGGAACAATAATGTTGTTCCTATGAATAGCACTATGGCTAATGCCGTTCTGATTTTTCGTAACATATTATTTAATGGATAATGGACAATGGATAATGGATAATTGCGAACGAAGTTCGCTTAATTCTCAATTCTCAATTCTCAATTATAAGAACGCTGACTTCGTAAAGCAGCCATATCGGGAGCGATACGACGAGGAGAGTGAAGATATCGGTGGTTGGTGTTATTATTGCCGCAATAATCAGTATCGCCACGATAGCGTGCCGGCGGTAGCGAGTCATCATCCCGCGGTTTATCACTCCGAGGCGGCCGAGGATCCAGCATACCACAGGCAGTTCGAATACCACTCCCATCACGAGGCTCATGGAAATGAGCGTGTCGGCGTAGGACTTTATGGTAAGCATGTTCTCCACATCTTCGCTCACCTGATAAGTACCGAGAAACCTCACTGTGAGGGGGAAGACGATGAAATAATCCACGAGGGTGCCGATGATAAACATCACGTATGCCGACATCACCGTGATTACCGCATAGTGGCGCTCATTAGCGTAGAGGGCGGGGGAGACAAAGCTGAAAAGCAGGTAAAGCACGTAGGGCGACACGATGAGCAGTCCCGCATACATTGCCACTTTCAGGTGTATCATAAACTGCTCTGTAAGCCCTGTGTTCATCAGGTGGAGGCTGAACGGTTCCGCTCCCATAAGCCGGTAGCTGATGAAGTCGCTTCTTGAGGGTGCCAGCACGATGTCGAAGAGCGTCTCTTTGAAACAGAATGCCACGATGCCGCACAGCGCCACTGCCACCAACATCTTTATCAGACTGCCGCGCAGCACGTCGAGGTGGTCCCAAAAGGACATTACATTCTCATTCTTCCCCACGGCTCCGTCTTTCCTTTGCTTTAGTTCTGCCTTCCGATATTGTTGAGTGTCACTGTGCTGCCGTCATCGGAGGCCTCTGCCTTGCCGTCCATGCGTCCGATATGCACGCTGCTGCCGTCGTCGGCATACTGCTGTCGGCTTGAGCCGCCCATACCGTCCATGCTCACCGAACTGCCATCGTCGGTGTATTGCCGGCCTTTGTTACCCATTCTTCCGATGGTAACGGTGCTTCCGTCGTTAGCTTGTTGCTGCTGTTGACTTTTGCTTTCTATTTGCGCCGTGTCATCGGCGGCACCTTCCATCCCATCCTTAAAACTTTTCACGCCTTTTCCTAATCCTTTCATCAGCTCGGGGATTTTCTTGCCGCCGAAGAGCAGCAATATCACCAATGCGATGAGCAGAATCTCAGGCATACCTAATCCAAACATATTTTTCTCTTGTTTTAGTTTAAATAATTCGACTGCAAAAATAAGGATATTTTTTTGTTGGCGCAAAAAAATCTTGTTAAAGAATTTTAAACCCTCGAAAAGTCAATTGAAAAGTTTCTCACGCAGTGCAAGATATTTCTGTTTTGTAGCACTGAAATAGAGCAGCACTCCACATAAGTTTATCGCCGCCACTGTAGCGAAGGCCATGGGGTATCCCGCATGTTCGGCAATGAAGCCCCCGGCGATAATTCCGATGCCCATTCCCGTGTCCCAGGCGGTGAGAATAGTGGAGTTGGCCGTGCCTCGCTCGTTGTGGCTTGCTATGCCGATAAACATATTCAGGAAGGCGGGATACATGTGTCCGTTGCCTAATCCGATGAGCAGTGCGCTGAGGTAATAAGCCGCCTCTTTCATCGGCAGGTCGGGGATGGCGAGCAGTGCGAAGAGCGTGTAGCCGGTGAGCGAGACGCACATCCCCTCGCTGGCGTTGTGGGTGATGCGTCCTTCCCGCAATGCCTTCGCCCCGTAGAGACGCGATGAGAACAGTCCTATCGACAACAATGCGAAGTAGGTGCCTGTGCCTCCGGTGATGCCGAGAGCCTCTTTGCTGTAGATGGCGAGGTAGTTGCTCAACACTCCGAAGCAGAAAGAGAAGAGGGCGATGTTGATTGCCATCAGCCATGCGCGGGTGAGGAAAAAGCGGTCGAGCGAGAGGGGCTGGTTGCGTTTCTCTTTCTCTATCACCCTCGGTTTCGTTTTTATCGACTCTGCCGCCGCTAATCCGAGGAAAGCGCTTACGAGGGCAGTCCAGAAAAGCGGTTGGAAGGAGCCCACGAGGTGGTAGAGATACAGTCCTATCGTGGGTGCTATCGCCATCGAGAGGTTGTTGGAGAGTCCGTAATAACCGATGCCCTCATTCCTGCGGCTTGACGGCAGCACGTCGATGGCCACGGTGGAGTTTGCCACGGTGATGCCTCCAAAGGGCGCGCCGTGGAGGGTTCTCACGATGGCGAAGAGCAGAAGCGTGCCTGCGCCCACATATCCGAAGAAGAGGGTGGCGTAGATGGCGAAGAAGATGACGAGCGCCCTCTTGCGGTCGAAGGTGTCAACGATGAAGCCGCTGAAGGGACGGAAGAGGAGCGCCGTGAGCGTGTAGCCCGACAAAACGATGCCTATCACGTCCTTTGTCGCGCCGAAGGTGTCGCTAAGGTACAGCGGCAGGAGCGGCGTGAGGATGTAAAAGGCGAAGTAGAGCAGGAAATTCGCCGCCATCGCCTTGCAATAGTTGGCATTCCAAAGTTTCTCCTTTGGCGTGTTGGTTTCGCTTGAAATTTCGTCTTCGCTTGTCTTTCCGTTCATCTTATTTTGTGTTTCTTGTCGTTTTTGTCAAATCTTCTGCCGTCGTGATTAGTCGTTGAATGCTGCTGTGTGTTTACAGATGTTGACGATTACCTCTACAGCTTTCTGCATTACCTGTATCGACACGAACTCGAATGGTCCGTGGAAATTCACGCCGCCGGCGAAGATGTTGGGGCAGGGCAGTCCCATGAAGCTCAGCTGCGCCCCGTCGGTGCCGCCGCGGATGGGTTCCACTTTGGGTTTCACCCCTGCGTCGGCCATGGCAGCGATTACGATGTCGATGACGTGCATCACGGGGTCGATCTTCTCTTTCATGTTGTAGTACTGGTCCTTAATCGTGATTTCCGCCGAGCCTTCGCCGTATTTCTCATTTATCTTTTTGCAGCAGTCTTCCATAAACTGCTTCCTGTCGGAGAATTTCTTTCTGTCGTGGTCGCGGATGATATAGTGCATCTCTGCCTCGCTCACATTGGCTTTAATTTGTGTGAGGTGCATAAATCCCTGATATCCAGTGGTATGCTCTGGCGTGTCCTTATCCTCCACCATGGCTATAATCTCTCCGCAGAGTCTGTTGGCATTTACCATCTTGTCTTTGGCGTATCCCGGATGCACGCTGGTGCCGTGAATTTTTATGACTGCCGCTGCCGCGTTGAAATTCTCATATTCTAGGTCTCCGATGTCGCCTCCGTCCATGGTGTATGCCCATTCGCATCCGAAATTCTCAGTGTCGAAGTGTTGTGCTCCCATTCCTATTTCCTCGTCGGGATTGAATGCCACCCTGATGTCGCCATGCTCAATTTCGGGGTTGTCGCGCAGGAAGCACATTGCTTGCACTATTTCAGCAATTCCGGCCTTGTCGTCGGCTCCGAGGAGTGTGGTGCCGTCGGTGGTGATAAGGTCTTCGCCCACGTGTTCTTTGAGCTCGGGGAACTTTTCCGGCGAGAGCGTCATAGTGTCGTTGAGCTTGATGTCGCCTCCGTCGTAATTTTTAATAATCTGCGGTTTTACATTCTTTCCGCTGAAGTCAGATGATGTATCGTAATGGGATATAAATCCGATTGTTGGGATATTTTTCTTTGAGTTTGACTTTAACGTGGCGTAGAGATATCCTTTGTCGTCCATCTCCACGTCTTTGAGTCCTTCCAGTTCCAATTCTTCTTTGAGATAGTTTGCGAAAATGAGCTGTTTGCTTGTACTTGGCACTGTCGTGCTTTCTTCGCTCGACTGTGTGTCGAATTTCGTGTAGTTTATAAATCTTTCTGTTAAGTCCATAATATATTAATTTAAAATCTTTCGGTCAAACCCGGCCCAGTCGGGGCAGCTCTTGCAGAGGGCTTTTTATGAATAACCCGGTCCAGCCGGAACAGCTCCTTGCGGAGGTTTTTTTATGAATAACCCGACCCAGTCGGGGCAGCTCTTGCAGAGGGCTTTTTAAAATTGACAATTGACAATTGATAATTGACAATTATGACTTCTGCTTTTTGAAATATACATCGTGAGCCGAATCTATCATTTTTGCGATTTCGTCTCTGAGTTTTTTCGGTTTCAGCACCTCCACTTCCGACGACAGCGAGAGTATTTCCCTTTGGAAGTCGATAGTGGGCTTGATGTGCAGTTGGAAGATGCTGTAGTTTTTGTGAGTTTCGATTTCCTCTTGCGAGTGGTGGAGCGGCAGTGAGCGCAGGTATTTCACCCTTTTGCCATCCACTTTCAGGATTACGTCAGCTACCGGGTTGTCGTTGCCGGCGAACACTCCGAAAGAGTCTTTAAAAATTTCATCGCCGTCGAATCCTTTAGGCAGTTCGAATGTCTCTTCCGTCATCGCCATCGAGTGAACCCTGTCTAAGGCATACACCCTTTGCTCTTTCGTTTCCGTCTTCTCGCCGAGCATATACCACCGTTGTTTTGATATTTTCACGCAGAGCGGGTTGAGGTTGAACGTGTGCGGCTCATCGCGGTCATACCCTTGGTAAGTTACCGTGAGCGTTTTGTTTTCTTTCATCGCCTGCAGCACGGTTTCAAGGTGTTGCCGTCCCGACGGCACGAATTCGAGGAGAATGCGGTCGCGGATGTTTTGGTTGTTGGCGATGAGGTTGCTCATGGAGATGGTGTCGAGGAGCCAGCCGTGCAGTTCTCCGCTTTCCAATCGCCATTCGTTGGAGATGAAGTATCGGTATCGGCCGCCGTTCTCGTTTTCGATAATCAGGTCGAACATCTCTTCCACCGCCTCCTTCCATTTATGGAATGTGCGGGTTTTGAGAGGCTCGCCGCTGTAAAGGCCGCATTCCTCCCATTTCTTCTTTATCTCTTTCAGTGTGATCTTGCCTGCCGTGTGAATGGTATCAACAAGCCACACGTATTTGTTCATCATAGTTACTGCCATGTCTATAATGATTTTAAGTTTATATAGTCAACATCTACTACTCTAAGCATATAGTTTATTTTTTTGAATTGCAAAATTACAAAAATTTCTTTTATTATGAATTTTTTTTATCAAAAAAAGCGTTTTTTTTGATTTATTGCAGTTTTATCTTTTATTCTCTGTCGTTTTCAACTATTTCCGGCCTCGCGTCGGGGAGTTCTGTGGTGACTTTAAGATTTCTGATTTCGATGTTTTTGACGTGATTGAGCCAGAAGCCTTTGGCAGGGAGCGGCCCCCACATTGTCGCCTCGGGGTATTCTTTTTCTTTTTCGTCAGAAGGTGCGGCGACAGTCTGGCAACCGCCTTTCATTCTGATGCTAATGTTGTCGATTACCACGTCTTCTACGGGATGCCCGGGGAGACCGGTGATAGAGCATCCTGTGCGCCCGGCGCCAATTACTTGTATGTCGCTGAGCCTCAGCCCCTTGATTTTTCCGACGTCCTTCACTGGCACCTCATCGCAGTAGGCCCTGGCGCGGTTGCCCAATCGGATGAATATCGGCGACTCCGTGCCTTCGACGACGATGCCTCTGACGCTGACGTTTTCCATTGTTCCTCCATCGACGATTTCGAGCGATATGGCGGAGGTGCCCCGTTTCAGGGTGTCGCCGAAGAATTGCGATGACTGGTCGGCGGAGGGTTTCACGATGCAGTTGCTGATATTGATGTTTTTAAATCCGCCGTTGGTCTCGGTGCCGAGTTTTATGCCGTTGCAATGGCTGCTGACGACGCAGTTTGTTATGCACACGTTTTCGCACGGCCTTGGCGAGGTGCTTTTCAGCGTGATGCCGTCGTCGTCACTGTCGGCGATGACGTCGGAGACGGTAACGTCGTGGCAGCCGTCGATATCGATGGCGTCGTTGTTGTAGTTATTTCGGTTAAATATCCGCAATCCGCTGATTATCAGTCTGTCGCAGGCGAGGTAGTGCTGCATCCAACATCCGGAGTTTTTCATTGTGATATCCCTCACGGTGATGTCTCTGCTGTTGATGAATCGCAGCAGGTGGGGCCGTGTGATGCCCTCGTCGTTCCAGGAGAGTTTTTTGAATGCCCGTCCTCGTCCGTCGATAGTGCCGTGTCCGTCGATGACCACGTTGTCTGCGTTGTCGGCATAGATCAGTTGTATCGTGCTGGTGCGTGTGCGCAGGGAGACGTAGTCAGACTTCACTTTTTTGTAGTCTTTCAGGTCTGTGCTGCCGTATAGCACGGCACCGTTTTCGAGGTGCAGGTTCACGTTGCTTTTCAGTATTATCGTGCCTGTTTTGTATCCTCCTGCCGGCACTACGACCCTTCCTCCGCCTGCCGCTGAGCATTCGTCGATGGCTTTCTGTATCGCCTCCGTGCTCAGCCTTGTCGTGTCGGCCGTCGCCCCGTATGCCGTTATCAGATAGTCGTTTGCCGTCGCCACTGTCGCCGTCGCAAGGCATATCGCCATCGTCAGCATTCTTCTCTTTATACCTTTCATATTTTAATTGCCTGTTAGTTTAATCTTCTGCAAACTTACGCATTTTTTCCCAATTATGCGCTTTGTTTGCGAAAAAAATACACTTTTTTCAGATTTAATGATATTATTTCGTTAAAAATATGTATATTTGCACCGCAAAGGGGGGGACTAAACAGTAAATGCCAAATGAAATATAACATAGATGTCAATATAAGAAAAGAAGACTTTCGCCGTCAGATTCTGACGGTGAAGGAATTGTTGAATAAAAATTTTTGTTATCAAGCTCTTGAAAGCGGTTTCTATATGAGCCCTCTGCACTCCAGAATTATCGAAGCTCTGTTAAATGGTCTTCCTCCAGAACAATTGTTGGTTGAGGATAATTTGGGTGAATGGAATATTTTGAACGGTACGCAACTCGTAAAATCTCTTCTTGAATTTTGTAAGTATTCAGGAGTTTTATGTTCCACATATTTTAATATAGGAAAAGACAGATTGTCGTTTGCAGATTTATCTCCATTGGAAAAAAACAGCTTGCAGTCAACAGAAATCACAGCTATTGTTATAAGTCCAGGCGTTTCTCCACAAGTAAGATTCGGCATTTATATGAGTCAAAGACAAAAATATGATTTGCTGTCTTTGCATACGATACGAAAGGATATATACACATCGTATGGTTATATAGAAGAGGTGGCAAATAAAATATGCGAGAGGACTAAACAAAATAACAAATATAAAATTGAGAGCGAAATATGCACTCTTCTTGTTGGCATCAATTATAAAGACTTTATAGGAAATACGGCAAGTCATAATCTCGACATAGTTGAAAATGCTATTTTGGAGAACTTGGAAATTACCGATACCTTATCAAAAAATATAGTAGCCACATTTGAAAAGACAGCTATGATTTTCAAGGATTTGAAATCCATTGATGAAAATCTGACACGAGCATTGGCATATCATTGCATAATAAATGATAAATATAATCGGCAATCAATATTGTCTGCAATAAAATGTAATCCAGCAGAGTATTTATATGCAGAAGAATTTTGTAACCAATTAAACCTTTTAATAGAGAAATTATGCTAACACAGATAAGGATAGAACGTTTTAAATGCTTCGAGCATTTCTATATGCCTCTGAAACCACTCACGATAATTGTGGGACCAAACGGAGCTGGAAAATCGAGCGTGATACAAACTTTGCTCCTGCTTAGACAGAGTTGTAAAGACAAGGATACAGACTGGCACGAACAAGTTGTACTAAATGGCGATTTGGTAAAACTCGACAAAGCGACATCCTTGCTTTATTATGATGCGTCGGGCGATAATACGGATATAGAGGTGGCAGTGGAAAACGACTCAGACAAGGAGATAACATTTTGTATTTCGACAAAAGAAAACGGAGACAATGCAGAATGCCATACAGAGGGCGACTTGGACGAGGCAAAGGCAAATTGGCCGCTGTTCGATAATAACTTTGTTTACCTTTATGCAGACAGGGAACAGCCTCGCGAAAAGTATGTCAAAAGCCGGGCGACACGCTTGGACAGCAGACTCGGCAATATAAAAGGTAACAATGCAGCTTTCTTGTTGACTTCGCAGATTAATAACAACGGCAGAATCTTATTGAAAGAAATGAAAAACGGAAATGCCGCTGATGATTTGGTGATGCGCAACGTGTCTGCTTGGGTCAGCTATATTATGGGAAGCGACGTAAGTGTTACTGCCACGGAAACCGAGAAAGACAAAGAGGCAAAGGTGGAGTATATCGTTTACAATAAATCAAATGTTTCTTTGTCGATGTCGCCGATGAATATGGCATTCGGACACAGCTACATCCTCCCGATAGTGCTTGGCATTCTCACCGCACCAAAAGGCTCTTTGTTTATTGTCGAAAATCCCGAATCGCATTTGCATCCATCTGCCCAAAGGAAAATGGGAGAATTTCTTTCGAGGGCTGCCGCAGCTGGTGTGCAGGTGATAATAGAGACGCACAGCGACCACTTGATGAACGGTATCCGATTGGCTTGCCGTAATAAAATTATCGACAATGAAGATGTTGAAATGGATTTAATTGATATCGACAATAGCAGGCATATACGAAAACCTATCATACTGAATGCAGATGGCACGTTGAAGAACTGGATACCCGGCTTCTTTGATGAATGGGAAAAGGCTTTAGGAGAATTTATGTAGATACTATAAGTTTTATGAATATATATTTGAATGACCTTTCAATGAAAGGTGATAACAGCATAGATAACTACAGAAAAGAAATAAGAAAATTCAATAACTTGATGAATACTATTTCTTCCAAGGCGCCAATTGATTGGTTTGCCCCTGCTAACCTGTGGCACATTCCAATTTGTGGATATGATGTTGGATTTGCTAAAAATGGAATTGAAGGTGGTTTACAAAAAGAACTGCATAAAATGTTATGTGAAATATTCAAGAAGTTTAAGAATTATATTTCTGATTATCACCTTTTTTATATATTAGGTGAATCCGATGGTTCTTTTTCTCTTGGACAAGCAGCGAAAGACAGTTCTTTAGTTATCAGTTTTACATTCGATGGACATTTTAAAACAGATACGTTGCAAGGTTGTTTAGACGATGATACAAGTATCTATGAAATAAATAATTTTTATGAAGACAAACCTGATGTGTTTCAGCATTTAGTGGATATATCACAATGCCGCTATCTAAATCCGATAGAGAGCCCTTTATGGAATGCATCTTTGGCAAGAGAAAGAATAAAAGATATTGATTTCGTACATATTAATGATAAAGAAAGGCAAGCTTTACTGATTGAATATGGACGAAAAGTGGCTGAAATGAACGGGTGGGAATACAATAAAAGGATTTCTGATTTAAACAGTGACGGCAACAAATTAAGATATATTTTTGATTCCAGATTAAATTTCCCCGATTATCCTACGGCATACTTGTGTATTGATTTAGAGGGTCCTAATTTGGCATTTGAATTATGTGACAACAAAGGGCGGCATAAAGGGGAATATGGAATAGATGGAAACGTTAAGGAACCGAGACCCGGACATGACATCAGATTGAAATAATCGTATGATAAAAGTGATTAGAATGAAAAAAGCAGTATTGATATTTCTTGCCGCCGTCAACGATGAAAACAGCCATGTCAAATCCAAGAACGTCAACATTCTCGATGTTGCCTACCGTCTCCAATTCCTTTTTTATTTTAGGCCAGCCTATTTCGAGCTTGTCATTGGCATTCGTTTTCCATCTCATAAAATCCAAGTCCTCACTCTGTCTTGTGTCCAACTGAAGCGACAAAGCAGTTTCACCGACAAGCACAAACGGACGTATGCAGTCCAGTTTCGATATTTTGTCGAAAATCTTTTCTGTTTTTGGAGCGAGTCTCATATTCTTGAAATTTTATTCAACTGTCTTGTTTCCATTGCCTTGATATATGCCTCCGGCTTTTTTGCCTTGAAATAATACCAGGAAAAGAAGAGATTTAGGGTGTAATACATATTGTTCTGCGGTATCAGCCGCTCTATCCACGCCTTTTTAATCGTCTTGTAAGGGTAAGTGTCAAAAAGCACTTTGATATCGTCAAGATCGAGGTGGAGCAACACCTTTTCTATAAGTATGTCATCGGGGACATCCTGTATTGATGCCTCCTCGTATGACCAAAAGCAATGCTCCGCCTTCAGCTTTTCCGTCAGATACTTTTTAGCCTCGTCCCTGTTCATAATTATCTTGCTCCCTTTTTAAGCTATCTTGCTCCCTTTTTAAGCTATCTTGCTCCCTTTTTGAGTTATCTTGCTCCCTTTTGGGGTTTCTTTATCGATTGCAAACTTACATCTTTTTTTCCATATATGCAAATGTTTGGAGAGAAAAATTAATATTTGCGGTGAAAAAGGCTCGATTACAGGCAGAATGTCATATACGCCGGGATATACGTGATGCCGTTTTTCTGCGACAGGTTTTTTGGATGTATCACAAACGCCTCGCCGATTCTTTTCTTGAAGGTGTCGCAAAATCGCTCCAACGACACGGTGGTGTAGTGCAAGTTCGACTTCACCTCTATCGGGAAGATTTTAAAGTTCAGTTTACTCTTATTGGAGATGATGAAATCGATTTCGATGTCGTTGCGGTGCTTCTCCTTATTATATCTAAGGTAGAAGAAAGGCTTGTGGCCTGCCGCAGTGAGCATTTGCATCACCAAGTTTTCGAAAAACATCCCCTCATTAATCGACAGTTTTTTAAGCAGCAGCTCATTGAAGAGCTCTCCGTCAGAGAGTTCGTTCTCGTTGAAGGCATGGCTGATAAGGAGCCCAGTGTCTGCCATATAACATTTTATATATACGCGAGTCTCGCTCAATGCAAGTCCCACATTCGGGTCGCTGCAGTTGAAACATTCGTTCGTAATCATTGAGTCGGCGAGCCAGAAGAATGTGTCTTCGTAAACGGTAAAAGACGCGCCCGGCTCTACATCCTTGAGGACCACTCGCTTGTCCTGCCTTGCGAGCAGTCCCGGTATCTGGTCGAAAATCGCAAGCACCCTTGAGCGGTATCTCGAATCGATTTTCATTATATCGCTTCTGTATAAATGGAGAATGCTTCTCTTCTCGGCATCCGAGGCAAGGAAACTGCGGTCGTTTTCGATGTATGCCGCCACACTTTTAGGCATTCCGCCCACGATGATGTATTGTCTAAGCAGCAGCATCGCTTTGTTGTGCAGCCCCTCTTCGAGCGGTTTGCGCTGGTCGAAGCACTGCCTTATATAGTCTATGAGCCTCTCTTCTCCCAAGGCCTCGCAAAACTCGGGGTAGTCCATCGGATACATTTTCACCGACTCCTCCTCCGAGGGTATTGTTATGCCGCTCACATTCTCTTTTATGGATATCAGCGAGCCCGTTTCGAGGTAGTCATACCTGCCGTCTTTAACGAGATATTTCAATGCCTCCCTTGCCTTCGGAAACTTCTGTATCTCGTCGAAGATAATCAGCGACTCACGACGGTGCAGAGTAACGTTGTAAGTGGTGGAGAGCAGCAGGAAGAATGTGTCGAGGTCATTGAGATATTCATTGAATGCCGATTTCACCACATCCGTAACGAGATTGAAGTCGATAAGGATGTAGCTTTTATACTCATTGCGAGCGAATATTTCAGCGATTGTGGATTTCCCGATGCGCCTTGCACCCTCGATAAGAAGAGCCGTCTTGCCGCCCTTGGCTTTCCACGACAGCAACCGCTGATAGATATGTCTTTTAAACTCCATACGCCTGATATGTTATTATTTGGGTGCAAAGATAAGCATTTTCCCCGAAACCTCCAAATTTTTTGCCATAATTCTGATAGTGCGCAGATATAATTATACAATTTTAACTTGCAATGCGCAGGTATCAAAGTTTTATTATCTTTTGCAGTGCGCAGATTAAATGGCAAACGTGTTTTGCAAAGCCCGATAATTTTTCACGAACGCAAGCCTCGCTTTCCTTGGATTGCAAGCATAAAATAGGTGAGCAATCCGTTGATGAGAAGAAGCTCATAGCCGAACTTGTATCCCCAGAACTTTGCCGACACGGTGTCAAGAGTAAAGCAGAGGAGGGGAGAGACTATTGCTATTACGGGGGCGGCTTTATCGGCTGAAGAACTTCTGTTGTTGCTATCGGTCGGCCTTCCGTTCCTGTTATCAATCGGTTGCGGGCTGGCGATATTATCGATTTCTTCCGATAAAAACGTTTCGCTATCCGTCGTGCCGATGCTTGTCTTGCCAGTCTTGTTTCCCGAATTGAGTATTCCGTAGGCGAAGAGACCGAGGAGCGGTCCGTAGGTATAGCTGCACAGCGTGTAAATCGCGTCGATGGCATTCGTGGAGTTCACGTATCTGAAAATGATGATGAAGAGAGCGAAGATGGCGGCGATGGCGATATGCGTGCGGTGGCGGAGGCGTTCATCGTCGGGCTTCTCGAAGATGTCGATGCAGCAGGTGGTGGTGAGGGCTGTGAGCGCGCTGTCGGCACTGCTGAACGACGCCGCCACGATGCCGATGGTGAATAATACAACGACTGCCGGGCCGAGAAGACCAGTGGCGGCGAAGGAGGGCAGCAGCATATCGGTACTCTCAAGCGATGCTACGTCGATGCCGTATTCCGGGGCGAGCCTCACGAGCAGCACGCCGAGAAACAGGAAGAGGAAATTCGCCGGCAGGAAGGCGAAACCGTAAGTACACATATCTTTCTGTGCCTCGCGCAAGGTCTTGCATGTCAGGTTCTTCTGCATCATATCCTGGTCTAATCCCGTCATTACCAATACTATAAAGATACCGCTGATAAACTGTTTGAAAAAGTTCTGACGCGAGATGAAGTCGTCGAAAACGAACACACGGCTTATCGGGTCGTCTTCCACCATCCGCCAGGCATCGGCCACAGAAAGCCCCATCGACGACATCACATTATATATAATAAGGATAAGCGCGAGGAAGATGCAGAAGGTTTGGAACGAGTCGGTGATGACGAGCGTGCTGATGCCGCCGCGCCGCGTGTATGCCCATATCAGCCCCGTCATTATCACCACCGTGAGCGGAAAGGGGATGCCCTGCGCCGACAGCACATATTCATGGAGCAGCAGACAGACGATATAAAATCTCACCGCCGCCCCCGCCATTTTCGAGATAAGGAAAAAGGAGGCTCCGGTTTTGTACGACCGCCGTCCGATGCGCTCCAACAAAAACGTGTATATCGTGGTGAGCCGCAGACGGTAATAAATCGGCAGCAGCAGGAACGCCACGGCGAAATATCCGAAGATGAAGCCGATGCACATCTGGAGGTAGGTCATCTGTATGCCGAGCACCATTCCCGGCACGCTGATGAACGTTACGCCCGAAATCGACGCACCCACCATTCCGAAAGCCACCATATACCAGCGGCTGCTGCGGTTGGCATTAAAGAAAGTGCCGTTGTCGCCGCCACGCACTCCCGTAAGCCAGCTGATGCCGAGCAAAAGGAGGAAATACACGGCGAGAGTGATAATGATTACTTTGCCCATTTCGCTTTTTAAATTTCGGACTGCAAAATTACTCATTTTTCCAAAAATAACACTCGGCAGAAGTGAAAATGTAAGCCGAAAAGTGAAAAAAACGCCTTTTCATCGGGGAAAATAGTGGCAAAAAGGAAATTTTCCACCAAAAATGGAAAACTTTCCTCCCGAAAATAAAAATATTTTGCTAACTTTGCAACCGAAATCAAAAAATCGGAGTGATTCCGAACGGATGCCAGCGAGTCGGTTACTATCCACTCGTCTTTCAGTTGCCGGGCGAGAGGAGCCATATCCTCCGTTTTGATTCGAGCAAAAAAGAACCCGAGAGATTCCGAGAACGCAAATCGAGAAATTCAAACTAAAAAACAAATATTACAAAACTAAAATCGCAGATATGAAAAGATTATTTCTTACAGCAATCATCGCGGCTGCACTGCCCTTCGCCATTACTGCCACGGCTGAGCGAAACGTGCCTTTCGACATGCCGGAGGTGCAGGAGCCGAAAATTCCCGACACAAAAGTAACAATCACCGACTTCGGAGCCAAAGGCGACGGAATGACACTCTGTACCAACGCTTTCAGAGACGCCATCAACAGCCTCTCGCAGCGTGGCGGAGGCCGGGTCGTGGTGCCTGCCGGAGTATGGCTCACAGGCCCTATCGTGATGAAGAGCAATATCGACCTGCACCTCGAAATGGGCGCCATCGTGCAGTTCTCGCCCGACACCACTCTCTATCCGATGACGGAGGTGATTTTCGAGGGAATGAAAGCGCATAAACGCCTCTCGCCGCTCTCTGGAACAGGGCTTAAGAACATCGCCATCACCGGACGGGGCATCTTCGACGGCAACGGCGACTTCTGGCGGCCGCTGAAGAAATATAAAGTTACTGACGACCAGTGGAAAAACATCACCACGGCACAGGCTGGCGATGAGTCGAAAAACGGCACGATGTGGACACCCTCGGGCGACAGAGGATACACACGACCCAACTTCCTCTTCCTCGACAGATGCGAGAAAATAATGCTCGAAGACGTTACATTCAAGAATTCGCCGGCATGGAACCTCCACCCGCTGATGTGCACCGACATAACTCTCGACAACGTTAAAGTGCTCTCGCCCGAGTATGCCCAAAACAGCGACGGCCTCGACCTTGAGTCGTGCAAGAACGTCATCGTGAAAGACTGCACCTTCGATGTCGGCGACGACGGCATCTGCATCAAGAGTGGACGCGATGAAGAGGGGCGCAAAAGAGGAATGCCGACGGAAAATGTCATCGTGGAGAGATGCACGGTGTATGGAGGACACGGCGGATTCGTCATCGGAAGCGAGATGAGCGGAGGCGCGAGAAATATCTATGTGCACAACTGCCAGTTCCTCGGCACCGGCAACGGACTGCGCTTTAAGAGCACCCGCGGCAGAGGCGGAGTGGTGGAGAAGATATACATCGACAACGTCTCGATGGCGAAAATCGGTGGCGACGCCATCCTCTTCCACCTCTACTATGGCGTGAAGCGCAAGCCCGGGGAGCAGATTCAGCCGAAACCCGTCGATGAGACGACACCCAGTTTCCGCGACATCCACATCAGCAACCTCAATTGCAAGGGCGCCAGATATGGCATCAACATCAGCGGCCTGCCAGAGATGCCGGTGAAAAATATATGGCTGAAAAACGTGAACATCACAGCCAAGGAAAACAATATAATGGAGTATTGTGAGGACATTCACCAGGAAAACGTGAATGTGGTGGTGGAGAAATGATAAAACTGTAAAACTGAAATATTATGAACATTGGCGACAAGATACCCGAGATATTGGGTAAGGACGAGAATGGTAACGAGGTGAAAGCCAGCGACTTCGCCGGCAAGAAGTTAGTGCTTTATTTCTATCCGAAGGATATGACACCCGGATGCACAAGCGAGGCCTGCAGTCTGCGCGACGGCTACGACGAACTTAGGGCAAAAGGATACGAGGTGATAGGCGTGAGCGTTGACAGTCCCAAAAGGCATCTCTCGTTTATCGAAAAAAACAGTCTGCCGTTCCACTTGGTGGCAGATGAGAACCACGACCTGGTTCAGGCGTTCGGAGTGTGGGGCGAGAAGAAAATGGCCGGCCGCACCTACGAGGGAATATACCGCACCACATTCCTTGTAAATGAGGAAGGCAAAGTGGAAAAGATATTCACGCCGAAAGAAGTAAAAGTGAAAGAGCACGCGCAGCAGATTCTGAATCTTTAACTTTTACCGCTTCCACTTTTTGATAGTATAGATTACCACTCCCCAAACCTGGAAAGTGTCGGTTTCGTCGATGCGGATTACCGGGTATTGGGGATTGGCAGGTTTCAGTTGTATGTAGCCCTCCTCACGGTGGCTGAGGTCGAGGAATTTGATAGTGAATTCCCCTTCGACAAAAGCAACGATGATGTCGCCGTCGGCAGGTTCTTGCAAACGGTCGATGACGGCGATATCGCCACTGTCGATGCCGGCCCCGATCATGGAGTCGCCATCCACGCGGGCATAGAAAGTACTCTCGGGATGCGGTATCATATCCCGGTTGAAATCGAGCGAGTCCTTCGAATAGTCGTCAGCAGGGCTCGGAAAACCAGCCTTTATCGCCGGGGCGAGCTGCATCGACAACTGCCCCTGAAATTCACCTTTTATTATATGAAGTTTTGACATAATACACTATATTTTGCGAACTTTCTCGAAACTTTTTATGAATAACCCGGCCGGACCGCTCCTAACAGCGAGTTTTTTCTTTAAGACAATCCCGGCCCAGTCGGGACACCTCTCTTCATTTTAACGTGATAATATCGCTCCACCTTGTCGTCGGATTTTTGCTTTTATAGTCGTGTTTCACGGCCTCTGCGAAAACCTTCGCTTTCCCGGTGGCGTCTTTCACTTTATATTGTCTCGACGCAATAACCACCGTCTCCTTGCCATAGATTTTATTGATGCTGTCGATGGCGGTGTCCAATCGGGTGAGTTTGCCGTGCCGTTCCGCATCGTAGTCGATGAGGTTCGTCTGTATCGCCTGCGCTCCGGTAATGTCTTTCACTATCACTCCGGCTCTTTTGTAGTGATATCCCTCGCGGAATATGCGGCTCAGAAGTTTCGCCGTCGTGTGTACGATAGTGGCAGTGTTGTTGGCGGGTGTCAGCAGTCTTTCCTCATCGTAAGCGCACCGTTGCGGCAGGTCTTCCCGGAAGTGGTTGGTGTCGATAAACAGTCCCACCGTAGCCGCCACGCTCCCTTGCCGCCGCAGTTTTTCGGCGCACATCGCGGCATAGTTCGACACTTGTGTCCTCACATCGTCTATCGAGGTGAGCATCCCGTCGAAACTGCGGCTGGTGCAGATGCTTTTCTTCTTCACCACCGTTTCGTTTGGCACGCAGTCGATGCCGTTGAGCTCCATCCACGTGCGTGTGCCGACGACATTGAAATTGAGCCTTATCCAGTCGCGCTTGCACAAGGCGAAGTCGAGGGCAGTGCGTATGCCGTATGACTGCAGCCGTGCCGCGTGCCGTCGTCCAATGCCCCAAACCTCATCTATCGGATACAGTTCCAGGGCTTTGAGGCGTTTCTCCTCGCTGTCGATAACGCAGCAGTGTTTGTATCCGTCGTATTTCTTCGCATAGTGGCTCGCCATTTTCGCCAGTGTCTTGGTTTGTGCTATGCCGGTGCTTATCGGCATTCCCGTGCCTTGCAGCACACGGCGGTGAAGCTGTTCGCCCCAGTTCTTCAGACTTTGAGAGTCCATGCCGTCGAGCAGGCAGAACGCCTCATCCACGGAATAGCGGTAGAACGATGGTGCGGCGTCGCTGATCATCTTCATCACGCGCCCCGTCATATCGTATATCAGCTCATAATTGCTGCTGAACACCGCCACCTCGCCATTGCGGAAACGCTGTTGCAGTTGATAGAAAGGAATGCCCATCGGAATGCCCAAGGCCTTTGCCTCCTTGCTCCGTGCTATCACGCAGCCGTCGTTATTGCTCAGCACCACCACCGGCCGGCCTTTAAGGTCGGGGCGGAAGCAACGCTCAGCATTGGCGTAGCAAGAGTCGAGGTCTGCAAGGGCGTAATACATTTTCCTGTTATTTTATTAAACGTTATCAGCAGCCGAAGAAAATCTCTCCGACGGTGCAAAGTTACACAAAAAATCTGTATTCGCAAGAAAAAGCGATGAAAAAATTAGATGAAAGATGATATAAGATTTAAAAATTCCGTCGAACGGCATAATAAGTGCGGCAAAATTTGCAATATTGAAAGATTTTTATTAATTTTGCCACGCAAAACATCAAAACTTATGGTAGGAAGGAACATAAAAATTTTAAGAGAAGCTAATGGCTTCACACAAGAGCAGATGTCGCAATTCCTTGGAGTACAAAGGTCGGCATACGCTAACTATGAGGCATGCAAAAGAGAAATGCCTATTGACGCTATGGAAAAAGCCGCCGATTTGTTCGGTTGCGATTTGTCTCTATTTTATGAAGAAGACCCCACGAAAGTAAAAAGCGCTTCGGTCTATGCATTCCTCGTGGAAAATCTTTCCGTTAATGATATGCAGGAGATAGCACATTTTAAGAAAGTTGTGAAGAACTATTTGGAGATTTCAAAAATGCTTGAAGAATAAATAAGACATGCAGAAGAATTTCTTTACATTTATAATAGTGAAGACTAATTGTTAAAAAAACGGAGTCTTCGCTATTTTTTTTATGCTTTTGCTTGCTTGTAAAGAAAAATATTATTAACTTTGCACTGCTTCTTGGTATTCTCGCAAGAGAAAAATTGAAGTATACATATTGTTAAGGCGTTTACTACGCTTTGAAGTAGGCTTTCAAACTCGCAATCTGAAAGACATTTTACTCCTACTGAAAAGGCAAATGTAGAACGCCACGTTTCGGATGATTATAAGGTCCGCCATAATGGTGTGACCATATAATATCATTTGGCGTGGGTCTCTACAACTGCTAGTACATAGGAGTGGGGTGTTTGCGAGACCTGAAAGCCGTGGACTTAGCGAGTTGTTATGCCCACGTCTTTTCGTATGTACTAACCATAATAATTAGAAATCAGTCGGGTGTTGGGCATTTACTTGACAATGTTATTGAAAAATGGAGAATAAACCGACAAAAAAATGTCCGTATTGCGGTAAGGAGATTCTTAGCGTGGCTAAGAAATGTAAACACTGTGGTAAATGGTTAAATGTTGATGAGACAGCTAACACCTCTAATACGCAGAATTCTTACCAGCCAAGACAACAACCAGGGACTGTTAAACAGAATCAGAATGGGATAGAAACTAAAAGTTCGTCGAAGAGGCAAAAGTTGCTTATTCCATTGCTGATACTTTTATGTTTGGCGGCACTGATATTCAGTCCTGTTTCACCTTGGGGTGGCAATGTACATTCGCAATTATGGTTAGCTAATTACTATCAAAGTCACAATTCTCCAGACAAGGCTCTTGAATGGTTTAAAAAGGCGGCCAATAAAGGAAATGCACAGGCTGAATATTATATGGGGTATTCATACCATAATAATGTATATAGAGACGATAAAGAAGCATTGAAATGGTATGAAAAATCAGCATTAAAAGGTAATGCAGAAGCGCAAATATGTATGGCCGGTTGTTATCTTAACGGTTTCGGATTAGAAACTGCAAATGCGAGCGATATGGCAGAGGCGGCTTCGCAAATGTCGGATCGAAAAGATATTGCAAAAAAATGGTTGAAAAAAGCTGCAGAGCAAAATCATCCGCAGGCACAATATATGATGGGGCAGATGTGCTATTGGGCTGGAGACCTTGATTCAGCTAATGTATGGTTTGAAAAAGCTGCAAAGAAAGGTATTAACGAAGCTAAGAAACTTGTCGCATTAAAATATGAGCCTGATATTGAATTAGAAAAATCTATTCATTACAAAGGCGGTGGCTTTGTTACAATGCATGATATAATGGAAGATAGAGTGATGTGGAAGGCAAAACCCCTTGTTGACAGTATCTCAATACTAATGATTAATGATATAGAGCAAACTAATACCAATAAAGGTGATGACGATATCGTGACGAATGAGAACATAAGCAATTCGAGGTATTACAGTCTTTTCCGTTTGCTACTAACAAATTTGAATGGTAATTTAGAAGGTGATGATTACTTAGTAAAAAAATACATATCTTATCTGTTGAATGTGAACCGCTATAAGATGGCGATGCCTTCTAAATGCGAGAATTATATAGCCGAGTATATGCAAGTTTATCATCCTTAGAACTCAAAAATATAAACTAATATGGAAAATAAAGCTACAAAAAAATGTCCGCATTGCGGTAAGGAGATTCTTAGCGTGGCTAAGAAATGTAAGTATTGTGGAGAATGGATAGAAGAAACTTCAGGACAGACGTCAGGTGATAATGAGAAAAATTATTCACCAGAAGTCGTGGAGAAAGTAGAAACACAAGACGGGAAAGTCGATAGGAAAAGAAAAATAGGGAAAAAAGGTTGGATTCTTTTGGCCTTGTTGGGTATCTTGTGTTGCATATTGTTATTTTTCAGTCCGATATCCCCATGGGGTGGTAATTCCAAAACACAAATCTCTCTTGGAAATTATTATTATAGCCATAACAATCCTGAAAAAGCTTTCAAATGGTATAAGAAAGCCGCAGAGAATGGCAATATAGAGGCGCAAAAGATAACAGGATGGTGTCTTTTTTGGGGTGAGGGTACACTTTTAAATGACACAGCTTCTTTTAATTGGTTCATGAAAGCTGCGAACCAAGGAGATGTTAAAGCTAAACATTATGTTGCTTGCTATTATTTAAATGGTTTGGGAGTAAAACAAGATTACAATCAAGCATATCGTTGGTACAAAGAAGCAGCATCACAAAATTTTCCCTTGTCACAATTTTGTATGGGTGTTTGTGCTTTAAACGGATATGGTACAGAGGTTAATGAGAGAAATGCTATGGACTGGTTTCAGAAAGCATCGGCAAACGGATGTCCGGAGGCACAATTCATACTTGGCTCTATATTATATAAGAAAGGTAAAAATGATAAAGCCAATGAGTTGTTTATGAAAGCAGCTGGCAAGGGGCTTGCCGAAGCGTTACCAATGGTAAAAGCCATACAAATAGGAAAAAATAATGAGTTGGACAAAATCGTTGCTGACAACAAAGAGATACAGCAACTTCTATATTTGTTAGATGAAATCGACATATTGAAATCAGCTCTTGAGGATAAGGCTAAACAGGAGACAATAGAACAATATCGAGCTAAGTTAGAGGAAGACAACAGAATGGTTAATGCAATAGTAGGAACCTTGCATTCAAGGGGCGTATATAATGAAGCCGAAAGTGTAGAGTATTTAGATGCTTGGAATAAGTATAATGGTGTTATGGATAGCATTAATATTGAAAATCA
>Ga0065711_1000988_pt1 | contig 61144 bp, 20 predicted proteins | sample Hoacrofraction12_FD_59098 | JGI IMG/M metagenome (GOLD analysis project Ga0065711, IMG submission 59098) | Hoatzin crop microbial communities from Cojedes, Venezuela - Epithelial fraction 12 v2 (version 2) | ecosystem: Host-associated > Birds > Digestive system > Esophagus > Crop | place...
GCCACACTCTTCTTGATGCACCCCAGGATCCCACTGGCCTTCTTGGCAGCCAGGGCACACTGCTGGCTCATGGTTAACCTGTCGTCCACCAGGACACCCAGGTCCCTCTCCGCAGAGATGCTCTCCAGCAGGTCCGCCCTGAGTCTGTACTGGTGCATGGGGTTATTCCTCCCCAGGTGCAGGACGCTGCATTTGCCTTCTTTGAACCTCATCAGGTTCCTCTCTGCCCAACTCTGCAGCCTATCCAGGTCACGCTGAATGGCAGCACAGCCTTATGGTGTGTCGACCACACCTCCCAGTTTGGTGTCATGAGCAAACTTGCTGAGGGTACATTCTAACTCTTCATCCAGGTCGTTGATGAAGAAGTTCAACAAGGCTGAGCCCAGTACTGACCCCTGAGGGACATCGCTAGTTACCAGCCTCCAACTAGACTCAGCGCCGCTGATGATAACCCTCTGAGTTCTGCCATTCAGCCAGTTCTCAATCCACAGTTACAAATTATGTTTTTCCATTAGTGTCATTTAGCGTATCAAATATACTCAGGCTTAGGCTTTGACTTATTTTTTGGACTAATGATACTCTGTATGTTGCTGCTCTTGTTTGGTGATGAATATATTCTCTTCCCTGGAAAGAAACATGTTTCTTCTTGAATAGACATCCAGTGAAGGCCAGATACATCAATTTTTCTAATCTGTAGGTGTTGCAGAAAGTAAATCTGCAGGTGATACATTGGGCTCGGGCTATGGTATTCCCTGTATATCTGGATCACTTGATAATCTAGCCAAGCTATGAAAGGGTGTTATTGCCAACTGTGCAGGGAAGTTCAAAAGGTCCTGCTGGGCACTACTAAATTTTAAACAGAGACCTTTTCTTAGGAATGTCCTATTCTGAAAGTACTAGAATAGCTCCTTTATTTCATTGGCACAGTGATGAATTACTACAGGGGGCTCTTTCAATGCAATATTTATTTAGACGATTCCACTTCTTTAAAAGTAATCAACAAATTCTCAATTTGTGTATACTAAAATAAAAAAAAACATTACTTCTAAATTCTTGTTCTCTAGTATTAGGATTAAGAAAATATATTTATTTTTCCCTTTCTTTTGTTAAATTTAACTTTTCACAGTCCCCACAGTAAAGTTGTAGTGCTACGGTTTTCTAAAAGACATATATTCCTTAGGATAAATCTCTGCTGTAAAAAGGAAAAGGCCACAATGGACATTCCCTCGTAAGAGAACTTCTGCAGATTCCTGTTGTCATTCATGGTTTCCAAAACATTTATAAGATGTTAAATCACAAGCAGGTTTTGAGGTAGCTCTTAGTAAATAATTGGTTTCCTGGCTACTGGCTGCTTCGGTTCTCCGTTGGCTCTAATACTCTGAAGTTTTTATTATTCTCCCCGTACCAGTTGGTATTACCTGTTGTAAAGGCAAAACACATACCTTCTGCTGGTACTTCTTCAACCCTATTAGAAATTCATAGCTAGTATCATTACAGACATTAGAGAAGCATAAAGGTCAGTGAATGATATAATTGGCATACATATAACTGAATGATGATATCAGTTTCAGAACTTGCTGTCACTTGGACACCTAGAGCAAATGAATTAAGGTAGGGAGCAGAAGATTTTCATACCACCTGACAAATGCTACCTAACTGAGAAACAGCTGTAGGTGTGACTGAAGAGTCATTTTGTAAAACCTTTGAGTTTGGACCTGGCAAACAAGAAAATTTGCAAGGCTCTGGAAGCAATGGTCCTTACTCCCCAGTTTTTATTGTCATGTCTGACATCAACAGTGAAACTACAAAGTATCAGTCAAGCATTTGTGTTACTTTTTGAGCTGCCTGAATTGCAAATTAGTAGCACCTCTTGATTATTTTGAGAGAAGAAAAGAAAGGTGTGAATCTTCTTTCTTTCCATAACCATGTTCACCACTCTTCACTTTGTTCTCCTTATGATGGTTAAAAAAAAGTGATCAGGAACAAAATAAAGAAGTTTTACTAGTCCAGCATCAGTGCAGAAACATTGAAATTTGGAGTCCTTTATGAGCTGGAATAATTTTCAGGAATTCCAGGAAAGACTAATTTCCTTGATGGAAATTCTAAACTCTGATATGTCTTCACATTTTACAGTTTGCATCAAGAAGGAGCAAAACTCTTAGCAACATTGCCTGAATTTATGAAGGAGGGAAAGATGGCTTGTATACTCCAACATTTACGCTATATTTACACAGCAACTTCCTTTATTTTTCTTTTCTAAACCAGCCAGCAATAATGAAGGGTGAACATGGTTTGCAGGATTTATAGTTGTGGGATGTGCAGCCCCTTCCTCAGATTTCTCCCTAAACCCAATGGTCAGTGCAATTCAATTTAGAGCCAGTTCTGTGCCTTCATTTTCAGTATCTAGGTGTTGCCTACCTTCCAAAACCTTCCTGTAGACTTGGATCAATGAAAAGTTTTTAAATGACACTGTACTGAGCGCACTCAGTGGTTTTTGCTCTCTAGTGTATGGAAAACAAGGGAATTTAACATGCATAATTTATCTGGATATTTCAAGTGTTGAGATTAGGAATTAGAAGACTAAAGAACTGTAAAATGCTGGTTTGTTTTGTGTGCTGCATTAAGTGATTGTGCTTATGCATGCTTTTGCACCATAGTATGAGTTAAGTCACAGAGTATAGTTTTTGAGGTATTCTTCAGCACTATTGCTTAATTATTTTGAGTTTTGTGGTATAATTATTTATTTGAATTTTCAGTCTTACAGATTATATGCCTGGGCATATTTCTTAGGCCACTGAAGAATGCAGGAATATTTTGAATCTGATTTTGAGGCTGGGTGAGAGTTGTTTTTCTGTGGATCAAGAAAGCAATAGGAGTGAAAAAATGATGTGTTATTTCCAAGATCTAAATGTTCTGCAGCAGTAGCAGCAGCTGAGCAACTCACTGTTATTCAATGCTACATTAACTTTTCCATTAATGCTGGTGCTGTAAAATATGAAGCCCTTAAGCACTGTGAAGTTGCTGCCTGATTTTTGTTCCTTTACGTTGCTGCTGTATATTTGCATGCTACAACCATTATATGGATAATCACCATCATTACTTTTTAGAAGGTCATTCTCTTCTTGTTCTGAGTACAGTTAGATACAGAAAAGCCTTAGCAGAAGAAAGGATCTTTAAACATCTTCGCTACAAATGCTGTCTTTTTAGTTATTTACTACTATGATTACATGATAACAGCCCAAGTGTCAACAAGATATTTTGCTTCTGGGTTTTTATTTCTTCATTAAATAAAAAACAAACACAAAAATAACCCAGGAAAACAAACTAGAGACTAAGACCTATTTTTTTCCTAAAAGCAAATGAAACAAAACAGTGCTGTTTGGGGGGGAATTATTTTTCAGAAATTATTGAATGTTATTTTGCACTGAGATAGATTTTTATTACATAATAAACATATATTCAAAATACTGGATTTTTTTTTTGACTGGATAATATATGGAGATTAGAATTACAGTTATTTATATTTCTTGTAGTTTTTAAATTTTATTTGAAAATATACATATTTATGGGAATAGTGGATTTATTAAGTGCCATTTAGAGATCAGAGCAGCAATTCATGGCACTTCCAACCAAGACATACTGGCCATTCTACCTACTCTCTCCTCCAGAATTCAGAGTATAGCTCATATGGGAAAGCAAGATTCTTTCTTCAGCTATGAAAGCAGTCACTTTATGCCCTAAATAATGAAGTTATAATCTCGGTGGTGCCAGTGAGGTAACACCTCAATGCAGAATAAATCATTTCAGTCTTCATCTATCTGCCTAGTTTTCCTCATCTGTAATAGATGAATTATTGTACTTTGCTAACAGAGTGATTTGAGATCTGTTGATGGAAAGAAAAAGCCCTAAAAATAGTGCTTAGTTAATATCTTAAGAGACATGATTTAAATATTTAGTGCTGCTTTGCTTTATTTTTAAACATGCTTTCATTGTGTAGTTCTCTGATGTGTTTATGCTATGCCTCAGATTCATTGTGTTCATTGTTTTGATGGTTAAAATCATCAGCATCTGAATCAGCATCAGTATCTGAGTAACAGGCTGAATTTTTGTAATGGCTCATATAGAGTCTTTTCTAGCTGCATGTAGCCATTGCCATTGCACTTAAGAGCTGTTTCTGACATTTTTGGAACAGAGTGAAATGGCACATCTGATTTGACTACCAAGTCCTTACTTGTATGTAAGTGGAATGGTTTTGTTTCTTTTCCATGGTTTTCTCTCCCACCTCTCTATCTTAAATATTTTTTGTGATACTAATTTTTTTTTCAAATTCAGATATTTTGGTGTTGGTATTATTGGATTTGAAGTACACATAGGAATATGAATTTAGTATCCAGATGCTAGAAACAACATTATGTATTCTATGACTAGACCGACTATCCATATTGAGCCCTAAGTCTACAAAGAAATTTTACCCTGGTTTCATGGCAGTACATTTGCAAGAATGTTTGGAATTTATTATATACTTTCCATTATGAAAGTACTGTTTGTATTTCCAGAATTTCTCTTACTTAGTGTCTGACTTAATAATTTAGGAATTTTTCACAGTCCTGTGTAGTAATCACTAATCTGAATGGCATTGTATTACCAGCACATGTTCTGAGTGGGCACTTACTAATCTAAACCCTCTTGGGTGTTGCTTGAATCTCATCCCTGGACTGTGTCCTTCCAACATAGGATTATGATTTTTCTCATTTATTTCTCATATACTGCTGAGAAAATTCTTTTACACGTTTGTCCAGGGTGTATTTCCTCTTAAAACCTGTTCAGTGCCTTTTCTGTGTTGATGCACTGGTTGGATAGTCTAGAGTAGTGTGGCACTCAGAAGTGTTTGTGGTCCTGCTTAGGGAGCTGATAAAGGGGCTTTTCGGGAATGGGAAAGAACAGGGTAGAAAAGTCATTGGGTCAAACATGTAAGTTATTTTTAAGCTTTTTTTAGTGGAAGAAGATACTATGGATTGATGAAATAATTTGGAACAAGGAAAGTTGTACAATTAAAATCTTCCTTATAAAATCACACATTTTTTTTAATTAATTCACTGTTTTTATCAGTTTGCACGGGCTGTCATAGAAATCAGTAATTATATATGACCAAAGTAACATACAAAAATGTAGTATGTTTTGAATGCTGAGGAACAACAGAGCTCTAAAATGTCACTAAAAGCCAATTAGAAAAGCCTAAGGTGGATAAAACCCAATGTGCTTTTGTAAATAGTATTCTTGTGTAAATATAGGATAAAGATTTTTCTTTCATAAAATAACTGTTTCTAGTTTAAGAATTTGTTTTTTCTTTGAAACTGGAAAAAAAATATCTCTGAAGCATAAAGTGGTTCTAGGTTTGGGGAGCAACTTAGTGTAAGAATTTAATATTCACTGTAACTGAATATTTTCACTTGAAGTTCTAGTTTGTCCTCCTATTCATTAAAACGGAAAAGAATCTCAAGATACTTCATCAAAAAACCAAAAGGAAGTTTTATAGTCTTCCTTGGTATGAATTCAGTTAAAAGATTAACAGTGTTAGACTCTGAAATGAAAAGGCAAAAGTGTATTACTCAAAATATCATTTTAACAGTGATTAGCTGTTACCTGGAAAAATAGATTTCACTTCACTCAGTAGAACACTATATTTTGTTGAAAATCAAAGTTTACAAAATAGATTTCAATATTTTTTAGTATGGCAGGTGATGAATGTTCTCCCACAGAGGTTATATCAGAAAATCAATATTTGTAAAATTGAAACAGTATAGGTTTGTATTGATCCATGTGGCTAAATCAAAATGAAAGGCTTTGTAACAGCTTTCTTAGACAGCCTGCTACCCAGTAATGGCAAACTATCAATTTTAGCTTTCCACTGATAAATCAGCTTGAAAATTGGATGTCAAATTTTTTTTTTTACTGAAGTAGTGATTTTTTTATGCCCTCTAACCTTTCTTGATGTGTTAGATTGGTTTATAAGACTAAGCTCTGCCTTTTTGAAAGCAGTTGTCAAAACTGACATTTAGATATATTTTGAAACAAAACCTAAACTCTTAAAGCCTAATTATGTCTACTAGCTGACTTGCTGGTAATCGTATGTGTGCACCTCTGTGTAAACAAATATGAATGTTTATGTTTAATACTGAAAATGGCATTGATTTAATACTTCAGGTATATATGTTTCTGTCTTCTCTGGTCTCTGGAGTTCACAAAGGTCAGGTCTTCAACTACAGCTTTTAGAAACTAGTGCTTCAGAAACAATTTTAGCTTTCAGTGGTTAGGAAGATTGATTTTTCTTTAATTCACTGAGTTTCTTTTTTGTTTTGTGTTAAGTGAGACTTTATGAAATGATAACAAGAACATCAGTTTCAGCTGCAGGTTGCAACGTGTCCTGAAAACCTATGTGGTTACTCATTGTTTTTAATAATAGAGAAAAGAGGATACATTTGCTTTTACTCAGAAAATGGATGGCAAAATCCTTTATAATGGTGGAGCTAAACCCTTTAATCTGGGTCAAATGTGGTAGTTTTCAGTGACAGTTGACAGTGCCATACCTTCATGTCTGTACAGCAGAATATAAGTTAGCTCGAGTGGGTATTGACTGTGAAGTTTGCTGTTGTATAATTACCTTTGGCTGTAGAAAAATGTAGTGTGTATTGATCTAGATGGAAGCATTTGACTAGCAGTTTCCCTTGGCTAACAGTGAGTGTCATCTTTCAGCTGTGATAAATGGTAACGCTCTGGGTCAGCATAATTACTTGGTGGTGAAATGAACCTCCGGTACCCTTCTCCCTCTCACACCAAGGAACCACCATGATCATCTTTATCTGAAAGCCATGATTTACTGAACTAACCAGCCCCTTAATAAAGTCTTTTCCCCCCCTCTCCACAGTACACACCCGCTTCAGTTGTGGGTCTATACTACTATTTTTAAAACTGAACTGTTCTGTTCTGAATCCAGAAGTATGATTTTTTTTTTTCCCCTAACCTCTGTCAGTCGACCTAGACCTGGAGGAGGCCAGCTCTTGCGACAATCTTTTAAACTGTATGTTTAGTGTTTATGTAGAAGAAGGAGAAATATTAAGGTGTTCATCATTTTGACACACAGCTTTTTAAGTTTTGGAATCAAGTGTTATTAACACACTGGTAAATTATTAGTGTACTGCAGTGAAAACTGCCGTATGAATTTATTGTCAATAGCTCTTCAATTTTATAGAGTAATGTACATTCTGGATATGCTGTCGTTTGAGCACAGATGAGGATATCTTTTCACAATATGCTCCTAGAACAGCTTCATTCATCATAATTTTGACACCTCATTTAATACCAGTTTTAAATGCAAGGGATTTTTTTTAAGTATTAGCTGTTTTTCTGTTCGCGTGTGTGTCTAATAGGTGACAAATATACTATCAGAAATAAGGAAATTAAATTTATTGCTGGAACAGAAAAGTATAATGGTTTGTATTGTTTGGTACCTTTTTAGTGGGGAGCTTTCAATTTGTTATCAATATTTCATTAAAACTTTGTAGCATGTTGTTGAAAATGGATTTGTGTTTACTTGCAAGTAGTGTAATATGGCCCTGGGGTAATGACTTTTTGTTAAGTAATGTTAGTTAAGGAAAATCTGGCAATAGTTTTAGATCATTTTAAGACAGCTGTGAAGGGTTTGGATAAAGGTCATTTTCAATGATTGTACTTAGTTAAATAAATGTGAAAGCTTTCACAATGGGAATCTTGCTTTTCAGTATGCTGTCATAAATTTCCCTTTAACACATCTGGGAATACGAAGTAAAATGTAGTTGTTTCTGCCTGGAAGGCAATGTATTTTATATTTTCCTTGCTTTGTTTGTTTTCCCCTTATAATGCTGTTTATTCGCATAACTAGGGTTCAAAGGTTTTACTTTGTCATAAATTAGATCTTCTGTTCTCTGACAGTTTGTGGGACCCGCTGGATGTGATTTTCAAATGGTTGTAACTTGAAGATTTTTTGCTGAGATTTAGTCATTAAAAGTGTTAAATTTTCTGACAACTTGGCCTCTGTTGTGACCCTGGTTCATTGCTTGCTCTCTCCCTTGGCCACAGCTGGCCTCTTGCTGTTCACAGCTGAAAAGTGAAATCAATGCTGGGTCTAACAAAATGCAGATGAAAGCCATTCTGATCATATATAGTCATTTCCCGTAATTTTATCAGCCTGCAGTTTCTTAAATGATCTCTGGAAATCATTGTTTGTTCATGTGAATACAATATCAAATTTTGTGATAAAATGTCCTGTCTTTTGGAAAAGTAATACTTTCTTAAGCGTTAGCAGTGATATACAGCTTAAATTGCCATAGGACGACTTTGTTAAATACCAGTCTGCTCCTTCCCCCGTTCCCTCCTGAAGGGAAGCACTACCTATGAAAGTCTGTCCAAGAGCCGCTGGCTGAATCCCGCCGGCTTTGAGCCTTTGGAATCTTGCAAATTGAGGTTTTTATGTTCTACAAGGCTGAGAGCTGGAAAGTAAGAACTCTTACCATGTGTCAATCCACATTGCCATTGATCTCTCATCGTTTTTATTTTTATTTGAGCAAGATTGGTAGGAGAGCTATGTTGCAGTTAGAGGTGGCAGCGTATGATGTGGCTTAATGCTCCAAAGGTCACGGAACTACAATGAGTTTGATGGAAAACAGCCTTTCTCCTTATTTTAAACGGTTCCTGCTTTGATTACAGGCATTTATTATAATTATCAAGAGATTAGTCTGTTGTTATAGAAGCCTTGTAATGGAACCATTTAAAAGGAATATAATGGGAGTTTATTGGATTTTGCAAAGGAAAAGAGAACAGATAAAGTAGTGTTTTTTAAATGGATCAACTACTGCCCTAAGCTTACTGATTTTTTTCTTTTGTTTAACTTCATGTTTCACAGTTTTCAGTTACAAACTAAGGAAATCACTCACTTTTTTTGAATTATGAAGAGATTTTATTTATAACAGTTTCTTTGCAGTCTAACCATGTGCAATTTAGTTGTTAAACACATGCTTTCCATAAATATACATACCGTAAAATGTGTACTGTTTTACACAGCTGCTTTGTGATTTTATTAATATCCCCATTTTATAAAATGGCAACAAAAAGTATGGTTGATTAAAAATAATATATAAAAGAAATTGCAAATTCTGTATTTCATCTATATTCATGTTCAAGTGCAGCTAGGGTGATTTCTATATTAACAGAATGCTGTAATATTGGTGAAGCTTGGTGAATTTGTTTCATGTTTGTATTACTTTCCTCTACTTAACAGTTTACAGTTGTATTTACTACACTTACTCCAAAAGAATAAATGTTAAGATTATAAATCAATCATTTTAGTCAGATGTTACAGAATACTGTTTGTGACCTGGCAGTGAATGTAAGCAGTAGATGACATTTTAAAAAATTAATAGCTTATAAATTTCGTGGGTTTTATACTAGAAATTAGTTAGTATTTCAAAACCAAGGAATTTCACAGTATGCGTAAGTATGTCTTATCCTTTGTATGAGCACCTTCAAAGGTTTGGGCCAGATCTACGTTAGTTTGAAGAGGAATTACAGAGCCTAAGTCCTCCTGCTGAGATCACACTGTTCTATGCTCGTTAGATGAGCAACGACATGAATTACCTAGTACTTCTGTTAACCCAGAAGTTAATTGGCTGAAACTTAGTTGACATGGGGCTATTTTGATGGCCCTGGGGAATCAGCCCCAAAATAACAGTGGAAAATGGTATAACAGCAAATTACAAGAATCATATTACAAGTCTGCTCCTCTGATGTCTGTTGGCTGCCAGTATAGGAGGCCAAGGGAGGAATATAGTATTTCGCTAGGTGACTTTATCGCAATACTCCCCCAGCATATCCTCCTAGCTTTCAGCAAATTGTAGCTCAGGGACTTCCTGAGCCAGAGGTGAAATCCTTGAGTTTAATAACTTCTGGTGGGTTTTTTCCCCTCTGTGAAAGGAAATGTCTAATCCCTTTAAGATCTCATGTAAACTTCTGTCCACAATGTGCCATAGCGTGGAGTTCCACACCTTGAGTATGTTGCATGAGAAATTCACACAAAGTGCACTTTCATTTGTTTTGAACTTGTTGCTTCATAACTGTACGTACTCCCTAGGTCTTTTCTTATGAGAAGTAGTGAGTCCTTGTTGCCTATTTGCCGTTTTGACTCCATTCATAGTACTGAAGATCACTATCATATTCCTCTCAGTTGTGGTTCTGTTCTTTAGCTGGGGAGATCTGAAGAGGCCTTATCCACCTTCCCAGAGGCTCCCCTAGCAGACTGTAGCTTATACTGGAGTAGGTCTCAGTTAATCTTTCCAGCTGGAGCTATTTTATTTTGTGTAATAGCCAGAGAGAAGAGAATGACATACACATGTACTTGCTTCTCTCATTCCCCACCAACCCTCCCCCATCTGCAGTGTGCCAGGTTTTAGCTTTATTGCCATTAGGAAGCTAACCAGGAATGACTAAAGCTTCCTCAACCAAATCCACACATCTATACTGACTTAATATTTTCAAAAGGGGAAAAATAGTAAAGACTTGGTTTCTGAATTGGAGCAACGTGCTGAGAGATGAGCCTGTGCCTGAGCCATATGGTTCTAGTCCTTTCATTCCCCATTCCAATTAACATTCTACTTGTGTAAAATGAGCTGGTATCATCAGAAAAGGCTGACAGTGTTCTTTTCCACAAAAATTTGGTGATAAGCCTGAAAAAAGTAATTTTGATTTGCTGTCACAGACTTTCAGAGTATCTCCAGAACACTGCAGGCATAATGCTATATAGTGAATTGCATTCTGGTGCCTTTGGACACTGGAGAAGTTAGATAGTGGTTTCTCTATTGTTTGATATGCAATGTACAAATGAAAAATACTTTGCTTGCAAATTTAACTTGAAAATTAGGGAAAGCAACCATGATTCTTACCCTAGTGTATACACCTTGAGCACTGAATGACATGTAGTGACACTTGGGCAAAAAATTAATCTGGGGAGTTGAGACATCCCAAAGCAGGGAGAGATTCCTCTTCGTCTCTCTAAGAGTTTCCATATAGTCCTAGTGCAGGGTGTACTGCTGCTCTAGGATCATTGGAGCATTATGACTGTGTTATGCTCATTTTATTTTGTTATTTTGGTATGCTGCCTACGTTGTCCTATAGAACAGAAGTAAAACACAGATTTTTTTTTCTGAGGATTTGTATCTCACTTACACCAGAAAAGCATATACTATCAGAAAGAGCAGTGGTCTAACCTGCTTGCTGTCTTCCTGCTAAATTTCAAGGGCCTGCTGCAGGCAAATGAAGGTTTTAGAGATGTTCACTGAACAGTTTTTATAAACATTTGTAGTGAAAACACCAAGTATTATAAATAAACGAGCTATTACCAGCTCATCCAAAAATTCTTCATAATGTTTCCTGTGTTTTCCTTCTACTCTGTTTGAGTTTCCAGTAATTCTTGTGAACCTATCTGCTCTAAAGGCAGACTCTGAACAATTCCATGCCATCAGCCATTTGCGTGATGGCGGAGTAGACCCTAAGGGAAGAAATGACTGAGTCTATGCATTTGTGACTGCTAACTGGTGACTGATAAAACTCTAGCAAATTGGTGTCTGGGAAGGACGTATTACTGAGAGTCAGTTCTTATCTCTGTGTTTGCTTGAGTGTGAGATTTTTGATGTGTTTTTTTTCTACCAGGTTAGCCATGCTGAAGGCCTCATAGAGTAGCAAAGGCGCCTTCATTGTGAAAGGGCTGACGGTCCTGCTGCTGACCAAAGCCTGATCAGGCAGTATCAACAAGACTCTCTGTCAAGTAAAGAAATTTTGTAAAGTGATCCGATTACTGATAGGGAATAAGTTCTGAAACACACTGCCTTCTCACTGGTCACCAGATTACTATAGTCATAGACACACTGCAGTTGTCGTTAACAGTGTTTTTTTCATTATGAGTCTGTTGAGTTATACTGCCTGTTTGGAATATAATATGACTGTTACTGGGAATTAATTCGTAACACAATGTTGCAGGTGTGGTGGAGGGTAAAGCAAGAGTATTTTCATAGCATTGTGTATAGTGCTGTGGGGCTCTGAGCAACCTGGTCTACTTGAAGATATCCCTGCTTTCTGCAGGGGAGTTGGGCTAGATGACCTCTAAAGGTTCCTTCCAACCTAAAGCATTCTATGATTCTCTGATATCAAGCTACAGTGTCATTTTCCTAACCTTGAAGCTAAATAATGGAAGTATTACATATTTTTTTCAAGGGATAAATTGAAGCAGAATGGTTTTTTGCTATGAACAAGAATGACTAAAGCAACTTAATTAAGATACTTTGGAAAAAGAAAGACTCACAGAAGGTCTTAATCTGTAAATATCCATCAGTGAAACAATGTAGAGGAAAGAACTGAACTATGTGGTCTTTTGCTGATAGGACAAGGAGCCTTATGCTAATTCACTTAAACATTAGGAAAAAAGTAACACAGCTGTTGAGCAATACAGGCTTGATGCATATGTTCACCCACCTAGTCCCATGTTGCTTCTGTTGCTTGAATAAAGCATGATACACTAGACAAATGCTATTCTAGAACTGTATTAGAGTTATTTATTTAATTAAAAGTTCTATAAAGCATGAGATGAGAATAGAATCTACATTCATTTTCTGTATAAACGTTTAATAATTTTCAGAGTAATTTAGCAGCTTTTCACACAGTTGTCAATTCAATCCACTTCTTACTAGGCATGTTGGAAGCTGTTCAGTAGTTTCGCTTTTTGGTTTGGTTGTTTGCTTCTTGAAAAAAAAAAAAGCTGTTTTAGAAACAGAAAAAAGTTAACAAAATAGCCTCAGCTAAAGTCATATTTGTATGCAGTAAATAGCAATTTCTGTATATCTTTGTCTACCAGAGTTCAATCTGTAGTGTAAAAAAATACATTGATATTCTACAAGCAGCTTAAAACATTTTCTCAAATTTAGGTGGAATTTAGCCCCTAACATATGTCCTGAAAGATGTCTCATTTTACATATGTGATTAATGGGATTTCTCATAGCCTTATACCTAAACAAAATCATACTTCTTTCTAGAAATGGGCCTAAATTGTATTTTTAAGTGTTTAACTATTAGGCTTTCTCAATTGCTTTAATAACATAGTCTGAGTGTCAGGGGTTTTTTTTCCATTGCTTGAGTTTATAGTTTTTGTTTCCTGAATGAATGTAATTTTATATTCATTATTTTGTATCAATTCAAAAGCATTTTGTTTCCAGTAAGGCATTTACAGTCTGAATCTGGGGATTTTGAATGACGGCCCTCTGATTCTCTCTCGCTATTTTGTAGCAGTAAAATCATAAGCCTGTTCTTTAAAACAGGAACTTTGAATTATTTTTAATTTACACAGAGGAGATGATTTCTGCGATTTTTGTCTGTTTTATATTTCGGGATTCCCTTTATTAGGTCAATCAGGTGATGAAAACACACCTCCATGTGACTTGTAGTGGTATAAGACTGGGACAAGTCAATCAACCACTTTCTTCAATTCTCTCATTTAATGGGATCCATATAGCCTATAGTTCTCATTTTCTCTACCCTCCCTCTTGGATTTCACTCAGTCATGTGAATTCTCTGACCCGATCCTTCCCTTGACAATTCAACGTAAGTCTTAGATGCCAGATTCTTTTGTGAGAACCATAGGTTTTTTACTTTGTCCACTATTGAAACTTTTGTTACTTGAGACAAGAGCAATAAGATTCCTATGACCCAACTTTTCCCAAAGAAACACCAAGAGAGGTGTTCTCTCTATCACCTATGAAATGGGCCTGGGTTGATTAGTTAAATGTCAATAATGTTGACATCTTACGTTAGATGAAAGGAATTCAACTCAGCTAGCATGTGGTATAATTTGATAACCTTAATCTTCCAGAAAATTACAACTGTTAATTGCTAACATTAACTTCCCAGTAATTGAACTGTGCCTTCCAGAATGAAAGAAAGGAAAATAAATTCTACCAGATCAGTTGCAATTTGGTCCTTGTAGAAAAAGCATCTTCCAAAAATAAGGTGATAGTCAACCTCACAGCATCTTCAAACATAATTGCTATTGAGCTACATGGTAGAGATCTGGAGCAGCTAAATGAAGCAAGAGGTTCCAAAGGAATGAAGTTAGTGAAGAAGGGAGAGAGCAGACCGAATTTTCCTCCAAGTTGGTCATTGGAGAACCCCTGAGGCTGGCATGACCTGCTCCCTGGCTCTTAAGCCACATATGACTTTTCAGCACTTCAAGAGCAATGCTTTCCCAAGGCCTGTGTCGCAATGAGCTTTGACAGAAAATATTCTGGGTGATCCAGATTCAGAGCTCAGAGAAAGTAAGCCAAAAAATACCGTCACCATATTGCTTGCAAACCCAGGTACAGATTAAGTCCAGCTCCATTTTATCTCACTTTCCCCCACTTTTGAACTATTCCTAGAATGTTGTCTCTTCTCAACTCATAGCTTGTATTTCACAGTCATGTGGAGTTTTTTATTTTTGTTTTCTTGGATCAGGAAATTTGACTACCCATGCTCTGAAGGGACAGCAGTCCATCCATCCGTTCCCAGGTGTATGGTTCCTTCCATCATCAATTGTCTACCTCAGTACTGATCCGTCAGTCAGCTTTCCTTTCTGGTGTAATAATAGATGGGTTTGAACTCCTGATTTCCATTCTCATCTTCCGCGCAAACTATGGCAATAAAGTACTAAAAAAAAACCAACTTTCAATGAACACATAAAGGATGAAGTCAGCTTAATTAGCAAGGATGAGGATTGCAGTACTTCATTGTCTACACAGAAAAGCGGTGGGGTTTGTGTAAATTTATTAAACTGCTTCTACTGATTTTTCTTTAACTGTATAGTATTAGTTTAAGTAAGAACATACAGCCACATATAGCCAAGTATACATTCTATATTATATTTATAAATGAATGTACATGGAAATTGCAGAAGATACATGTGGTCATGTCACAGATTTGTGCTACAGACAAGGGAAAAATCAGCTGTGTGTTATGATTGCCCCACAGAATTGCATGACAGATCAGGTAGCTCAAAGGAAGGAAAACATTAAAAAGTATATCCAGAAAAATGAGTTGTAAAATACTTTGTATGCAAACATTCTTTAAAGCCTATACAGCTTGTTTTTCAAAACCCACAAAAATAGAGATTTTTTTCAGCAGAGAACAAGGAAGTTTTAATTCTGTGTTGTCTTCTTTTTTATGTCATCTCCCATGAGTTTTGCAGAGCCAAAAATAAATCATTAGGTCATGATGATATATTTTGGGATGTTTTATGGAAGAATGTTTCTATACTTCTAAAGAACCTCTTGACTGTCAGAAATAAAGTAAAAAATAGAACAGTTTTGAATTACTTGCCAAGCTGGCTTCTTAGCTCTTACAAAAATTCCTAGGAACAAAAAAATGTGAAGTTAAGATTACTTCAGCATTTATTTGATAATACTGCAAACATGGTCTCTATTGAAAACTGTAGCACTCATGGCTATGCCACTTGACAAATGTTTATATCATCAATACAAGTTGCATTTTTGAATGGGAATAGCTGTTTATACACCAGTCAAGACTTATCCAGTAATTGGGCCAGCATGTCTTTGTTTCAGCTCTTGATAACAATATTAGGTTTAAAACTAGAGGGGTGCTTTGTCTTAACTTATGCTGTACTTCCAGATGATACTTGGGAGAAAAAGAAATGTGTCTTGAAAAACTTGCAGAAAGTGTAAAACTGCAGACTTCTATACATTTTGAAGTCAAAGATTTCCAATTACTGAGGTTAAAGCAGCATTTTGCAATAGCAATCATTCTGTTACAATAATGTATTATTAGACTTGCATTTTAATAAACAGCTCTGTGTGATGGAAATTAAAATAATTGCCTAGGTAAAAGTTTATTATTTATTTATTAGATTTTTATTACTGTTGCTGTTTGCTGATAGGCCTCAAGGAAGCTAATTACTTCATCTCAATGCCAGTTTTATAAGTTAGCTGTCTTTAAACAGTTCCAGCTTGAATTATTTATAATGGTTTCAAACAGTAATTCATTATGGGTTTTTAAGAAATAGTATTGAAAAAAAAAACTACATGTCTTAGCTTTAGAATAACACTTTAGAAATATTTAGATAACACATATTTTTCTTTCTCCTAATTAAAGGTTTTGAGAGACAACATTTCTATTCCTGGATATTGTAGCCTTCAAGCCGTGACTTACAAACAGGAGTAACTAGTGACAGAAGAAGTCCTAGCTGTCTACCTCAACCCTGCTGTTTATGTTAAAAGCACAGCTCTAGATTCTTTGACAAGTCATTGCTGGTTTGCCTTGAAACTGGACTGTAGTTTGTACATTCAGTAGCTTCTTCAGCTTTCTATGAGTGGGTGAAATGCCTAGTGGATGAGGGAAAGGTTGTGGATGTTTTTTACCTGGACTTTAGTAATGGCTTTGGCACTGTCTCCCACAGCATCCTCCTGGAGAAACTAGCTGCTCATGCTTTCAATGGGTGTACGTTTTGCTGGGTAAAAAAATGGCTGGACTGCAGAGCCCAGAGAGCTGTGGTGAATGGAGTTAAATCCAGTTGGCAGCCGGTCACGAGTGGTGTTCCCCAGGGCTCAGTTTTGGGACCAGTCTTGTTTAGTATCTTTATCAATGATCTGAATGAGGGGATGGAGTGCTCCCTCAGTAAGTTTGCAGATGACACCAAGCTGGGTGGGAGTGTCGATCTGCTCAATGGTAGGAAGGCTCTGCAGAGGGATCTGGACAGGATGGATCGACGGGCCTAGGTCAGTTGTATGAGTTTCAACAAGGCCAAGTGGCAGGTCCTGCACTTGTGTCACAACAACCCCATGCAGCGCTACAGGCTTGGTGAGGAGTGGCTGGAAAGCTGCCCGGCAGAAAAGGACCTTGGGGTGCTGGTCAACAGCCGGCTGAGCATGAGCTGGCAGTGTGCCCAGGTGGCCAAGAAGGCCAACGGCATCCTGGCTTGTATCAGGAACAGTGTGGCCAGCAGGAGGAGGGAAGTGATTGTGCCCCTGTACTCGGCACAGGTGAGGCCACACCTCGAGTACTGTGTTCAGTTTTGGGCCCCTCACTACAAGAAGGACATTGAGGTGCTGGAGAATGTCCAGAGAAGAGCAATGAAGCTGGTGAAGGGTCTGGAGAACAAGTCTTACAAGGAGTGGCTGAAGGAACTGGGATTGTTTAATCTGGAGAAGAGGAGGCTGAGGGAGGACCTTATTGCTTTTTGTAACTACCTGAAAGGAGGTTGTAGTGAGGCAGGTGTTGGTCTCTTCTCCCAAGTAACTAGCGATAGGATGAGAGGCAAAGGCCTCAAGTTATGTCAGGGGAGATTTAGATTGGATGTTGGGAAAAATTTCTTTACTGAAAGAGTGGTCAGACATTGGAACAGGCTGCCCAGGGAAGTGGTGGAGTCGGCATCCCTGGAGGTGTTCAAAAACCACGTAGACCTGGCACTTCGGAACATGTTTCAGCAGGCATGGTGGTGAAGGGTTGCCGGTTGGACTTGATCTTACAGATCTTTTCCAATCTTAATGATGCTATAATTCTATGATTCTCTCACAAGAAATTCAGACTCCTTAATCTGTGCATCTGGAATGGAGCAGACAACTGGGGCAGCATCCTCATCAGCAGTCACACGTTATCCCTACATACAAGTCTGAACCTTTAGCAATTGTCCTTAAAGCAAGCCAATCAGGCACCAAAGTTTCCAGGAGCTTCCACAAGCTCTCTTACTTTGGATACCCAGTCTGAAAACTTGGGGATGTTTTTTCAGTTGTTCAAGCACAGTAACCCTAACTGAAGCAACTCATATATTTACTATATTTTATTACAATAGATAACAATCTTGAAATACAGACTAAATTGTTTTTCTTGTAAAAGGTACCTGCTTCAGTGTAACATCTGCAAAAATCTCAGAACTTCTGTGATGTGCTGATGTGGACAGTATGGGGGTGACATTTACAGCAAGCTGAGGAGGGACCCCAATCTCCAGCTTTGCTTATCTGAGTTTCTTAATGCAGTGGCATTATTGCTATTCAGAATTCAAAGGGACAACAGATTTTTTTTCCTTCTTTTCAGAAAAGGTAGACAAAGCTACCTAAAGGACCCAGAGACGCTCATTTCACTCAGGAGCAAAATATCCTAGCATTTACATAAGTAGAGAAGATGGCACTTGTGCAGAAGGCAAAGGAGGAGGGTGTCACTGGGAGATTTGAATAAATCATTAACTCTGTCTTCCCTTTTCAGTACTACACCTGAACTAAGCAAATAACGCTAAAAAAAAAGCAGTTAGACGGGCAAGAGTTGTTTCTTGGGGAGCTGGGTTTTGGTTTTTTTTCAATGAGTTTCTGTGCAAGAAGGGAATCGGACAGTAAGATGCTATAGTAGAGGCAAAGCAAAAGTCCAAGAGAAAGTTCTCTTACTTTCTGTTGCTCATAACACCAGTTTATGTGTTTTTTCTGCAGCCAGTGGTTTACCTTCCCTAGGCAGAACTGAGTTACCATGCTTCTGACTCAAATGCACTTTGATATTCTTGGCTGAAAAACTGCACAGGGGTAGCGAGCTGTATTAGCAGACAGGTGCTGTCTACGGAATTGTTGCTAGAAGAATATTTAATGTTTGAAGTGCCAAGAGATGAACTACATTGAATACTTGATTTAAAAAAAAAACACTTTAATCCTGTAAATACTTTAGGTAGTATCATAAGAACTTTACCTATTAAAGTTAACCTTGTTCAAAAACCAGCATCTTTATGGCAAAATTAATAGTTGTACTAAAATAGTTTTCATTTAGTTTGTCAAATCAGAATTTTACTGTGTTAAAATTAGGATAAGTAAGTCATTTTCTGAGATGTTTATCTGATTACTTATGGATTGTAGCTGTAAAATGGCAACATACTTTCCAGACAATTTTGCCAAAATGTTGTACTGTTTCATGAAGACTCCTGTTAGATGCGTTCATAGGGCACCCATTTATATTCTGCTTTTAATATGACACAAAAGGTGCTTCATAAGCAAAATAATATTGCTACCAGCAGGTGGTATACTTGTACAAACAGAAGAAGAGTTGAATGGAAATTTTGATTTAAAACTTTTTTTTAAATCAGAAAACCATATTTTAGTTAAATATTTTGGTGAAAAATTATGATGGTATAACTTGCTATGAAAATTCCTGGTATTTTCCCTTTCATTTTTTCAAATTAATAAAAGCCTTCAAATTTTTTTGTTTTGAAATTTTATTTTTATGTTGTATTTCTTCACAGCAGGAGGGCATAAGCTGTTGTCATGGGACCTATTTCTGATGTGATGTTATAACAAACAATAGGCAAAATGTAATTTTTTTTTCTTGAAATTGGAAGTAGATTTGCTAGATAGTTCGATTTTGTGTTAGTGTAACTGAGATATTTCTGCAGTTTGAATAAGCAAAGCTGCAACTTAGCATGGAATGCATTTTACTTAATTTTAACCTTCCACAATTATGCTTCTGGTCTAAGCCATTCTGTCTGTCTCTTTTTGCAGTCAGTTAATAAAGAGAGAGGCAACTTCAATACACCATTCATTCCATCCTGGAGTTTGCTGTACTGTGGCATCGTGGTAGTACTTATGAAATCTTACTAAGTATGCCACTGTGCTGAGATGACATGAGGCAACAAAAAATGCATTAAAAACAAAAACGTCCTAAAATACTGTATATTCTTTCAAGACATTTTCCAGAAGTGGATTTTACCCGATTTTTAATTTATTTGAACTTTAAAAAGGCTTTTTGGGTTGTGGGAGTTCTGCTGTTTCTTTCTTTGGAGTGATGACAACACATTCTGAAATAGAAGAAAGGTTCCAAACTAGAAATCAAGAGTTAAACCACAGAGTATTGTTCCAACCCCTTTCTTTTCCTTTTCTTCAAAGATAGTATTACTATATGTCTTCATTTTAGTAACCTTAAAATTTATTGCAATTTGGTGTTTATAGTGATACAATTTGTTATGCACTTACTTTCTGCTGTAGTTGATTTTTTTACTAAAAAAACCCCTTGTGATTCTGGTGACTCAAATGCCAACAATTTATGTATCCACTTTTTATGTTGCCTCACTTGTTCATTCACTGTCATTGGATTAACTAAAACAAACTGAGGAAAAAACTTCTGGAAATGACATTGTTTCAGTTAGTTGTACTACATGTAGTGTCCTACTATTGCACATTAGTATTTGGATAGATTTGCCAAAGTTGTCTCGCATTGCTTTATATTTATGTTTTACATTAAATCAAATTGATAATTTAAAAAAAATCTACTTACCTTTAGTTTTACTTTGTAGACATTTGGGTTATCATCATTTTCATTTCTAATTTTTTAAGAGGTACATGACTTTTTTCTTTTGTTTTTTTTCCTATATAGCTTTATGCATGGTTAGTCTTACTTCCCTGAAACTGCTGCTTCTTGGTATAAGTTTGCTACTATTTAATAATATAGCAGAGATCTGAATGAACATCCTATCTAAGCTTTATAAAAAATGTAGACAATCAGGATAATTGTTAGTCCTTCTTTGGGTGTGTATTCCTTCAGAACCTATGTAATGTACTAAAATCCTCAATCCTTTTACAGATTGTCTGCAATTTATATAAATTTTCCTGATGTTTAGAAGCAAGTTATCAGACCATATAATATAATCTGGAAATTAACTGCCTTGGAAGTTAGTGTTTCAGGTACTACCATAGCTAAAAGGAACACCCCTATGGCCACAGCCTCCCTTTCACGTCTGCTGGCATTGCTCTTCTTTCTGATCTCTCATCTAACTGAAGATTAATACATCTGGAGAGATTTCTGTTTTCAGCTTCCCCTTTCTATTTTTCATCTTTTGAACTTCAGTGTCCTCGATTTTTTCACTGAAATTGAGTCATAAAGGTGTCAGGAGTTGAAGGGTTTCCTTAGGAGTGTGCATTAAATATACCTTTTTCCAGTGCCTTAAGAAGAGAATAAAAGCCACATAAATCACACCCCTCTTTTTCTGACAAGGATGCTACACTTTAAAACAATTCTTAGAAAATTCTTCCCCAGAAATTTCATGGAGCTTTAATCATTAGTTGTCTTCTGATAGTTTTTGATCTCTTTTCATTTGCAGCCAGTTCTTCCTCTCAGCTTTGTCCTTCATTATTAAGATAAGACCATTAGTAAAATGATTATAGGAGAGAAACTGTGGTGGCAGTTTTCTTCTTGCTTTTCAGAAGTGACTTCTCTGCTCCTATTCTGTAATATTTTCCACTACTTTGAGTTCCTCCGTGCTCTATTTCACCCTTACTTCAAAGTCCACATGAAAACCCTTCCCCTCCACTCAAACCTTGCAAAGCTACGACACATAAATACTTATCTCTGTCGAAGTTTGCAGGTTTGTGAATTGCAGTCATCCTTCACAAGTGTGAACATCTTCAAAATTTTTGCTTTCCTGTTTTAAAACCTTTTACCATTCTCCAGTCTCCACAGGGAAACTTGTGGGTCAACTAGTATGTAATCTGCTGGTAATCTGTGCTGCATATATTATTAAATGTTAAAATGAACCTTTTTTCCCCTCTTTCTGTTCATAAAATAATCATAGAACTCCACAGTTCAGCCCTAAACATCACAGATTTCTAGAGTTCACTGCCTTAAACAAAAGTAGCTCAAATTCAAAGTCTCAAATTATTATAGATTATCTAACATATATTCTTGATAACCCCGTTTTATCCATTTATCCATCCATTATTATTCACATGGATTTCTTTCTCTTCCCATCCAATTTCACAGTTATTTCTCTTCCACTAGTTTCCCTAGTCATTGATTTTCTTCTCACATCTCTGTTCGTTATAAACTTACTGCTTCTCCATTTTTTCCAGCTCAGTTTTGCTTTTTCTTCACCAATCAATAATTACATTTCAAACTTTTTATCTATGCTTTTCAATTTCTTTGCCTCCCAATTCATTGTGTGTACAGTTTCCCATTTCCCAGTATCATCGAAAATATTGCTGGAAGAGACCTTTTAATCTGTCCCTCTGTTTCACTCCTGCTCCAGGAAAATTATTCAAATTAATATTATCTGTTGGTTAGACCCCACTACTTTTCTTTTTTAATTTCTCACTGCCTAACTCTAGACTTTACTATCAAGTCCTTTTTCATTTTTAGGGCTCTGACTTTGTCTATATTTCTCCTCAAATTTCACCAATCATTCCTGTCTTATGTCTCTTCTCATTTTATTTTTTCACATTTTGGCAGCCCTGCACGGGAGGTACAAAAATACTTGTCACCTCTCATGACACTTCTGAGTGCGGCAGTGCTGGCCTGCCTCCTGGCCATGCTGTTGGGACATGAGGCACCTGGCTGGACTGCTGTTCTCTCCCCAGCACCTCCTCCAGCTGTCAATGACCAGGATACTGACTGCAAATTCACAGGGAGCTCCTCTGCTTTCTCTCTCATTTCTACCCTTGCTAGTTTGCTGCCCTGATTACAAATACAAGGTAAAGTGGAGAAAAAGCTGGCAATCATTGATCGTCCAGCCATACCCCAGGAGATGCTACACTTAACGAACAGCCTAGGCATCCCTTGTTTGCCCACTGCAGCGACCTTGCCTTCATCACAATCCCTCGGTATTTATTGCCAGCGTCCTCCCCACTAGCTTCTTATGTTCTTCTTCATCGCCTGTCTTCCTACTGTTATGTCACCTCACCAGTGTCTGAACGTAGCTTCATCGTATTGTACTGATATCCTAAGCCTTGTAGCTCTGCTTCCAGCAATCCGTATATCATCCACATGACTTACCCAGGATGCAGCTGCCCAGGTTCTTTCGAAAATTACAGTATGAAACTTCTCACACAAGAATTGAGTCACTCAACATCATATTCATAAAAAAAAATTTAAAATATTAATTATTACCTACATTTCCTGGAGTATTTAGCATCCTTCTATTTAAATGGTAAGCTCTTTTTCGGAGACTTTTTCCCTTCTACTCTGAAACTCTGCCAAATATACTCCTGGTGTTTATCCATAGTAATCCTTGTACATTTTACTTAAGAAAAAAAAAAATATATTCCTGTTTCTAAGAATGCCTGAAGGTTTTTTTTTAAACTCGTATTTATAGTATTTTTAACATCTTTTCCAACTTTCATTGCATTAGATGTTTCTTGGGTTCATTGACATCTTTCTTCCTTGTGTTGATATTTCCAGCTTTTAGTATTATTGATATTATTGATATTATTTTTTTAACATTATCATAAGTTTTCAGTATTTCTAGTTTTATTTTTGGGATTCTCTAGCATGCTCTTTTAAAAAATGTGATGGAGCTTTGGGATTTTTGTAACTAAAAAAGTCTCTTTGTTTAGAGTAACTAAAGTAGTTACATTAATGATGGCTTCTGATATTTGTTTCTGTACATGTACAACAAGGCTTTGTTTTCTTTTAGCCATTATAACGTGGGATGTGATTTTTGAATACCGGTCTCACGATCTTGATAAAACCAGCAATCACTGTTTCTGTTTTAAGCACAGTCAGAAAAACCTTCACTCGAATACCATTATTGTGTCTGTTGCTGTATCAGTTCTGAACAGCATTTGCTCTTTCATTGTTACAGAAGACTTTTACTACTTAGATCTTCTGACAAGCCAGTTTATATTTTAGCTTGTACTTTTTACAAGTAATAAATATTGCATAAATAATAATTTGTATTTTTTGTAGTTGAAGTTTTTTTCACTTACTTTTTTTTTTTTTAAATGTTACAATATTTCTGTTCTTCATTTTACCTTAGGGAAATGCTTTATACTTTTCCAATACACATGTTTTCTCATTTTTCAAAACATAATCATAATTCCACACTATGAAAAGAATTGTTTTTCCTTTCTAAAATAAGTTACAGAAAAACAACCGGGACTAATTCTTGAAATTACAGATCATCAGTTCCTTGCCTTTTCTGTGCAGTTTCCCAGTGTTACGAAGACTATGGGTTCTCTGACATCCTTCCAGTTCTGTGACCCACCTCTTTTTCCAAACAACTTTTTCCCCTTCCCCCTGCCTGCAAGCTCGTTCCTCTTCATTAACATATTCAAACTTAATCTCTTCCATCTGGCAGCCCATCCTTTGGGCTGAAATCTAAGGATCTTTTATGGACATGTGCCCTGCTCCTCTCCACCATTTGTGCTTGCCTCTAATTGCTGTAGCTGTAGGTGACATACAGCAAACTGCATTTGTGTGTGGACAGGGACTGGGTTTCAGAGCCATGGAGCTGCTGTCGTGGATGCTGACTGCCCACAGGGTGGACAAAGGCTTGCTCTTTAGGACAGCTAATATTCATAAGAAAAAGAAAAAGCCCTTCCCAACACTTCGGAGATGTGGATGAAGGAGTTAATAGAAAATCCTTTCAAAAGTTATCTTTAAAAAGTCTGAGCTATAGAGATGTTGTGAAAAGACAGGGAGGATTTCGCTGTTCAGTCTGGCTTGATACTCCTCTAAATTGTTTTGGTGACAGAGAGCTACACAATTTCTCCTCCAGGAGGGTAATAGATTGGGCTACCTGAAATACTTTAGTCCATCTCAATAATCTTTGTCCCCAAATATATGGAAGGTGTGTGTGGTATGGTAACAAAGAGTGTTAAACAGAATTCTGAGCAGTTCCGAGTTTTAGGGCAACTTCGCTTGGGAGGCTTCAAAGCTGTTTGCTCTAACTTATCAAGGTCCACATTGGCTATCTGGGGTAGCATAAAAGCACTTTGCCTTTCCATCCCATGCTGGCTTTTAACAAGATAAAATGCTGTTTAAAGTAGGAGAATGTACACAGCAAGCTGCTAAGCAGGCACCAGTGATGACGGTGAAATAGAATTTTTAATCCTTCAATAACTAGTAAAATAGGGCTTGTTCCATTAAAACATGTACGTTCTGTGTTTGTATTAACTATATGAAATACTGCACATCTGAAATTTGGGATGAAGTTTGAAACATGCACACCACTCCAAATAAGATTTTTCATTGTTAGTAACCTTGTAATATCACTAGTTTCATACCAACCCTCATTATTATAAGGATGATAAAGGTTTATACTGGGTGATATTACAGTTTGTAAGGAAATTTTCTTGGCAGTTAAACTCATGGTGTGGATTTCTTTGGGTCACGTGTTTTAGGGCGCATTTTAAATAACTTCAGTTAAAATGATACAGATATATTTCTTTTTTGGAGTATGTAGGAGTAGCTTATGAATGATGCTATGACCTTTCAGTTCTTAAAAAAAATTCATTACAGTATGCTTAATATGCACTTTTTCATTCAAACAAACCTGATTCAAAATGTTGCTTAACTGGTATAAGATATGAGGGAGTGAGAAATTGCACTTAATCTTGCATGTGGAAATAAGCATTATTAGTAATATATATTATTAAGAAAAGTAAAGCTTGTTGTAATATTGTACGTGTTGTGGAAATAAATTACCAAAATGACTTGATTTAGTCCACATTGCCTAGGAACAACAGGTTGTAGCAGAAAGAGATGTGGATTATTTGCAGACACCCTCTCTTCTAGGAATGGCTTGTGCCCAGTACAGTGTTAGAAAGTGTAGTTCTGCTTGATTTACAGTCATCATCTAGAGGTACCCAACAGCTACCTGAATTCCTGAAAAATCTTAAAGCCTGAGTGACATCCACAGGATTAGAATATAAGTATTCCTAAAGTGCTGTAATCTGGGGGCTAGACAATTTACTACTGATTCAGTCCATAGCTCTGGACTTTTAAAGTTGGTTAAATTCTTAGTTTTAGGCTGGAGCTTATGGCCACAGTCTTCTACTTACTATTATTTTTAATCTAATAAAAAAAATGTAATAATATAACTTTTTACGAAAATCCCACAAATTTATCTGTCTATAATGCAAGTGATGAAGTTCAATCATTCAAAGCTTTCTGTAAGTATAGCCATCAGCTTTTCAGTTGTCTGCTTTCTTGCTAACAATAGGGTGTGACAAAACATCTTGTCTTTTTATTAAAGATGTTGCTCAAAGAGTTAAGGGTAAATCTGAGAGTAACTGGTTCAGATTCAGAAACCTTTTCTTTAGGGTTCAGATACCATCTTCCATTATACCAATAATGTTGTGGGATATGTTCCTGTAGAAAACTCTGGGAAGAAACTTCAGTTGTGTTTTAAAAAGACTTATGGTTGGGAATAAGGTTTGTGTTCTATTATATCAAAATTTTTATTTTTGCACCAATATTCTGTATTTCAGACTTTGATCCCTGGTGAATTTGTAACCCTTTTTTGGATCCCCAAAATAGACCTTATCTTCTGACAATTTCATCAGGTCTTTACTTAGTGACTTTAAAATCTGTTTTACTTTCAGCTGAGAATATTCAGTATTCTTCAGACTGATTATTGTAATTAATGGATTATCAGATTAAGCACAGAACAAACTAAAAATGTAATTTTTTTAGTCTTTGAATATTTCTTAATTTCATAAAAAAATTTTAATTCTTGCATAGTTATATCATTCTTATTAACCTAACAGCCTTTTTTTATTACTATTGGGGAGACAAACACTATTTCAGAGAACTCTTATGTTTGAAAGAGTTTTCATTAGTATCTTTACTCCTGTTTCATCGTTATTTACTTTTAGATGGAAGTAAAAAGGGAAAGTTTCTTTTCTTTCAAAAAAATCAGTATGATAAAAAGCCTTTAGGATTATCGTTGATATAATCAGTTTAAAACATAGACTAGGAGTGCACAAGGCATCTTTAAGATTTGTCTTTTAAACCATGGGGCAATTGTCTGCCCATGTTTGCATTCATTTCACACAGGGGTCAAGAGGATTTAGCAGTCACAATAGAATTATTCAGTGCTCAATGCAGGAGGAGAAATGATGGACTGATACTTCAAGCTAACACGACGCCTGTGAGCAAAAACTGTATCGTAGTACAAAACCAAAGTGGGCTATTTTACTTGGAAAAAGATAATTGGCAGTCAAGCTAGCAAGATATTTCTGTCTCATAGCATGCAGGCCAGGCCATTAATGCTGCATCTTCCCACCATGGGAGCTCAGAGGCACTGCCTCGCCTTTACGCAAGATGCTGTGAGTGGCTCTGGGTGAGGAAGCAGCTCCCACTGAACCCCTGAAGTTGCCTTCTCACTGCTAGTAGATAAGTAAAATGCCTGTTCTGCGAGGCAGCAATGAGGCCCTTCGTGCAGACTCAAGCACATAGTGAAAATTTCATTCAGAATGAAAAAAAACAAGTTGACTAAAAAATGATAGTGTCCTGCTTCTGAAAATTTGCAGCTGGCTGGAAGGTATGCTGCTACATCCACTCCCCTTGGTGCTCTGCCCTCCAGAACTGATCTAGGTCTCATGACAGCAGTTAGTGAAGTTGGACAAAAACTCAGGCAAGCATGAAAAAAGAAGCTAAGTAGACTGTAAAAAATGAAAAGGCCTGTTCTATATTAGCATATCCTCTGGAAATGGCTACCAGCGCATAGCTTCTGAAAGTGAAGGCAATATAGAAAACAGTGGCTGAACTAACGCCTAGAAGAATCCAGCAGAGACGTAGCCCATACTCGCGAGTTGAATACTGGGTGGGGTTTTGGGTTGTTTGGTGTTTTTTTTCCCAGCTGCCTTTTGTCCATGCACCTCCAGGGTTCTGCAGATAGATTGAAAATGACTGGTTTAAAGCAGTGCCCCCCTAGTTATGGTCTGCAAGGTCATGATCTGCAGAATCATTTAAGTGTATAGTGTGTTCAGTTACAAGTTTGATGATAAGGATGCATCCACAAATCTTTTGGTATTTGACAGTGATCCAGAAAGATTTTTAAATGTTTGCTTAAAATACAGCTTTGCCTGAATATCCCACAGTGTACTTACCAAATTGATGTGGGAGATGTTTGTGTTGAGAAGGTCAAGAATTTGTCTGAAAGTGAAGCTGGTCATTTCTTTAGAACCAAAGCTGAATATCAGATAATTATATATGTGAATGTTTTGACTTGAATATAGATTAACAATGGCTTATATAATTCTACAGAACTTTAATATTGCCTTTAAATGTAAAAAGGCAACATAACACAAAGATGGCCATGGTTGTTAATGGTTTGTATTAGCTGGAAGCTATAAAATCATCCTAGTACTGTTAGTGCTGGAATAATAATTTACCAAGACAATTACCACATGGTGGAATTTTTTTGCTGCTCTAATTCAGTGTTATTAATAATGAATAAAATTGCAATTTTCTCAGGTTGCTAGGGGCAGTGGGGAATTATTTCAATGAATATTTCAGCACATTAGTTTAATCATAGTTCCACAAAATTCAAGTGGGCAATATTTTATACTTCTAAGTTCAGTCTGCTAAGGGACCATAGTCATTAAATTGCAAACTATTTGCACTGAGGTCCATTCTATGATTTACAAGCCTTGTTAAAAACACTGTAAAAGAAAGCAAGCTGTGCCATTAATACTTGTAATTTGATGCTGCATTTGTTAATGGGCTCAGTGTGATTAATGTTTCTAGCAGCAGGCAGAACATTCTGAGACGAGCAGTGCTGAGGTTTATAATGTATAAATGCATGTACAGAAACATTAAAATATTATAAGTTTTAGTAATATATGTTTTTACAAGATTGTATTGCTGAAGTAGAAAAGCAGCAGTGAAATTATGCTATAATGTATATAAATACATTTCAAGCTGTGGTAGGTGCTGATGTGTGTGTTCTTTATTTCATAGCCAACTGCATGATTTCTGGCGCTTGGATTACTGGGAAGACGACTTGCGCCGGCGGAGGCGATTTGTTCGCAATGCTTTTGGGTCTACTCATTCTGATGCTCTCCTAAAAGCTGCTGTGGAATATGGTCAGTGCTAACTGCTGCTTGAAAATATATCTGATGATGTTTTCTTGAAGTCCATGAATGCCTGAGGATAGTCTCCCTTCTTTTCTAAGGACAATGCTGAGAATTCCTAGGACAATGTATTTTTAGAAAAGGAATTCTTTCAATTCTTACACTTTAATGAACCAGAAGACTTGAGCTTGTGGGCTGTTAAATTCTCCGGTCCCCAAGGGATTCACATTATACCTCTCTAGCATTCCCAGACGCTAATTTTGAGACACTGGTAAGAGTAACTGAACTTGTATCTCTGGAGTGACAGAATGAAACTCTTAGGCCATCAAACTAATGTGTCATAATAGTTCTGCTGGAGACCTTTTGTGAATGAGGATTTAACTGTTTTTAAAAAATATCAGAATTTTTATCCTGGCATGCATAGTCTCAAGCCAAAAGTATTTTTTTCTGCAAATCATGAAAAACGTTAAGAACTTGTTTAAAATAATTATTTTAAGGATACTTATGATTTGAATACTGGACTGACTACATGGGAGCTTCAGTCTAGGAACTTCAGGATTGGATGATGTTGGATTTTCATGGAGAGGTAGCTGGAGTATAAAAGAGGAATGAGGAACATGCTTACAGATTCCCTTATATCATCTAAAAGTTTCATATATTTAGTGACTTCTGTACAGCAGACTGAACCTGCGTACTCGAAAAGTCTAAAGCAAATTTTTTTCTCAGGTTTAAACTGGGGTACCTCTCTAAGATATCAAAGGCAGCAATTTTTTAAAGAATGTTAAGATGCTTTTCTGTCTTTTTTTTTTAATCTCTAGTACTGAAAAAAAATCCTGGGATTCTTTAGCATTTAGGAGTAAAAAATGGAAGCAATTATACACAAAGCAAGTTGAACCTTTCAGCTGATGTGTAGCCAAAGGCTAATGTTGCCAGAAGTTCTGAATATTATAGATATAAAGCCAACCATGTGACTTACACATTTCACCAACTTTGCAGGTTGTTGAGGCACATAGCTGGGATTCAAACAAGGTTAGACACATAAATGAATATCTGTGTGTGCAGTTATACTAGCTAGTGTAATTTAATACTTTTTCAAATGTGAAGGGTAACCTGTGAAGGACTTCAGGTCATAACTGTTCATAAATCGGCTTAAGGAAGATGTTTCCCCCAGTAATACATAATACTGTACATTTGACAGAGAGTTATTTTCTCCACATTCTTCCAAAACATCAGAATAGAGCTCTTATGAGAGGCAGATGGAAAACTGTGCTAATTGCTGTGTTGCTTTTGTAAGGCAAATAATCATCAAAACCACAGCCTTTATGCATTATATAGGCAGGGAACACTTAAAAATATTCTTATTAATTAATATTTTTCATTTTGGATATTAAACTAGCATTAAAACAGGAAGAAATTATTGATAAACTATTACAAAGTTTTAAGCCTTGATATGTTGTTTTTAAAATACAAGGAGCTTTCCATTTACTTAGATGGATTTTGTTTCATGCCTTTACAGCAGGAATGTTGTGTCTTTGGGATAAGATTGTACCCAGAGGATGCTGGAAATGGTTTTAGGTTTTTTTTACAAGAACTATAATACAAGTTGCATTTAAACAGTTTCAGCATGTTGCAAAGATTTCGTCCATTTATGCACTTTCTATGTTCTAGTATTTTAGTGCAGGTGCCAGCTGCCTGATAGCAGACCTAGCCTGCAAGACAAAGCTACAACCGAAAGAAACAGAAAAACTGAAATAGTTACCTTTTCATGTTGGATTGTTTCTATATAATTTCATGCTCCTCACCTGTTAGTGCATTCGACATACAGGAAAATTAAAGCTCAGGTGTGTTTAGAGGTGGTGTGCATCAAACTTCATGGTTACATAAAAATCACAGTAGACTGAAGTTGTCCTGTTTGCAGAATTAAAATAAATAATTCGAACTTTTCACATATATATTAAAATTAACATATGGAATTTTAAAATAGCGTGCATTAAAGTTATAATTCATGGGTTCTGTGTAGAAGTACTTACTTTTTAGAGGCTTAAGCCTTTGGATTTTAATACTGAAACTTTTAGCTGACCTTCCTCTGTAAGAAAACATCCTTAACACTGATGTTATTTTTATGCCTCTTGGTGTTACTAATGAGTTGAATAATTTATGAGGTTGTCATGTGAAAAGGATTTGGTGCAGTTTGATGTACTTTTAGCCTCTGGTGTTGGAATGTGATTAATAAAGAGCTGGAGGCAGATTTTTTTTCCATAGGGCTTAACTTTCTTTGGGGTTTTTTTTTTTTTATTAGCTTTGTTTTGATAATTTTGTTTGGAACGGTTTGATAGGAAAATGCCCTTAGCTTCCGAAACTAAGCATGATATCACACTACAGAAAGAATTTAAAGCATTTTAAAAAAATCATACTGCATAGTTTTCCAGTAACAGATTTTTCTCCTGACCTCAGATACTTTGTTTGTGAGAAATAAACTATTCATCAAAGCAAAATTGTTAGGCTTTTGTTATATTAATAGCAATATTTCATCTTGACTGATACCTCTAGCACAAGTACAGCTATTTTGAGCATCAGTAAAACAGTGGAAACATCTTACAAGTTTTTGTTATCTACATTGACTGTCAGTTATCATTTAGGATTTTGTGCATAAATATTGCAGTGGAGGACTGTTTAGTCAAAGCCTAAGTCAGCAAGCTCCTCAGTGTCTACGATCAAAGGCATCAACTTAAATAGGTCTGATCAGGCATTGCAGAAGAGGGCAGGCAGTTTCAGCTGAGCAAAAATCACAGAGTAAAGATGACAAAATTAATCAGTCATTTCTTTGGCAGTAAATAATAAGATACGCTGAGGATTGCAGATGAGAGAATTTCCAGATTCCTTGGAGATGTGCCTGCTTAACACCTGATTTATCTAAGCTTGTGCAGCCATCAAGATATGACCTTGATAAATAAAAAAGTGCTGTACAGCTACTCTAGTATTAAATCAGAATTGATATTAGATGTATGGATACTGTAATTATATAATACTTGCAGTCATCAAGGAATAGAGGAGTCTTGGAAATGAAAACTATGTGATCTGTATGTTAGTTTTAAAGAAGTAACAACAAATGTTGAATTCTGTTTTGAGGAGCTAAAAAAAGAAAAGTGTTAATTTTAGCTGAGAAGTGACCTCTTCCTGTAGGAAAAATTATATGTTATATCCACTACTGTGAAATAGTATTCTCTCAAAAAATATCTGCTACAAGGCAAGTGGGTGAAGCTTCTTTTTAACTACAGTCTGTTAGCTGTTGTATGCATGTACAGATGCCTGGTTTTGATAAAATATAATATGCACACATAAATGTATGCGTGTGTGCATATATATAGACCCCTATATATATGTGTACTCAAAGTACCTGGTAAGTAAAAAATATTGCAATGAGGAATTATAACATGTTTCTATAGCTGTATACACCTGTGTGAAAAATTATAGCTTATTGCTATGGCTATATACCTAGATGTCCTTTGAGACTGGAAGTATGTTGGAGTCACAGCAGCGTTTACGAGAGATGGACTGGAGATTTTTTCCTTTTGAGTTAGTCTCCTCCATTTCTAAGTTTTTGATATTAGGCACTGGATTTGTTTTGTAAGCTGTTAAAGTGACTTTCATAACTGGATTTAAAATTCAAGCAAAATTATTTCAGCATCGTATTTGCTGACCCTTTTTGTTTTATTTAAATTCTTACTTGAATAGAAATAAAGATTCGTTTCTCCCTTTTGTGAAGCTGAAGGGATACTACTTACTGCAGTATCAAAGTGCCAGCTCTGATGGAATTTTGAACTACATGGAAACTTTTAGTAGAGTTTTAATTATATAGTGTCAATGGAATTTAAACAGTTCTTTAAGTTTAGATGGAGTTTCAATGTAATTGATTAAATTGTAGATGGAAAAGTAAGGAAGAAAAAAAGATTTTGTAAAAGATCACAAACTTTACTTCTCCAAATTTTACTACCAATAAATGTATTAAATATGCAGATATGACCCGATTCAGAGTGATTCTGTACATGTGGTGAAAGAACTGTCTCTTCCAGTTAATCACCTTAACAGTTTACAGTCAGTGGAGATTAGTATAGATGAGACAGTACTGTACCACTCTGCCAGAGAGACAGAATACTACTCCACAAAGGTCATCTTCAGAGCAAAATAGTTAATTTATTAAGCTTTGGTCCTTCAGTGTTTAAAGATTGTTGTCCACAAACCATCTGCACATATAAGGAGTCCAAGAAAGGACACATTTTCTAGTCTGCACTGCAGGAAATGGGCATGAATAACTAGGTGCCCATGTTCTGAACATATAGATGTAAGCTGGTCAAATACTTCTAGTGTCTGTGCTCAAGAATATTTGGCCTGTTAAGCTGATTTTCGTGACAGATCCTGAATGCTTAGAATGAAAAGAAAAAACAGAAAGAAAGAAAGAAAGAGAGAGAGAGAAAGAAAGAAAGAAAGAAAGAAAGGAAAAAGAGCCGTCGTAATGTAATGTGTAATACATTCAGGTTTTGAAATAAAGCCACAGATATGTCTTATGTGTGCAACATGGCAGTTGCTTTTGGACTTGCATATTTTAAGTTACTCTTTCCATTATGAATTTGGACATCTAATTAGCAACCTTATTTCAAGAGTGGTCCTAGCTGAAGCAGACTGTATATGGCTGCTTCTGGGACTTCTCGTTAGCACTCTAAGTTTCAGCAAATGGCCTGTGTGCTCATCCTCAGAAATACAGGTTAATTATACAACAGAATTTAAAAGTATCAGGTTTTGAAATCTGAAAAGTTCAAATCTGAAATCTACTTTCATGAAAGCAGCTGGATTTTGATAGGCTTTCAGAGAATTGCAGGCAGGATTCTTTCAGGCTGCTGAAGGACTTACATTCCAAGAACATTTAGCTTCAAGCAAGTGCTGACTTAAAAGAAAGGCTGTGTGAGTTCCCTGCTCTGGAATTGGGAGTCTGAAATCCATGGGAACCTATACTCCCTCCAGGGACTGTCTTCAGAACAGGGATTCTGGGTGTCCCATGGACCCTAAAGGAAGATTCAATTTTTGAGGGTCCACAATGTTAAAAAAAATTGTACCAAGATGAACTTCCCGTAACTGTAGCTCTAGAGCAACCCCTCAGTGCTGAGAAGTGCAGTGCAGTTGATTCCCACAGCTCCTGACTTCCTACTTCCATCTCATGAGCTGCTGATCTCCCTGCCTTCTGCAGTCAGTGTTGGAACAAAACAGAGGGAGGAGACTCCAGAGGAACTGGTAAGAAGCTGATTTCATTTGGTGTGTGCCAAATGTTGTTCTAGAAATTTAAGTCAGTGTTTTACAAACAAGCTTACCTTAATATTTTCAGGTAAAAAAACATCTGAAGAAATCAAAATGTCCCATGAACTGGAGATGCTCAATTTCATCATCTCTGTTCAAACAAAAGCTTTGCTGTAAAATCAAATGCCTTATTCTAGGAAGTCTGAATGCCTGCCTAAAAGCTAGTCTTTGTTTCCAGATATCCTGCATTATGGGTTCCACCCTTTGATGTATTAGGTTGTTGACACTAATGATGTTGCTAACAGCCTAGAGGTGTCTTTTGTTGGTGAAAATACCACCATTGTTTACAGTAAATTCAAAACTGTCTGTCAAAATTGCTGCATAAATTATATACATCTAAAAAAGTTAATTTACTCTCTCAGCTTCATGAAGTCCTCTGACTTCGTTATCTTCACCCTATTGTTTATCTGTACTTACAGAAAATGCTTGCCGTATTTCCAGAGCAGTTTCAACAACACTAATTTCAGAACTGTCTTTAAGAAAACAGTATTTTTTCAGTAACTAATGCAAAACTGAAAGCGAATTGACGACAACTGATACTGGACCATCACTTATCAGAGTTTTGCTAGCAGGCCCACTAGATGCATAAAAACCATAGATGTATCTGCAGTGAGAGACTTCTATATGTACCATGTAAGAGATGAATGACCAAATTATGCTTTCAGTTTTGTCTATGAAATATTCCTTTCTATGCTGTATCTATATGAACAGCTTTGCTGACAGGGCTGAGTTTGTAGATCTTTTTGTAGGCTTCTTTTGCTTTTACTTTTACTTCTAAACTGATCCAGACATTCTTTATATTTTCTTTGTTTAGCCCAGGGGGGAGAAGGCTCAAGGGGGACATATAGTTGTGTATAAATACCTGTTGGGAGAGAATGGAGAAGATTGTGTGAGTCTTCTGAGTGGTGCCCAGCCACAGGACAAGATGCAACAGGCACAAGCTGAAATATAGAGCATTCTATCTAAGCATAGGTAAAAACTGTTTTTTACTCTAATGGGGGTCAAACAATAGAACACGTTGTCCAGAGAAGTTATGTAGTCTCCATCCTTGGAAATACTGAAAACCCAGATTGCCAAGGTCCTGGGCAGCCTGCTTTAACTGACCCTGCTTTAGGCAGAGAGCTGGACTAGCCAATCTCCAGAGGTACCTTCCAGCCTCAAGGATTCTGTGATTCTTGTAATGGAGCCAGAGCTTTACGTAGACCGTTGCCAGAACTTAGTCTTCAGTAATATTTTTAAAACCCTACATTACTTATATCCCGATGTTCAAGACTGATCTTCTTGTGTAATTTCTTATTGAGTTAAAAGCAAAACACAGCACAAACATTTGATTGATACTAGAAATGCAATCCTCAACAACAAATTGCTTTTATCCTCATAAAACTTATTGAGGAATTGCAGAATTACCTATCAAAGAATTACAGAAATGTTGAGGTTGGAAAGGATCTGCTCAAGCAAGGTGACCTAGAGCAGGTTGCCCAGGACCATCTCCAGACTGCTTTTAAATACCTCCAAGGATGGAGCCTCCACAGCCTCCCTGGGCAACTTGTGCTAGTGGTCAGTCACCATCAGAGTCAAAAAGTGTTTCCTAATGTTCAGAGGGAACTTCCTCTGTTTCAGTGTTTGCCCATTGCCTCTTGTACTGTCACTGAAAGGAGCCTGGCTCCATCCTCTTTGCACGCTCCATTCGGGTACTTATGGTCATTGAGAAGATCCCCCCTGAGCTTTCTCTTCTCTAGGCTGATCAATCCCAGCTCTCTCAGCCTTTCCTCATATAAGAGATGCTTCAGTTTCTTCATCATCTTTATGGCCCCTTGTTAGACTCTCTCCAGCACGTCAATATCTCTCTTGTGCTGAGGAGTCCAGGTGTGGACTCACCAGTGCCGAGTAGAGGGAAAGGATCAGCTCCCTCGACCTGGTGGCAATGCTTGGCCTAATGCAGCCCAGGATAACATTAGCCTTTGCAGCAGAGGTACATTTCTGGCTCATGTTCAACTTGGTGTCCACCAGGACCCTCAGGTCCATTTTTGCAGAGGTGCCTTCCAGCTGGGTTACCCCCAGCACATACTGGTGCCTGAGGTTGTTCCTCCCCCAGGTGCAGGATTTTATAGTTCCCCTTATTGAACTTCATGAGGTTCCTGTCAGCCCATTTCTCCAGCCTGCCGAGGTCCCTCTGGATGGCAGTACAATCCTCAGGAATATCAGCCACTCCTTCCAGTTTCATGTCATGTGCAAACTTGCTGAGCGTACACTCTGTCCCATTATCTAGGTCATTAATGAAGATGCTGAACAGATATGGATCATCACAAAATACTTCTAATATCAATTTTCTCATGGACAGTATAATGTTTATTATTACTGAAATTGAGTCTTCTGTGACTACGTGAGCCAGAAAAATGGTTTTGATAGTCTTTTTTTTTTAACTTAATGCACTGTCCTGAAAATTAGTAACACACACAGTATCATAATATACATTTCTCTGAGGTAATGCAGGTGATGACCCTTATGTAAGATAACTTCCCAGACTAGTATGTATTTAAGTAATGTCTTAAGTATGAATATAGAAGAGAAACTAAAGAACAAAAGCCCTCAACTGAAAAGAAACCCTGTTCCCTCACCCCATTCATGCACACTTAATTTTAGTCTGGAAGTAAACACAAGTTGACAATTGATTGTGAGCAGTTCTAAGAAATAGCATCCACTTTACAGACAGAAGGCACATACATGTTACTTGATGTTCAGTGGTGAGCATTTTAAGATTATGTATGTGGTCATTAAATTAACCCATAACAATGCTTCCATGTGTCATCAAGTCTGCTTTGTTCTTTAGTCTAAATGTGATCATGCTGCCATGTGAGACAAGCATGTAAACCATTCTGCTTCACCTGGAGCACCTAAAATAGTACTCCTACTGCACAACATCCTTTCAGTGTATAAACTAACTTCCACACCTGATTGTGAAATCTCCAATGCACTATGAGTGAGCTTACATCCAAACTGTGTGCCTGAAGGAGTCACAAAAATCTGCGTATTTTTTTAAGCATGGAGTTTTAAGTTTTGTATATACAGCCTTGTAATTGTAGCCCAACAGTGCCATCCACTGCTTCTCCAAATAAAATTCCAAATATTTCATCCTCATAAGGTTTTAGGGGAAAATACGACATGATAATTGTGTCCTCTTAATATTTTACATGGTAATTGTTAGATACAGATGAAATTTAAATTTGTTTAAAGAAAGTTGATGAATAAGAGCTTACATTAGGTATTACTAGAAGGATCTGCAAAGCAAAAGCTTATTTGTGAGAATAATTATATCTAAAATACTAGATTTAACTTGGTCTTCTTTGTAGCACTTCTTAGCCCCACCCCCCCCATCATAAATATATTCTCATTACGTGTATCTGCTATTATGATGATCCTCATTCTTATAGCCCACTGTAATGTAATGAAAGACATCTTCAATATGTAAACTCTAATGAAATCTGCTTAGGTAGGGTACTGAACACTAGTGTGCTGAGTTGTATTGAACATTCAGTGTCTGAGCTTCTGCTATCTGACTAGGTAACGTAAATGGGTTGCAGTTGCATCCTAACGGTCCTTTGCAGTCTCTAAATATCTGCTTCCTGTTACATGCTATTTCTAGCATAGTAATTTTCTTAGCAGCTTTATAAGTTTTAAGTACAGATTCATGTAATAGTCAATTTTTTCTAATGATTTCCTCAAATCTTGAGCATCGGAATCTCTATCTTGACTATAATTCAATCTTTTCACAGATCCAGATAGGATACGAAAACATTTTTTCCCCTCTTCAAAACCTCTGTGTTGGGTTTCGAATGCCTTTCCTCTGAGATTTTCAGGTTATCTGGCATGACCTGGATTTTAGCTGCTATTATGAGTCTGAGCTAATAGATTTTACTGCAGAACTTTCTGGCTCTTTACCAACAGTTAACATAACTACTTCTGTTTCTCACTTCTTCATCTGAAAGCGTATGACTCCGGAATGTTCCTAAAGTAATCAAATTGGCTTGCGAAACCATTCCTAAGACCTAAAAATCACAACTATTACCGGTCTCATAATTCTAGCTGCATTTTTCTCTCTTCCACCATTATATTTTCATGTGAAAAGAATACATGATATCTGTCTATTCTGCCAGATGAAAGTCATTTACTTACCAAAACCAGTAAATTACTATGATGCAGCATTTTTTCAAACCCATGTGAATGGTGTATTTGTTCTATTAATTATCTTCTGTCACTAATTGACAACAAAATAGAAGTTATTGACCCATGTATATTCAGTGCGTCTCATAGAAACACTTTGGAAGAACATTCTGTCAGTGAAAGTCTAATAATAGTACTTCAGGACAGCTTTCACAGCCGGGTGAAAGTAGCTCTGGGGACTCAGGTTTTACCATGTGCTTTTCTTACCTCCTATTTTCCATGCTTCAAGACTCATATTAAGGAGCAACAGCACTTTAAATCTTCTTTGGCTATAAAATATTCCATTTTAAAATTTGCTCCATTCTTCTTATTCTTGATGTCTTCTTGACTGCAGAACTCCATTCTGTACTTTGTATATGAGTAAGTGGAAATATGTATTATTCGTTAAGGGAAAAAGGAGTTTAGTAACACCAATGGCTGAGTAAAGAAGCCAAAGCTGGACCAAATGGGTCTAAAAATGTAAGGTGAAGTTCCACTTCTGCGTGTATGGAGGGAGGTGTTTTCTGAAGACCTGGCTAGGACAGCATGCCAAGTGCATGGCTGGAATGGAAGGCCATTATTTCAGCAGTACTGCAGCCATTACAGCCTAGAATTAAGAGATTGTAGATTCAGATTATAAATTTGAAAAGCCTTTACTGTTCCGCTCTTTCTGACAGCCGGCAGGAGGCATGACAGGCTTTCAAGCAATATACTCAGGTTTCTGAGAGCCTTTGGGCTACTTGCAAGGTAAAGGTGCATTAGGTTGACAGAGGCAAACTGCAGGAGTCTCTTCAATATAAATGATTCTTTGTCTTTCATAAAGCAAATGGAATCACTATGTATAGATTACAAAAATAAAGGAACTGATTTTCAGACACAATATATCTTTTAATATTCCAAAGTATTTTTACTCATCTTTTTACATTGCACTACTTTACATTTCTCACAGAAAATATATTTCTATTGTATCACGTTAAAATTATCATAGAGGTTTCATGTAAATAGTAAGATTTGTACACATGAAAGAAAGACTTATGTATATGTGCACTGGCTATTCCATATCCCTACAAGTACAGTGAGTTCTTCAGTACCACTTATTTTATACATTACTCATTATATAGCATTAGCGTTGAAACACACACAAAAAGTACCAGTGTAGTGAAGCAAACTGGAAGATTTTATGAATTTTCAGCTTTGTGACAGGTACAGGTAAGGGTGCAGAACCACCTAGTGAAAGCACTGTATTAAAAGCCAGATACATTTTATAGAAAAGTTCTCAAATATACCACTAACAAGCACAGCAGAACAGACACCTTGGTAAGAATTCTATGAGCCAGTGTATTATGCACGTTTCCAGTTATATATTTATTTTTGTTTCTTATACCATGTATGCTACATCATGACATTACTTTTTCTTATCCTTATGGTATGCCTAAAGAGTATAGCTCCCAATGTTTTTATGTAAAGCCCTGAACATCATCTACAGTAGATATATTTTCCCAGCTGAAAGGACTATGCGTAATGCTTGAAGAGTGTTTTATTGGTGTCTCTTTTGCCATAGAGCACAAGTCATTCAATCCCATGTCTTCAAAATAGCTGATCATGTTGTCTAAATAGCATCTCACATTCAGTCTGAATGGAAAATAGTATTGCCAGTGCTTGCAAATTTAACATAAATGTAGTAATTTTGCAAGTATCACTGCAGCTGCATGGAAAGTTTTCGTGCTCTTGCGATCTTTGCAAAGCAGAATGAAAGACACCACAGACCCCATGTGGCAGCTTAACGGAAGGTGGGATAAAATACTGCTCTCCTTTTTTTCTTCGCTGCCAACTGCTGCTAAGATTTCTGTGACTTAGCTCTCCTTAGTGTACACACAGGCTTTTTACCTGGGACAGTGATTACCATTCCCCTATTTCAGAGACAAGATAATGAAAATCTTAGAGATTATCTCACTGAGCTGTTTTGAGTAATAGACCCTCAGACTCTGATTTATTTCGATGATATCTTGTGTACTGCTGCTGTTTCACTTTTCATCTGCTAGGCTGTATGAAACAAAGATGTTTTATAACTGCAGCTATTTTTGGGTTTTTTGCAAAAAGAAAAAAAAAGGAGTAAAATTCTGGCCTAAATCAAGCAAATAGCAAAGCTTTGATTTTAAGTTTTTTAATAATTGCAATTTAGGTTCAGAAACTAGGAGCTCATGTTTTTACAACAGCCTGGCCCAAACAGAAGTGCTGTCTATTGCTACTAGAGCATAGTCCCTTAGTAGAGCTAAGATTTAAACACAAATATCCCAGCGTTAGGGCCACACTTCTGTCTTACAAATGTGTATATCCTGTGGGTGCTGCCCTTTGTCTGGTGTTGCTATAGGCATTGATCTACGCAGAAATAGAAACAGTTCCTCCCACCAGTTACTGTTGCTGCTGAAGTGAAAATGATGTATGCCAGCTCTAAAGATGTAGTGATCTATGTGAGGATGAAATGAAATTTGTGCAGAAAAAAATAAAACAGTGCAGCATACAGAGCGAGCTGGAATTGCATGGTGAAAGGCAATGCAATGGAGGGTAAATCTAGATGTTCTAATGACATTATTATATTGGCAAATTTATATAGAAAGGGGACAAACCTTTTAAGAAACAGTTACAGGAGACACTATGCCATGTATATGAAATTTTTCCTGTATAAAGACTGCATAAGATGTTCCTTCTGTATGTCTCAAAGAGCAGAAATTAATTTGAAAAGATTACCATTCCAGAAAGCAAAAACCATTTGAGACATGTTGGCAATTGGTTTTCTCGATCATGAGCTGTTGAAGCTTTCTTCTCCAAGTAGTCTCAACAGAAATTAAAAGAGTTACCTAACTACTGCAATTATGATAGCTACTATCAAATAATTTTAAACTTACTTCCTACACTGTCATTCTCTGCACTAGAGAATGAATTTTTTAGCTGTCCTAGTATGTCTGTGTACAGTCCCTGTTTCCAAAGATCTGATCTTGTTTGGATCTGATAGCAACATTTTAAGAGGTGAGGGACAAACCTGCCTTCTAGCACACATAATCCCCCACGCTTTGGCCACCGAGAGTGAGAATTAAAAAATTAGAAAACAAACCACAATACTACAGCTATATCATTCATATATGTATAAAATACTGGGGTTTGGACCAGTCTCATGGTTTGAAGGCTCTAATTTTTCAATGTTAGGTAAGATTTAGAAATGTTGGTGTAGAATACCCTAGTACAGGAGGTAAGATCACGTTTCACACTTCCCAGTGCGTTACCTCTTGGCTGCTAGCATACACCAAGTGTATGTATTTCTAAAGAGCGTTTCTTTTCTTCCCAAGGAATTATTATGATTAGCCTTTTCAGTTAAAATGTTTTGTGAGCAGGAAGCAAAACTGAGGCTAGCATATGTGGGCACAGTTCCTCAGTGTGGGGAGCGCCTCTTTAGAAGTCTGACAACTTTGATCCTGTCTTTGGGCTCTGCAAGCAGATAAGAGTCAGAACATGGCTTTTCCTGCAGAATGTGTGCTTGGGTTAAGTATTTCAAACTCAAAACTAATCTAAAACTTTCAAGACAAAATCCAGACCTGAATGTTAACACATGACATATTTTTCACTTACATGTTATCTTAAAAAATGTTTTCTCAGATTCTGTTTCAAAAGCATAGAATGCCTTGTTTAGCAGAATTATTTCATTATTTCTTTTTCATGTCATACATATTTAAATCTAATCACCTTTTGCTTCTTACCTTATTAATTACATTTTTCTGTTGAAATAGTTTGATTATCCTCTTCAGTGGCCTGTCCTAAGAAACCTTTGCTTACATGTGAATATTTTGAATTAAGGATAAATGAAATTCCTTTTTGCTGTCAAAACCAAGTTGTGAAAATGCATTTCATGGCTTTGAAAATCAGTACACTCTATTAGCAGACCTGTCAATATAAAAAGTGCATTCCATTTCCACCTCTTGCTCTAATAACCTTTTCTGTGTTACTCAGAGGCAGTTCACATAATCAGAGTATATTGTCAGCTTACTGGAGTTGGGGAAGCATGAAATGAAAATCGCGTTAATATTGATCCAATTCTCTTACTTGCAAGTGTCCTTGATGTCCTTTCCACTGAGCAATAACTGTTGGTGTGATGTAGTTATTTTCCTCTCAGCTATTACTGTACTTCAGTAAAATGGCTGGCAACACAGTTAGGAAAATTTTATTGCTCTTAATTATTTTTCTTGTGTATCATCTTTGCCTGTTTGAGTGATCCACAGCGTATCAGAAAATTCGTTTTCTTTCTGCAATTTATCAAACTACAGTATACACCGAGAGGCTGCATTTCAAACTGACAGGGATTTGTAAAGGTCATCAGTCATGAAATATGAATCCATTCTTGTGTGTACAAGTTACAGTGGCAAACTACATCTTAATCCAAATATAAACATTTGTCCCGTTATAAGGACTTCTGCTGGTTCCAGTCAGAACGAAGACTGCCCTTCAGCAGCCTGAAAATACTGTGTAACATTTGCTGGCCTGGGGATATCCGGCTTTGTCACCCGCTGGCTGTTTATGATCGGCGCTGAATCAGTGCGGGAACCTTTCTCACATGCTCAGAACGCCTGAAATCTCAAATAAATGTAAAGATAATATTGATTAGTTCTAAAATTGTATTTCATAACCACTCTGAACCTCAGTTTTCCTATCTATAAACAACAAAAATAACTTGTGTCCAACATGGTAACTTCATCTTTATTTTGCGTAGGACTTTGTATATTAGTATACAACACCTTGACTTAAACTACATGTATTTATTGTTTTAAAAGCCCTCGACCTTGTCTGAGAAACCTGTTCATTTTGGCCTTGCCCATATTCTCAGTCTCCTCTTTGGTACAGTTTGCATCAGCCTCGTTTTTAAAATACAAAACGTCTGAGAATTTTTAAGAGGAAAGCATATATAACGGTAGAGTATTTATTTACAAGTGACTCGCATGAAGGAGATCATTTGGTCAGATATTAGATATAAAAATTGGAGAAAAATGTCTGGAATGTCTATGATTAAATTTTCAGGTATTTATCTGTTACAGAAAACAAAAATGTGATTTGGTTTTACTTTTGGAGGAAGTAATTTCCAATACAAATGTATGCAATTTTTAATTTCTATGCAGTTTTCATAGTTTTTCTCCCTCCTTTCTTCAAAGATCCTTAATAATGAAAATATGATTTAGATTCCTCTGGCTTTTATTAAATCTATTAAAACCAGCCTTCCTTTAATAACAGTCACTTCTCTGATTCTCTGGGGAAACTAAATTATATGCCAGTCAAAGCTGCCAGTTCCAGAAACACATTGCAGTTTAAATAAGGGCTCTGGCAGACGCAGGTGGGGACACTTCACCATGGTCTGCCAGAACCGGTCTGCTACTCAAAGGCAGAAGGCCAGACTCGTGAACAGACCCAGGGATCCTTGGTGCACATTTCCCATGGAGTGACCACGGTCCTAGGAGGGCTGGCTTTGTAGCCGTGCAGAAGGATATTAGGCTGGGGTGGAGTGACCACCATGTCGATGATTTAATCTTACTGAGTTTGGTAGAGGTCAGTTTACAGACTCACAAGCAGATGCTCTCCACAACTGTGACTGCTGCAAGGGTCCCAGTGCCTAACCAAGTTAGTAAAGATTAGCAATGAAAGCAGGGGTTTAAACAGTTAGAACATAAAAAGCAGGAAGATTATCTCTTGAAACTTTTTAATAAATATTTTCAATTATTAATAATGTTGAATGAACGATAACTTGGCAATAGTGTTGCATTTTAATTCTGTGCACACATAAGCTTGATTCTTCCTGTAAAAGTTACAGTTTGTACAATAAACAATAAAATCTCTTCCAAGAAAAAGCTTAGCTCTTGCAAACTCTGCTCATAAGTTATATTTTACCTGTGAAGGGATTTCATGGTTCATATGACCTATCAGGTAGCGTCTTGTGAGGAACTAATTCTGAATTCCTTTATTTAATAAAATACTAAAAACTACCTTAGGTAGTTAAAATTCGGCAACAAAAGCAGTCTTCTGCAGAGCAGTGCACACTAGTGATCTGTAAGGAGGAAAAAGCAACTTTGCCCTTTAAAGTTTCTGAGGAGAGCTAAGCTTCAGAAAAACTGTACTTCAGCTGCCATAAAAGAGAGTTTTTAATTAAATGCAGCATTTTACTGTAAAGAGAACAGACTTTACGTATGTCAAAATGCTCCTTTAGAAGCCACATAAAACTGTGAAAGACAATATATGAAAAAGCTTTCTTATAGAAAAGAAGAACACCATCCCATGAAGCAGATTTCCAGATGTTTGGAAACATTAGAATTTCCTGTCAGTATATTTAGGTAACATTAAAATGAGGTTAACTTTCCATTCTGCCATCTCTCTTCAAAGATCAAAGAGCGCTCACTGCATAAATTGCCTTATCGGTAATTCGTTGAAGTAAACTATGGAAACAACTTTATAAGAAGCAGTAGTCTCCTTTTGCTGGTTACAGTATGACCAAACAAACCTTTCTTAAGATCGAATGTATTTTTTACTTCATTTTATACTAAATACAAAGAGTAAAATTTAAAATGCTACATTTGAATATATAATAAATGAAGTAAAGAGAGAACTGAAAACTCCCTTCCTGTGTTCAGCTAAGTCATAGTAATTAGTGTAATGTCTAACAAAATAAGCATACATAAACATAAATGTGGTCAACAAAATGTTATGTTTGTACAGCTAATTTTAAAATTTTATTTGGGAACAGTTTTGTGGTTTTGGACTCTTACAGTACCTTTGAAATTTAGATTGCATCCCTAGAACCTGTTGTAACATGATATTCTCCTGTTCTTGGGAAATTATTAGGTTTTTGTGGGGATTTTGGTATGGGGGTTTTTTGTCTGCTTAATAACTCTGCTTAAGGAAAAGTAATGCCACTGGAAGAGAGATTAGTAAATTTTTGGCAGTACCATAGAAGTGTACTGTGCGGCTTGCATAACCTTTCAGACATATAAAATACACACCTTTTAATGGAAGTTGGGGTTTTGTAGGGGAGTGCTGGTTGATTGGTTTAATTTCTTTTAAAGATGGCTTTTTCCAGTTATCCTGAAGCTACTGTAGTAAGCTAGTTTTTAATATGCACATTTAAAAGAATTATCAAGATGGTAACAGGTGTAACAAAAGATGGATCTTTTCTTTTTAATCGCTTATCTAGTCTTATACGTGCATTCTCTTGAAATATATTTAAGACAGAGCCTTCATGTTTCAAGATATTAAGGCACCAACTTCAGCTGGACTTCAGTGTGAGCTGAGTGACTTATTTCCTTTAACTTGTTTGCAAAACATAGTTTGAAGAAAGACTTAGCTGCTTATTTCAAGGCTTCTTTCAAAATCCCAGTCTAGAAAAATATCCCTGAAGCAGGAGCTTGATAAGGGCAAGAACAGATAGCATCTGCCAGTTCCAGTTCTGTGCACCTCAATGTCAAAATGTTCCTTTCTTGAAATTATATCTAGTTTCATTTTATTCTTTCATATATTAATGGATTTGAGACATTTTCTAATTAAATTTAGGAACTGACATTAATACAATTCTGTATTGTGTCTTTAAAATACAAACTCTTTGTGTCCTAAAAAGAGTTTTAAATTAAATATCTGGAAATTAATTTAATGTCATTGTAATTTTGCTGGGGCTTTGAAAAAATAATTTGAATTTTTATTTTCTTCAAACATCCTGAAATATCAAGTATTCATTTATTCATCTCTTCTTTTTATAACATTGTTAACAATACTAGACATAGTTTTATGTAATATAATTTTTTATTCAGTTTGTTGTCTGGTTTTAAAGAGACAAGTTGTTTTTGTTTTTCGTCTCATTTGGAGAGGTTCTCTTATTTTAAAACCTTTTTGAAGTTGTCTTGAAATGTAAAAATAGAACATCTGTGACAGATCTGTTTTGGACATATTTCACGTTTCAGGATCCAAGGAGATCTCGTGGTCTGTGGTATTCGCTTGTTAATTTCCTGATGAATGGGTAGAAAGGCCACGAAGTGCACTCAGTACAGCACGTCTTCCGAAGATAGATGATCTCAAATAAATTCTATTCCCAATCAGTTTTTGATTTGTTAGGTGTTAAACCATTTCTTTGTAAGGACAGTGTTTACAAGCCTTGTAATGAGACAGCCCTGTGAGACCTTACTCTTCTTGCTGTAATTTTGATAAATGGAACTCTAATTCATAAAGGATATAGTGATTGAAGGGCAACTCTGGGTCTCGTACACTTTCATTTAGATAAATGTTTGGTACAGTACGGCAAAACTGAGGTGCACTCAACAAAGTGATAAATTTAAGCAACAGCCAAAGCAGAGCGTTTTCCCATCAAGACAAAGAAGCGCCATTTAGTGTATTTCTTTTAGATGAATGTATGTTGAATATTAGAAACCAGAAAGGATTTTAGAAACATTTCTCTTATTGCTAAGCTCCAAATTTGCCAGACTAATTTAATGCCTTCTGCTCTGTCACATTTCTTACACTGGTGTATGGCAATATTTCTGTAGTCTGGTAACTGGAACCCACATCACAAGGGATTTAAAATACACTAAATTTCAGTTTCTTCTGATGCATTTTAAGTGTTAGTAATAATTTGGGCTTGGATCTTTTTTTCTTGTAATTTTAGAAAAATATCTTCATGCATTAATAATTTCAAAGAACTGTCACTAATCTAATCGGTTACTACAGAAATGGTTGACTCCACGATTACTCCGAATTAGTACTTTGAAGTTATTCATTTGAAGATTGTCACATTTTGTGAAGTTGAGAAAGTTTCGTAACACTCACTAGAATTACCAAAAAGGAAAGAACAGTATTTTCATGCTTCCTTCCTCCGCTGTGTTAGTTCATCTCAGACCTGGTCTCCTTTAATGTTAGATGCTTCCAAGCAGGAGCTGTGACTTGTGTCAAATGATGCTAAACTTCCTTGTGGTAAACACAAGTGTAACAAGATCCTGATCTAGTGATTAAATACTCAGGACAATTCTGATGTAGTGAAACTGAAGGTCTGTTACCGCACATTACTCCTTTGTGTTTTTCCAAACTCCTACAATTCTTGCTCCTTTTTGTGAATTAAGAAGAAAGAAAAACTCAAAACACAAACCAACAAACAAACAAACAACAAACACCCAAACCAAACAAAAAAAAATAAAAACTTGGACATAATACTGAAAACTTTTCCAACCATTAGTTGCTTGATTCAATTTTAAATTGAGTGAATAATTACAGTTAGTTGTACTAAGTAGTAACCTATGCAGGTGAGGTAGTGATCACAGCCTAATAACTGAACACAGCAAAACACAGTGTTTTAGTATATATATCAGCATCAGTATTGTCTTTATCGCTATCGTTATGGTCCTAATGGAGAGAGCAACAAATAGGAAGGCTAGAGATGTTGTCCTTAATTTTGGGCTTGGTGAAAAAACTGGGGTTTTGCTTACTTGCTTGTCTTTACCTGCTCTGTGGTTTCAGAAATAGCAGTTGGGATAATAGCAACAGTATACAAAAGGTTAATATTAGGCAATGTCAAACACATGGTTGTCTCATTATGTGGTCGAGTCCGGTATCAAGTGGCACGCTAACACTGACCTTCAGACAGAGTAAACACACTGACAGAAAAATATGCCACCAGCATTTTTATTTGTATGGTGTGACTCTCCTTTACACAGACTAATTAGAAGCCTTATATAAGAGTAGAAGATAAAATCATAACACCTCCCCACTGTCTGTAATAACAAAACTGCCCAACACATCAATTCCATTCCATACATGTATCTTCACTAACCTGCCTGCTTACTATATTCATCTTAGTTGTCCTGTGTTAATATGAGGCCATGAGTCTTAGTGGGCTTTACCTCATCATTTTACATCTATCATAAGAGTATTCATCATGTGAAGTTCAGGCATTGTGGGAGACAAACAAAATCCACGCATGCCTGGCTTTGCTCAGATTTCACCCATCACTGTGTAGCTTAGTGGGAAGCAAGTCTCCACATTATCATACACAAAGGAGAGATTAGGTTTGGGGGTTATTTATTGGTTGGCAGAACTGGAGATGTCCACATTTTATTCGGTCCAAGATGAAGATGCAGGGTTTTCTGTTTAGGAAAAAAGCAGAAAGCTTTCTCTCCTAAGCCTACTATGAGTCTGTAGTACTGAAGATAAAACTAATGACCTCTCCCCGTGTAAGAAAAAAACACTGTGCAGATGTCACAACAGTACGTGCAATCTATTTATGATATGAAAGCTTCTTATGAGTCTGTCATTTGACCACACTATGATTAATTTCTTACATCATGCGAATAAACTCTGGCAAGTGCTGGTACGACCTTCCCAAAACGTAAGATGGTGTATCTTCTGCTGTAAGGAACCATCAGTCTGAATAGAAAAAGACCATTATAGGCAAGAAGAAAGGATGAGGCTTTCCTGTGAAGTCCTTTGAGGTAGTAGGCACATGGCCATTTTTACTGCCCTCCTTAAAAACACGCACACAGGCGCACACCAAAGTTCCCTCGCCATGCTTGACTTTTTTTAGTGTTTTCTGACTCTCTCCTAGCCTGCCTTGGTGTTACTGTATATTGAGATAACCCAGCTCCTACTTCACCATCCTGTCCCTTCCATCTCTAAGATGAAAATCATAACAGATCTTGAATTCCTGAAAGAAATTCCGTTATTTAGAGTAGGTGGTTTGAGGTCTCAGAGGTCAGTCAGTGTCAGGACACCAGGAACCCAAGAGAAACTCTCGCAGGTGGAAAAATAATGGAACTTTTGACATAAAGTAAATAGCAATTACTAGAAGCAGGAGAGTTATTGTGAAACAGAGTTTGTGTTTTAGTCAAGATATATTTTGAAAGACAAGGTTGTGTATTTCGTGAACCTTGATGAAGTTTTAGAAAATGTTCCTCCCCTTCTTCAATAAAGAGGATTTATTCTGCATTTTTTTACTACTTGACTGTGGCTGTTTTATGTTTAAAATATTATTCAACTAAATTCACAACATTTTTAAACTTTTTTTAGGCACTGAAGAAGATGTAGTGAAGTCAAAGAAAACTTTCCGAAGCCAAGCTGTGGTAAATCAGAATGCAGAAACAGAGCTTATGCTGGAAGGCGACGATGATGCTGTTAGCCTGCTCCAAGAGAAAGAGATTGACAACCTTGCAGGTAATTACATTTTTCATTACAACCAAGATATGAGCCAAAAGGCTCTTTTAAACTTCTTAGTTCTAAAACTTTGTGGTTAGTCTCTGAATATTGACAGCTAAGTATACAATTGCAGTACAAACAGATTCTTTGTGTTCTCGATTTGATAAGGTGTCCTACTTCCAAGAAGCAGGGGAATTGATTACAAAGCATGTGTTGACTGTACAGTCTTTCGGCAGAGAAGAGAGAAATAGCAGTACCTCAGGTGCTTTTATTACTGCCTGTGACTTGTTGTAAATTCTCTAAAACCACTATGGGAACATCTCTTTTTTTATGGTTAAAATGGAAATGCGGACTAATTCTGTGGCGCAGGGTTTTGTGAGTCAGAGTGTGGTTGTGCGCGTTAATGACCCGATCTCAAGTGCCACGCAGCTTGTGGAGAGACACCTGCGCTCCTGCTGGCACCCACTTCTCTCGGCGATGGAGTTAAGGGGGATCCACAATATCTCAACCCATCTGTCACAGCGAGGGAAGAAGTTGCCTGTTGTAAACAGGGTCTAAGAAGGAATGAAGCTGTAACCAAGCCATGCACTTCTTTAGTTAGCAGATGAGCTGGGAATGAATCCTCTGTGAAAACAGACAGGAGAGATCCCTTCTGGTACTTTCTCCCTGTGTGAAGGTATGCAGTAAGGTATTAGTTTTATCCATCTTCTAGCAGGTTCTGTTACAGTTCTGTCTGCAATCCTACCTTTCCTAGGTACATAGTCTGGAAAGAAAGGCAGGTTGAAAGTTGGAAATGTACTTTCCTCTCAGACGAGATAAAAATACGAGAACTGTGAAATGCAGTATGAAATTTTTAAAATACCTTTATTAAATTACTCCACTAAGGGGAAGTTTTGTGATGTCTCCAGGGTTGTTTTCTGCATAATTGAATAAAATAGCTACTTTTGCTCCTGCACTTTCTTCTGATGACAAAGCGGAAATTTGTAGCAAAGAGAAGGTCAGAAATAGATGGTGAAAACAAACCAAGCAAAGAAAGAAAGGCAAAAAATGCCTACATGAAAGTTAGTCTCATACTTTGAAACTGAAGCAGAGGAGGGAGAAGAAGTAAATGCTTTTATCTGGGAGCAACCTTCAGTGTATGATTATCACAGTTGATATGTCAACCTGCTTGCTTCCTCAATCTGCTGCTAACCATTGCTGAGACGCTGTTGTCTTAAGTCAATGAAAGAGTGCATCAGGCAGGGCCATTAGTGAGATAATTTGATCAATGTCCCTTTCTTCTTTAGAAGGAAAACTCAGCACTGCTTTGGCTAAGTTCTTATATGTAAGAACAGTGCTTCCAACTAAATATGCATACAGTTGCTGTAATTTAAGGGCTGCAAAATGCAATTAGATTGAAATATTCATTAGAACTGCAAAGTGGACATGAAAAAATGTTGCCTGGTCTGGCAAATCTCACTGTCAGCTATGAAGTTCTAATATATGCCCCAACACTGCCATTTTGTTCCAACGCACCAATGCAATACAATCCCTATAGCTACATCCCTCTGCAAAAAAATGCTATTTCAATGCATCCTTAAGTATTTATGTGCAATGTACCCTTTTACTAGAGAACACTACATGTATAACTTCAGGGCATGGCACAGTAACTCTAGTTCTTTCCTTTTACAGTTTGTAGAAATTGGGAGATACTGTCGGTGTTAGAAAAATAGAAATTATAGAAACTGAAACAAAGTAACATTTGAAATATTGTCACGACATCATCCTAACAGTGTCAGAAATTAGCCTTGTGCTCCCCACGAAGACTAACAGAGCAAGCAAGGTGCTTCCAGGTGTGGTGAGGTGATGGTAGCGGTGCTATATATGTACCAAATCTGCAAAATTCTCAAAAAGAACCCAAGCTCCACTACCTCATTTTTACTATCAGATTAACTGCAGCCTTTGCTACTCGACTCTTGCTCATTTTTGGAGCTGAAATGATTTTGGGAGTTAGTAGTCACACATGGAATCATATGTCTTCTGCAAATTTTACCAGTCAGTGAAAAAAAAACCTCCATACCTTCTGTTTCACTGCGTGGTTTTGCATTTTGTGTATAATGATGCCACTGTTTTCCATGGGTTTCAGTATATACAATGCAATTCTCAAACTTGAGTCCAGTAACTGAAATCAAGAAAAACAGTAGGCAAGAAAGGGGTTGTTGATGCCTAAAAAGGTTAGAACAACATCTGACATCTCTGAAGAGCAGGTCCCAATAAGGCCACACTGTCCATTCTTGTCTAACTTTAAAGCGTTAAGTAGATTCAGTGTATGTGATCTGGAAATATTTGAGATATATCAAGTTATGGTATATTGCAGCATTGTTTATATATAGGTACTCTTCAGAGTGGAATGACACATAGGAATTTCTATATTCAGATATGCCTCCAATTTAACTTTAAAGTTTAAATCAATTTAAACCTGGTTTACAACGATTTGGAGCGTCTCAGTAAGGGACAGGAATTAAACAAAATCATTATAAATCAGATTTAAATTGATTTAAGATTGTCCACATTTAACTGAAACAATTTAACATTGTTTATTCCATGAAACTAACGCACCTTTTAAAGAGACGAGAGACCTTAAGTTTTAGAAAACTTTTAACTAAGAGAATATAAATATTACAGTATTTTGATTTATGAAGTTAAAACTAAAAAAAAAAGGAAAGTTTGAAACAGATTGAGACTGTTCGTACAAAGTTATCTGTACATACCTTTTGTTCCAGAGACTCTTTATAGTTTTTCATCAGCCATGTGGCACAAATCAATGTAAAGTTCACTTTGATAAATTACATATGGGATGGAGAATTTTTTAGATAATTACAGTCTGAATATTTTTATTATATAATCTTAGTATTCCATATGTTGTGATGGCCATTGGTCAGATTTCATTATATTAAGTAGCATTTTAATAAAATATAAAAATCAGATTTCATGTTATTGTAGTCTTAGAATTTTGACTTCTAAGTTTTAGCTAAAGCAGTATTTTTACTGTCTTACAGTATGAGTTATCAAAAGATGTTGTGCTTGTTTTAGCATTTACATATTAAAATATTTTACATTTTTCTGTTTCAGTTTTAGTTCCTTTTCTTCCCAGACTGTTCACTTCAAGAGGCAAGTCACATCTCTGTTAGAACTAATGATTAAGATAGCCCAGTCAATTTTAACAGTTTTCTAATATACTGTGAATCTATGGGTAATAAAATCAAATCCACTGTAGTGAGCTGATATTACTAATTCTTCACTTCTATTCCTTTTTGATTTTCTAATGCTGCAGTAGGGCTCTTAAATACTTACCTTTTCTCTTAAGAGCCTGAGAATGCAATTTTGCTAACAGTTTGTCTTCTGCTTGGTAGGTGATTTCAAAATTAAAATGGATGTATTCTAATATTGTAAGCTGACATTCTAAAATGAAAATATGTTTTATTAGATAATCAATTTTCTTTCACGAAACTTCTTTTCTGAAGCACTGATCTTGCACTAAAATAGGTCATAAAAAAAACGGAATAAGCTTTTAGAAGTTTTACATTTTAAAAATACATTCTCTTGTCTTTGTTGTGAACTTGCAGTTGACTTGCTGAGAATAGTTTGTGCGCATCCGAGAGCAGCATTTAGCCTTACTGACATTTTTGAAAGGTGCATGTTTTGTAACTGGAGCACATTTCATCTGTTTTGTCATATGGCTGGTGGCAATAGCAAATAGGCCCCAGCCAAGCAAAGTATCCCTGATGAAGTATTTTGCTAGTCTCTAAATAGTGATTTCTGGAAAGAAAAAAGGAAATAAAAATAGGAGGATACGAGGCTTTGAGTTGTTTTAGGAAGACAGAAGGCTTTGGCTGGCATCTGTCTGGTTACTTGTATGGGCTCAATCAACTCAGAATCTGACTTCCTCATAAGCCGTGGTGACTTACAGCCTCACAACAGTCTTGCAAGAATAAATACATATTATTTGCTCCATTATATGAGGAGATTGAGCAACCCATCCAAATAAACCCAAGGAAAGCCACTAACTGCCTTTAATGCATCTTAGTCTTAATGTGTCTTAACCTTCACTGCAGAATCTCCCCTTCTTGAACATCTGTCTCTAAGCGGAAGGAAACCCCCCACAATGCAAATGTGCCGGGAGGGTTTGAGTGAAACACAGAATCCCAGCACTGCCCTAACTTTTAGCAACTGCTCTTCAGTGTAGAAATATTTCTAGAAAGCAGCATTACTACTGCTGAACAAGAGCTGATCTTCCATCCAAGCCAGCACAGGTAGCTAGTCCACATTGGCTTGAGGACTAAATGTGATAAGCTCGGCTTCTTGGTGGTGTGCTGAGTATAGTGACTTACTGCCCTGTGCTACAAAACACACTGGGTCATGAGGATTTGACAGCCTGTACTATTATTAATGAGATATAAGACCTTTCACTTCCAGGTCATCTGTTTGAAGTCCAAACAAGACTGGTGGTAACCAAACATTATCAACATCTGTTTTGTGGCCTATGCAAAATAAGCCTTTTGTCTCGTTTCAGACAAACTAGCAGAAATCATCACTATTTTGGGGTTGGGCTAGATGATCCACAGAGGTCCCACATTCTGTTATTCTGTGATTCTGTGAATTTCCAACTGAAAAAATATTTGACTCTGTCATTAGGGGAATTGGAATAGTGCCAAAAGTTCTACTACATAGAGTTACAGTTAAAATTGTGTATCAGTACCTAAACAAAAAAAAGTAGATCGTTTAGCCCATAGGGAAATTTTCTATTCCAGGTTCTAACAAAGGACTCATTTACATTTCTGAAATTATTTTGAAGCCTTTCATAGGGCCAGATGCAGTAATAAAAACACTAACACACCAAGTAACTGCATCTGAAACCACAAAAACCTCACAAAAAAGAGTATTTGGGATAGAAAACTTAAGTACAATTGGCTCATCTTTATATATATGGTATGTATTGAATATTTATACATACACATATTCAGTTACACTAATATTTCTTATGGCCAAAATCTGACACTGAATTTTCCTTACAAGAGTTGACCAGTGTAGACAATTTCTGGTAAGCAAAGCTGTTTGCAATTTTTTCTTACCTATTCTTAAAGAGTAATGGAAGGGCATATTTGCTTGTTTTTTCTTCTATTGCCATCTCAAAATGATTTTAAGGTATGTAGGATCATTTCTGTTGATTTTGTTAATGGAGTTAGACAAACAGTGGATGTTCTTAATTAAAGAAAAGAACAAAAACTTGGGCCTCTACTGAGAAGGCAGATTTTCAAGTTATTACATTTTGCAGGCAAAAAAACCCCATCATTTGTTTGGGGCTAACCAGAGAAAGTTTTATTACATTATCTGCTGTCATTGAAATGGGTTGAAAGAAAGGACCGAATAGCACATTATATTGCCTCCAGCAGCGACCACAGCCTTCCCAGGGTTATTGAGGAGAGGAATCATCTTCATCCCTTTCCACTCCTGGAGAGAAAAGCATTCCAGGGGTTCTGAAAGTGGTCTCATCTTCCCCATCCAACCCTTCTCCTCCCTCCCTGCTGTGTCCTCTCCTGCGAGGCTGGGAGAGCCCTGCTGCCCATCACATGCTCTCCTTCTGCTACAGTGGTTGCCATTCGTACACCAGTGGCTCTGATGGTCTGTGGAGGTCCCAAGGGCAGAAAGCAGCAACCACAGGAGAAGCCCGTGATGTACTCTAACAAATATCCAGTGGCGTTTCCTAATAATGCTTTCTCAGCCTCCAACAGCTTGCACATCTGGGGCTTCCAGAGTGGGAGGTAGTAGTTATTCTCTTTCTTTTTTGCCATTTTCACTTTCTCTCCTCTTTTGCACTGTCTTTTTCTGTCTGGAGGTGACTAAGGTACCTTAAGCTTTTCCATGTTTTATATTTGTTTGTTTTTTTAGGAAAGTATGTATGTACATACATTTTCTTTAAAAGAGTAAAGTAAATATGTGCACACACAAATACATCAGTTAAATTACAAATGTCAAAATTTCATTAGACAACACCAAAAAAAGTCTTCATATTTCTCCTAGTTTATAAAGCTTCTCATTGGAAACTGTTCACTGAATTCAGCATGCACTCCTGAGTAGCTTTCTCCCCTCAAACTCCATTTTTCCTGCAAATTAGCATTCAAGATAGGAGTGTCATTGCGGGGGGTTGCTTGTTTGGGAAAGGGACAGGAATGTGGAAGAAGAGTGATTCTTTTTCCCTTTTTATGGCAGACACATAACTACACAAACCTTGTACTTCCAGACATGGAAATTTAATTCAGCTGCATTTCCATAGTTTCTGCTTATTATATGTTCAGATTTTGATCCTCAAATCTAAGTGTAAAGAAGAAGAACATATTTGTATTAGTTTAATTAGAGTATAGATTTAGGCATAAATTGAAAACAGTTATGCTTTTGATAAGTAATTGGCTTTCACACTGAAAACAAAAAAAAAAGCCCCACACTTTCTGTAACATACTATTTTTAGATGTCTCAGTGTTTTTTCTAATCATTTTTTCCACATTACTATCCCAAATAGCTTAATATTTTATAAGGTGGTTGTCAGTCACATATGATAGTGCTCCTAAGCATAGCTTTGAAGAGCTCTTCTCTTTGTACCTTGTTACACTTCATTCTAAGTCTGAGCATCTTCGACTTTTAAAATGGCAACCGGATTTCCTGCTTTCCAAGCTTTAAAATTAAATCAGTTCAAACTTTGTTGTTTCATATTTGTGGAAGGCTCTGAGAGTGCTTCGTGTGCTCTTACTGTCCACTCATACCACTCTACTTAAATCCCCTTTTTTTCACCCTAACTTGCAAAACTCTTTTCATTTGAAACTTCTAAGGCTTCAGAATCAGGCTACAATGGAACCTACGAGTGCACATTTGTGTAGTGCATAGGTCTGCACCTTCTCTCCCTTGTCCTGAAGTACCACACCCTGGATGGAACTTGTTAGCTGATCAAAGGTCAAGCTTGTGAGCTACCTGATATAGAGGAGGGACACTGCAGGAAGACAGGCCTAGACATAAGGAACCAGACTCCACAGTTCTGCACCTTCTTTCATCTTCACTATGCAATTGATTCCCACATGAAATCCCTGTTCTCCAAAATCATCGTAAGACCCTACAGGGTCCCCCCGCCCCCATCGGGGACCTAGACAGACCTATGTAGATTAGTGGTAGGAGTGTACCAAAACTTTCATTGACCTATGGACAGGATTTTTTGCTTTTTTGTTGTTGTTGTTTTGGCATTCGTGTTATAGAAGCAAGATAAAAAATCAGTGAAAAGGACAATGTGGTCAGTCTTGGCTTCATTGGCCAGCAGTTGTATGAGGGGCAGCCTCATCCATTGTGTTGGGACGGTCCTCCCTGGTAGCCTGTTACACGAGTGCTTTTACCTTAGCTTACTAAAGAAACAAGATTTACGTGACCATCCTCTGTCATCCTCTGTCTTTGTAACTTCTGAACCTGGAAGCCATTCTGAACAAACTTTAACACAGGAGTAAGGATTTCAGAAACAAGAAAATTCCTGCAGTGAAAGCAGGTAGTTAAGGAGGAAAGCCTACAGGACAGAGCTTGCTGCATTGGTTCTCCTTTCATTAAGTACCAGAGAATCTTTGCGGGAGAGTCTTCAGAAGTTTCCTGACTGTGGGAAAGAAAAACATGCAATCAACCAGTAGACACAGTTACACTTGAAAATGTTCTTTGTTCAGTCTGGTGTTGTTTAGAGATACTCCTATTTTCAGAAAACTTTCAAGTTGCATCTTAGAGGATTATCCCAAATACACCTAGTAAGTTACATGCTAATTCAACAACTTATTTCTTTCTTCCCACACACATACAGGAGTAGCTAACCAAATAAGTGAACTTCAAAATATCACAAGCTCGCTGAATGTAACACTTCCCTTCACTGCAGTCGCAAGAAGTAGAAGGCTTACAGTTTATCCTGAAGAGTTTTTCCAGAATGGAGGTTAGAAGAAATGAGAGCTGAGGGCTCACATCTTTCGTTTCATTTCTAATCAATTGAGCTCTATTGGCATGACAAGGTACACAAGTAGGACTGTATAAGATAGCTGTCAAGTCTGGTTCACTCAGACTGGCGACTGGGATTTGATCGCTCGTGTTCCTGACTCGTTACAATGAGCTCCTGTTTCAGTGGTATGCTGCTATAGCAGGATGCTATCTCTGCTTTCTCCTTCCTTCTCCCAATATTAAATATGCTTTTCTAAGGTGGTTTTTTTCTGTTTCCTTTTTATTAAAGAGACAGCTATAGTGGTGCTCTCAGAGAGAAAAACTGTCACTTATACGGACATACTCAGCATCACTTACGGTTTTCTAGGTTGAAAAAAGTACCTTAAATTTTACCTGAAAATGAGGAGGAAGCTAGTGTGGGTCATAGTGCATTAGTGTAGTGTACTCACATCTGGATGCACTGCTTAACAATCAAGTTTTTGGTTTCTAAACCAGCTTAAATTACTCGGTTCTTCCATGGTATAGCTTCAGGCAGAGCACACTGTATGAATCTAATTTTGAAGTGGCAAATGCATGCATTGCAGCAGTGAGGTCTCTCTCCCAAACACTGAAGTTTCTGGCCAGCTGTAAATCATTAAAAAGGGTCTTGATTATTATTAATACCTGATCATCTGGCAGGCTGGCACTCAAACATGTCCTGGAACAATGCTAAATCCACATAAGCCACTCGAACCTTAAGCACAGTTCAGAGGCTCTCATGTATGGCACAGAGCCAACCAGACTTTACCTGCAAAGGGGGCAAAAGCTGATTTTCTGAGTTGCTTTAGGCTGTTAGACACACAGCTGTTTGTTCCGTGGGACCTTCAGTGAGATGATACCGAATAAGATTGACTTTGGTATGGTATTGAGCTTGTCTCTGCATATTCTGCAACCATTCTATTAAGTGGTCATCACGCTTTGAACAATATAAAGAGATACTTATTCCTAGGAATATTGTGAAACACGTTTTCCCTCAGGAAGAAATACTATTTCATATTTTTCTTTCAGTGTGATGAGGAAGGTATGGAATTCAAACAGTAATTTACCTGTGGAGGTGCTTATGTCACTTAATTCAAATGTGTGTAAAGTATGTATATATTTGAGAGAAAATAACTTTTTTTTTCCTTAAGCAACATTAACTATTTTCACAATCTCATAAAAAATACATATTTACTTCTTACTACTTGATCCACAGTTGTAATATGTAAGATTATTTTTATTTACATTTTCTTTTTAATCAAACACATTTGTTTGCTGTTATGGCACCACTTAAGAGAAATGAGTTGCTGTAATTGTTTAGTTATTGTTATTGAAAAAGACCATTGAAGTTGACCTTTGATGTTAGTAGTAGTGTTATGTGCTTTATGGAGGAAAGGGGGGAAAATTGGGAAAAATTTTGGATATCAGGGCCTATCCACACTGGCAATGACATTTAAACAAACAATAAAAATCAATTCGTCCCTCACAATATGAAACATATGATAGTGCAATAGTAAAAAGCCAACAAGTAAGGTTGAATATCCCTGAAAACGGGGGAAAGGAATTGGGGTTGTTATTCAGTGGGGGAGGAGAAAAGCAAGATTATAGTCATGTTGAGACTTAGCTTCTGGCTTTTGCAATCAAAAAGTTGTGCAAATTAGTCTCTTTATTGAAACTGTTGAAAGTGATATGTAAAGGGAACTGTACATATACATTCTTATAAAAGCCTTGGTTTGAACGAAGGAGTTACTCCCTGTATCTGCTATAGTGGAGAACAAATAGGGGGCAACCATTCTCGTGTAAGTTCAATGTATTTACTGCAGAAGTCTTTTTAAAGGGTAGTTTGTATCAGATTTATGAAGACAGTAGGAACAAAAAAGACTAAATTCTGTGAACTGTTTTTTAGGAATTTTACGTTGTTTACTTGTTATTTACATGGCAGTGCATGTATATGTTAATGATGTTAATTGGTTTAAATATTTTTCTGACTACAGAGCTTTTCCCAAAGGCTTCTGGTGCTTATACCTGTTTCTTCTTGTGTGCTATGTGATTTACATTACAAGAAACTGAAGGTTTTGTGTGCCTGAGTGCGTTAGGTGTAAGTTGTTTCAAGAATAAGGATTTGTTGTCATTTTGAATGCAAGTCAACGGCAGGCACACTTGGCTTCAGAGTTAAAGTGCTGAGGGAATTTCAGTTGTCTTATTTCAGGTACACTGTGAGTGATTTTTAATAATTATTCTTAATATTTATAAGTCTTGTTTAAGTATCAGCAAATTCCAAATTGTAGTTTATGGTAACGATTTCACATAGTAAAGGTACTAGTTTCAGCTGATATGTTTCATATTTTCCATTTTAAATGGTATATGAAAGAAAGATTAAGAATTTTTTCTTTTAAAAGTGTCAGCTAAAAACTAAACATGATGATATTCATTACTGTTTTTTTACCCGTATTTTGTAAAATTAAATTGGTCTACTTGGTTGGATTTTTTCAAAACAGTTGTCCCAGCCAGTATTTTTTTCTTCTATAAGTAACCACCAAAATATTATTTTAAAAGTTAGACTTTTAAGGCTGCAGCAGCAAATCGCTTGTTTTCATAATTCAGCATATACAAGCGTATATCTTATCCTACTTAGGAGTAATTATGCCCAGCCATCTTTACAAATATACCTCTGGTGTAATTTTCAGGCTCATGGAAGTAAGGCATCTCTAGCTCTTACAGCTAAAAATGACAGTTTATGAAAATGAAAATGTTTGAAATACCACTCTTGAGGGGCCTTCCTTAAGAGGTGTAGCTCTCCTGGGGTTGCTCTAGCAGATAGCAAACTTTTCCTCCTAACAGAACTTTTAATGTGCATTGTCTTTCTTCGCTTGAGCTTGAAAAACACACGAGTTAAATACGAAGACTGAAGTCTCTAACAAAAAATTAACGGAGGGAAGGAGAGAGATTACGTTCTGCCTTTATTCACTGGGACCTTCTAATCCCACAACCATTTACTTCTGGAAAGGAAATATTATTTTTAAAACGTATATGCGCGGTAGCGTTTATTTTATAAATGTAAATCACATGTGCCGACCGCAGGGACCGGGCAAAGCGGGAAATCCTCCGCTTGAACAGATTACGAGACACGCGGACCCGAAGTGATTTCTGGTCTGGTTTGAAGGCCGGGACTCCTTTTGTCCGGTCGCTGCCTCGGGCCGCTGCGGAGAGGCTGGGCAGACGCAGCGGAGCGATCCCCAGCCAGGGATGCTCTCGCCTGGAGCCCCGGCAGCCGCGGCGGGCGCTCCCGACGCCTGTCCCCCGCGAAGCCCCCCAGCTGCTCTGGCCGAGCGGAGCAGCCGCAGGTCGGCTTCTCCCGCCCCACACCCCCCCTTTCTCCCGGAGCTGGGGGCGAGGTGCCCGCGGTGTATCCAGCCGCGTCCCCGGGGGCCGGTGCCGCTCCTCGGCAGCTGGAGCCGCGCTGGGGTTGAAGATTTTACATCCCCGGCAAAAAAAAAAAAAAAAAAAAAAAA
>Ga0065711_1026733_pt1 | contig 61140 bp, 30 predicted proteins | sample Hoacrofraction12_FD_59098 | JGI IMG/M metagenome (GOLD analysis project Ga0065711, IMG submission 59098) | Hoatzin crop microbial communities from Cojedes, Venezuela - Epithelial fraction 12 v2 (version 2) | ecosystem: Host-associated > Birds > Digestive system > Esophagus > Crop | place...
GATCTGAAGTATTTATATTTGTTTTACCACAAGTATTTATTAAGCATTTAACAGAATGTTAAAAATGTTGACATAGAGCATAGTATGATGCTTAGTGTATGCTATCTAGCTGGTATGATTTAATCTGTCTGTTATTGCTATCTCCCAAGTACTGTGCTTATCAGGTGTGATATGTTTACTTGGCATAGTTTCCTGTGGCAGTCTTTTAAATGAAACAATTTTTAAATGGATTAAACTGCCAGTTGTGGTCTTCATTGCATGGCAAATGAATCTTCAGTGTATGTCCGTTTATGATGTTTATTGCTTGAAACTACCTCCTCCTTCAATCTATAGTTTTCTTTTCCAGTAAAAGTGTTACAAACTTCAATGCAGACTAAGCTATATGTTCTAAGTATAGTCAAAGAGGTGACAATCAGTTTTTTGTTGTCGGTGCCTAATCTCTGTTAGACTGTTTTCCAATAGGCAGTGGGTTTCCATATAAAGCTGGCCAGCATTTTTGAGTAGTTGCCAAAATTTACCACTTGATAATTTCTGCTAGAAACATTTGCTTAGCTGTGGAAATTACAGAGCTGATTGAGTGCTGGTTTGTTCTGTGCAGGGGGGTTTAGTGTGTGAATTTTTTTTTTTACCCTTGTGTAGCAAATGTTTTGGAGGCTTGTGTGGCTCAGCAGTTATGCCCATTCACTTTACATTTTAAGGTAAAGTGTACTTTGACTATTCTCTGCAAGCATAATCTAAACTCTTTGGTGTAAATCGTTAGGAAACCTATGAAGTCACTACCTCAGAAAAATAGGATTATTTAGTTCTAGGATTAATTAATGCTAAATTCAATGTGTCATAGTGGCTTAAGAAGCTTTCTGATGTCAGGCTGGAATTTGTCAGTAATGCAGCAAAGGGCTTAAACATTGGTGCATCACCTTTTTTATCTCATTGCTTCCAATATAAATTCTGAAAGATTTTGAAGTGAGTCAGCTTATGCCTTTTCGCATTTCTCCTAATAGGTAGAAACATGTGAATTACTCCAAGTGGGGAAGCTCCTCCCATCAGTACAGGAGACTCAGAGATTACTCTCAATCTCAATATACAGCATATAGCTGGGGCCTGCTTGGTGGCTGTGAATGCTGTGTCTCTTCAGAAGGCATGCAGATTGGTAGAGCATAGAAAAGAGAGTTTACCTTACTACTAAATTCCCATAAGCTGGAGTTATTTGTTCAGCTGGATGGAAGATGCCCGTTGTCTTGGCAGTAACTAAGAAAGCAGGGCTTGCATTTAAAATAATCTGGGAAGGGAGACGGAAATGCTAACAGAATGCAGAACTAGAAATGAATAAATTGCCCCTCCAGCTGCCTTTGTTTTGGGGGTAGGTGGCTCATTTTTTGAACACTTCATTTTCAAAAGCGTGGTTTGACTTGCTTAACATCTCCTTTCAGAACATAGATTTTCTATTTTGTCTTGTATTTTCCCTGTTGATTTTAATTTTCATAGTGTCAAAAAGTCAATATACTTTTTTAGAGCTAAGTAGAAGCTTCCTAAGGTATTTTTTAATGAGTACCTGACTTGAGGGGGGAGGGAGGGGGAAAAAAAAAGTAAATACTGTCATAGCTTTCTACTTTCAAAGCTCTTCTAGTATCTCTTTTTTTGCTGTGTTAATTTCTGAATTTAATCAGGATCCAAAGACATTGCAAGCCTGCACTCCAGTCTGAAGAAACCTGGAGATAGCCAGTTCAAAATTACCTCGTGCTGTCTACACAGTTTCTTTCTAGGAAGCCTTAATATGGTGCATCAGAATCTACCTTGCTTTCTCAGAAGAATCAGGACTTTATGGTATCATGGAAAAAGTCAAATCATTACTGTGCCAACCTATTACAGTTAATATTTTGGCAAAATGGATCCATTACACCAAACAATTTCAGTTGAGTTCTTATGCAGATTCTGCAGCAGATGGTCAGATATGTTGATTAGCTTGTCCTGTTGGAAGAGTGGAGACTGCAGATTTAATATAGTCATCCTCCTTTGGGACAGTCATGTCTGGGTTATGGCTTTGTGGCTATTAGCTGACAGCAAAATGCGTTTCAGCTCTTACCCGGACTTCTTTCAGCCTGAGCTTGGGTATGGCATAATATTTCTGATTTTCTATGAGTAATATATTTCATAAGACAGCTTTATTAAATGCCTAGCATGATTGTAGAAAACGAAGATTACAGGCACGGATGGAGATAATTGCAATTTACATCGCAATATACTTTATAGTCTTGTTTGCGAGTATCTTTCCTCAATATTCACCTGGCTGTAATACATATGAATACCTAACTGAACAGTTACTTACCTGTGGTAAGTCTGTTGTACGCGAACTCGGGAGAAGGTAAATCTCCTGGCTCTGTTTATCTTCATCTTAATTCATAAGATATTCATGTTAATAATCTTTGCAGCTCAGAGTCCTGAAAGATGAGCCAAAAAGAGGGAATAGTTCATCTGAACTCTACTGAGGCACTTGGGAGTCATTTTGATTCATGTCTAGGGATTTCACAAGGATCTGACATGCTTGATCTTTAGCTTGTAATTAATTGTTGGAGCTGCTATCAGCTTTAGAAATTGGTTTCTGCTAACTGGCCAAAAATAGCAGTGTTGGTCTTTCAAACCATTGCCTTTCATGTGTGAAATCAATTGCACCAAGAGCATGTTCTTTTCACAAGTAACAAAAAGAATCATGTTCTGTAATGTCGTCTGATATGTTTGAAAATATTAGCACTTCTCATTTCACAACATTTTCTGTGCATGGTAAGGGTGCATTTAACTTAGTCTCATGAAAAAGGAACGTAATCTGCATCCAGATACTCCTTGTAAAGTTTAGATGCACATTCTTTCTCTTTATTTTAAAATTTGTTTTAATGCAATGTGTTCTATTAAGACAGACGTTGTTAGCTACTGAAAGTGCTATTTTGAAGATCGTCATCTTGTCTCTTTTGCTGTCAGTGCATTCTTGATAGTTAATAAAAGCTTGAAACAGTTCTAGTTTCAAGATACTTTTCTCCTGTTTCTTTTAGCTGCAATAAAAAGGTTCAATTAGATGAGTCTTTGTCCCTGCAAGCAATGCTTTCTCTTTAACAAAGAGAAAAATGTATAGGAATGGTGGGAATCACGCTGCTAATCATTGCAACATATCTGTAGTTCAGATATTTTCCGCCAGTGATATTCTGGGTTGAATGAGTGTGGGCATACCATGGCAGAGAGGAGTGCTGCAGTGTCACCTTTATCCCTGTGGAAAGAGCGTTGGTGGCAGAAGTCTCATCAGGATAGACACGTGCTCCACTGCATGTGCCTATGTTTGCAGCCTGACTTGGTGCATGTTATCTGTTGGTGCCACTTCCACCACTGGGAATGACTCTTAGGAAGTCTGGGAGGCTGCCCAGCTCTTACCCCAAGGGATCTGAGGAACTAAGAACAAGACTAAAACATAGCAATAAATCAATCAAAGATATACAGTAGATGTTCTTAGAACTAGCAGACATATTCCAGTCCTGTTTCTTCTACTCTATGAGAACAAGGAAGGTACTAGTATTATAGTGCATATCCTCAGAGAAGGAAAAGGTAGTGTGACAGCTTACTTTGAATTAACGGTTTTCAGTAAAGCTGACATTTTCATAATCTGTTTGTTGAGAAAGTGGCTGCTTGCATTAAACTGAGACTTCTTGAGTTAAACAAACTTTTTTATTCAGGTTAGAAGATACATTTGAACATGTCCAGCTGCAACATTAATTTGTAAACTTTGAAAAGGTGAAAACTTATTAAGCTTTATTAAAGGTAGAAAAAAGTGTTATCCTAAGAAGTACACAATTGTTTTTTGATTTTAAGAATCTGTATTTTCAGAGATATCAGGCTTTTTTTTTTTTCTTTAGCAGTAGGAAGTACTGTCTCTCTCAAGAAAAGCCAAAAAAGGAAAGACTGAGAGCTGTTTGGATGAGACAGTTCACACTTCTGTCAGTTCTCAATGGCTGGTGATCCTGGTCAGGAGCTTCACAAAACTTGAAAACAAGGAAGCAATCCACCCACCCCTCACTCTGGCCCTGTTCCCCAAGTCCAGGAAATCCTCTAAATGCCCTTAAGCCTCTCTCTTTGAGGGAAACAGTCTTTTCTGTTGAGTGGAAGTTTAGAAAAAGTTTAGTTGTACTGATGATGTTTAAGTGATCTCTGTTTTGCAAGACTGAAATTCATCTGGCTGTCCTGTTCTGTATAATTAACTGTCACAACAAAGAGAATATGTTAAGATGGAAAAATGAGATTGATGTGCAATTCTGTCGTATCTGATCGGTAAGGTTTATCAAGGGTATTTCATACAACTGGATTGTATCCAACAGTTTTCAGGAGGCTCCAGGCAGCCTGTGAGAATACTTCTTTAAAGAAAGCAGTTAATCTTTTCCTCTTTATGTTGGCAACTCAAAAATACTGTTTTTGTTGCTTCTTGTAGGAAACAAATTGAAATGTGCAAGTAACAGTACTGCTTGAGTCTCTGTAGTAGTTTCGTACAAGAATCTCCTTTTAATGCTTTTGGGTATGACTACACCATTGTACTGGCAAGCTGTCAGGTATCTGTATGACGTATTACTTTGAAGCCTATGGGTATGCCTTGATCTGGCTTATCCTTTCTTCTAAACATGGATATCTGTTATTACAACAGATACAAACTATGCATTAAAGGAATGATGACATCAGGGAAAGTTTATCTTGCTTCTGGAGAAAAATGTCAGCCTTTTTACAGCATATTTCTTTTAAGTTGCAGTAAAACCCAGAATAGGCTGAACATCATTTGACCCCATTAAAATGCATTGATACAGATCTTTCATAGCTGTGAGGTTTTTGTTGTGTATAAAAATATATAGCTGTAAATGTATATTTACATATTCATAGTATAAATGTAAGCATAGACATGCATACTTCTAGGCATACATTTGTATGTGTACATCTGTATAGCAAATATGTAGCAGCTAAATGACCTTCTAGCTGGTACAATAAAATCTATAGCTTTATTAAGGTCTTAGTTCCTTGTTAAAAAAACATTGAAAACTAGAATAATTTGTACTAAAGTTTTAACTTGAGGCTTCAATTAGAGGTGTATGGATAGTCAAGTATGAACCAAATTCTTAAACAGAGGAATCTTTACAGAGATCAGTTGAACTGAGTTACTGTGTATACCACCAGGTTTTCTGCCCCAAGTTATTTTCGTTGTCAAGTTTGTCATAGTGCAGCTTTAGAATGGCTAATATTTTGTGCAATTTAGGAGTCTTAAAGAAAATAACAGTTTTATTTAGAGATATGTTTTCCCTTGTTTTAAGAATAGGAAAAATAATCTCGAGTCAACTCTATGGACTCCTTTCCTTCCCCTCAACATTCGGTTATTTTAATTATTCTAAAAATTTCTGAATGTGCATATGAATTTTGTTATTTAAAGTAAGCAATACATATTTTTTGAGGTTTCACTGAAATCTGTTTCTAAATTGTCCATTCAGCTTCTGTTGACTTGACTGGGATTGAAAGTATAAGTGCATGAACTGAACATTTATTATTAGCCGGTGCTTTTTAAGCTACTCCTTATCTACTGTTTATGACCTCTAATTAACTCTTCATTACTGTCTTTGCAAACAGATGTCCTTTTACAAAGTTACTTGTAATTATCATAAGCATGTAGAAATGAATACACTAAGGAGTGTATCTTGTTATTTACAGTCATCAAAATAAGTTTCACTCTTATTAAAAATGAGAAAGAACATAGCTGCAGCTTTCACATCCTTCTTTTTGCCCTGTGTCCCAGAGTTCAGTTTTTAAAAGTCAGAATGAGTTACTGAGCAAGTTGGCATTTGATAAATATGACCCTTTATCCTTGCAGGCTACTGCAGGCTTTACTTTGATAAATACCTAGCAAAACATCCCCATTACTCATTTTTTCAAGAAATAAAATGTGACACTGGGCACTGTGGTTATCTCCCACACACTTGTTTTTCTTGGTTTGAGAGAAACCTTGGTCATTTTATTCATTAAACTGGTAAATGCTTTATAACATTCTTAAGGTGTTCTTATTAGTAGCTGGGGGATTTTTATTTAAAATTATCAAAATGTTCTGTATTCTGTGAATTACATGGCTTGGCACTACTCCAGAAGAATGCTTAATTGTTGAAATACTACTTGAATTCCTTTTTTTCCCCTGTTTCTTTGAATAGTCTGCGCTAAGCCATGAACAGAAACCTGCAGTGGAACTGGAGGAATGGAGAGCAGAGTTGACAAAGGCATGTTCCTTTGGGAGTGTAGTTAAGCAAATGTAGCAAGTTTTCAGTAATCCCATTTGGTCCATTTGCTCATATACGTGGAACATGGGGTGTGTGAAATGGGATCTGGGAATATCTTCAATACACTCAGGACAGCCAGGAACTGGGAGCCAAGGCTTTAGAGAAATGTCTGTAAAAAGAGCTGTTGGTTTCTGGTGAATTCTAAAGGTATTGGGATCAGTGTTGGTCCTGCCTTGCACTGGAGCAGCAAATTATTGATCAGTTGGATAACATGTTGCTGCTTTGAAAGAGAACTTCCAGATTCCCTGACCTTAGCCTCCTTTAGAAAATAGTGGGGCTGTCATTAATAAAAAATGTGAGATGCAGTGTGCTATTGCAAGATCTTTATTTCTTGCTTTTAAGTCTCACTGAGTTCACATTTTTAGTTTCTTAAATGCTAAGAGTAGGAGAGCTTCACATAACTGTATCTTGAAACTGCTTCTGATTAGTGGGCTTCTACTACTTTTATTTAATCAGGGTGGTAGACGGTACAGAATTGGTAGCAAAGACATCAGATCTGTGGGTTTTTACTAGAGAGCAATGTGCTGCTGTACTGTTGGGAGAAAGTAAAGATGCCGAAGTGTAGGTTCCAAGATGGTCTTAGCAAAGTAATGTGGCAGACAGATCTTTTGTGAACCAGAGGAAAATTGCCCTTGGAATAAAGCCTTTCAGTTGCAGTTCTTTTGCTTGCTCCATTTTATCCTCAATGTAGCTCTGTGTGCCAAATCTGGGTGAAGGGATCTGTATCAAGGAGAGCAGGAAATGCTGATGATGTGTTGGGTCCTTAATTTCTTTTGTGAGATAAAATAAGGCATTCAGTGGCTTTTTGGGACTGAAGCTGGCACTCTTTAGTTCTATATCCTTCTTATATATATTTAATTCACACCTTGAATTTATCAATAGAGAGAAGAATGGAAATGTGGACTATAAAATACAAAGGCAAAACAATGTATGCCATTCACATAATTGTCCATTTTCTTCAAAATGATGCCTCAGAGTGTGTCCCTCCTAAGGATGTTGGCGGAGGTAGCAGAACCCTTCTGCCTTTAAACGAGTTAGGTTTTAACTGTGGAGGGATAAATGCAGTGTCTTCCTGTGGCCTGCAAAGAGTGGAGTGATTAATACACTGAATTGCATAAACTAGCATTTATGAAACTTGCGAAGAACAGTTTAAGTTGTTCAGACTTCCTTCTGTGAAGTGTTTGTGATTTGGTCTCTCCTCTCTGAAGAGTACTTGTGTAATTTTTTTCCTGTGTGGGGAAAGGTGTTGAAGAAGGAAGCAGATATGAAGAGGGCAAATTGAACAGCCAATATTGCCAGTGGTAAATAACATCTTCAAAATTTGCTTGCAGCTTGTAAATTAAGGATGCCAATTCTTCCTTGCTCTGCAGTTAAGAAAACAACCACAAAACATAAGAAATCTAATGAATACAAGGAAAGATGGTAGGCATTTTAATTGATACCTTTTTTCCAGAGGTCTAGAATTAACATATTCCCTGAATGATCCAAACAGGAACACTTGTATAGAAATTCCCAAGACAATCCGTGGTTGTTTAAACTATTTACAGTAGTTTTCTTTACTGCAGCTCCAAGTTGATTGGAACCTATTTCCTGTTTGCCTTTGGGAAAGTTGTAGTAGATTCCAGCATAAATTAAATTTCTCTATGAAAATATATGTGGGAAAATTAAGGATTGAAAACAGTCAGATTCAATTGTGATTGCTAATTGTTTAATCTGTGACTGAATTTCAGTATACTGGATTATTCATATTTAAATAGAATTTCATAATGTAGTGTTTGAAACATATCTGGTAAGATTTTAGGGAAGACTGGAGTGGATGTAAATTATTAGATGCATCTGTGTAGTTGACATGCTTTCTTTTGGGGGGTTTTTAGCCTCTCCTAGCACTAGTGTTGCCTTTGTACAGTTTCTGCAGTCAGTGATCTTATTTCAAATCCATCAGAATTTCATCTGCCACACAGAATGGAAAGCAATTTAGTCTGAAGAAAAGTATGGGTGTAAAGTGAAATGTTAGTCTTCTATTTCTAGAAGATGAAGGCTATGCTGGGTGGGGGTGATGGGACACCAAAAGAAGGATTAGACATTGTCATTCCTTATTTTTCAGGATCTATGTGGATTTTTGGTGTTCCTAACTAAGGAACTGATGTTAGCAAATTTTTTCCGAATAATTTAGAACAGATGACATGTTCTTGATGCTGGACTGCACTCTTACTGCAGTAGCCTTCAGTGCACAGTGCTGATGGAGATCATTGGGATTGAGAATCCAGTCTACTCATGTTCAGGTAATTGCCTGAGAAAGTGTGCCTGAATGTCTTCAATTCCTGCTGATGACCAGTAGTTAAACTGAGAAGCTGCATGTGAGAAACTGGAGATGGGCAGTGGTATGCAGGTGGTGGGTAGATGTTGTAGATAGGCAGCAAGTGCTGGATTACAGTAAACTGTTTGCAAGAAGACTAGGTTTCTCTGACATGGGAACGCAAGCTTATTTTTAATTTCTGGTTTTCTAGCTTGGGCCAGTTGTTCAGCTGTCCTGTAACCTTCCCTGGAAGGTGTAAGAGCAGGTTATAGCAACAGAGGAGGCCCTTGCTAAGAGGGAAGGGGGAAGATGGACAAGGTGGAAGATGTTGCAGCTGTGAGTTGTTACTCTTCAGCAATGAAAATGATAGAACCCTTGTGCAATTAGGATGATGTAATCTTATGAATTTTGCTTTATTTAGAGAAAAGCCAGGATCAATGAAGATAAATCTGCAAGCAATTTAAAGCAATGTTGCTGACTGGCAGCATTGCTTTAAACAGGTTCAGGTGGGGCAGGACTAATGTTCAGATGATTTGGAGGAAAGGCAGAGATGACACTGGTAAGAGAACAAAACAGCTATCTTGAGTATTTTACAATTTACACTCTACAAAAAGACATGGCCTGGTTGTAGGTCCATCAGTCTTGCACCTGTTATTACATGGAGTTTTCAGTTGCATTGCTCTACAACTTAAGTCAAACTAAGCTGGGGCAGGTAGTGCACATGCCATAAATGTGCTTCACTGCTTTACGAGCATGTACTTGAGAGCAACTATACAACGTTTTAAATCAATTTTTGGCAAGGAGCTCTGTGGTCCAAGCATCTCCTATCACTTTCTCAAAAATTATACAAAAGATTACGTGCCTTTTTAATCTACTCTTCCTTCCTTTTTAGTTTTCTTCAGGCTGTTTTTATATATACATACATAAATACAAATTGCGTAATGTGTGTATACAGTATACAAGTGATATGAATGTCTTGGGTTCATGCCAGTAAAAGGAATTATTGGACGTCTTGTTGGAAAATGTGTGTATAAATGTATACAATCCCACAGCTTCTACAACAACTTTGTTATAATGTATCTATCTATATTTACAAGAGAAGTCAAGCAAGTTGATGGGGGTATGAATTATGCATTCGTATAGAAACGGACTTCAAAAAGTACAGCTATTTTAAGGAAACTGTGGAAAGTAACATGATATGGTTGAGAAGTCTCTAGGACCAAGTGATACTTTTCCATTTGCTTCCTATCAAAGGGTTTTAACTCATATTTTAACTGAGTTGAACTCGGGTGTCTGAAAAGTTTGTGTATTCCGACCTCTCACCTCCTTCAAGACAGTACTAAAAAGGATGGCAGACAGCAGTGTGTTTCTGCTCTGAAGCAGCTGGAATTTAATGCTGGTCTATTCAACTTGAGTTTACCGCTCCACAAATTCACTCGAACTGTGGTGACCCCAGTGCCAGTATGTCCTCCTCAGACTTGGCTTTTTATTTTCCACAAGGCCTAGTAAATATAGGCAATCCTTGCTGAATTAAACACATGTAAAGCTAATGCTTGTAAAGCCATATTCACTGAAGGGTAAAATGGTGTTTAGAAGTCACCGTCTTAACTTTTTCTGTATCTTTCATTGACTGTTATAGTTTTTAAGAAAGTTATCGTCCTACAAATGGAACACAGAAGTTCTGACTCTCCCTTTCACAAACATACAAACTTGCATAATAAGCAAGTAGTTTTAAAAAGGGTTTGATTTGTGTTCATCCTGTACTTACTGAAATGAGGATCTGAATTATGATTTGTGTTGGCACAGTCTATAGGTGTGGAGGAATTAGAGATTTGTTTGCTCTCTTACAGTTGAAGAGAGTCCCAGTCCTTCCTTCTGCTGTTTTTGTGAAAGAAAATAAGCAAACACTGAAAGCTTCTGGTTAAGAGGTGTGACACAAAATATTTTGTGGTTTTGTTTCTTTGTTTTAAACTTACTGAATTTCCCTGCTTTTAACAGAGGCTGCAAATGTTAAGGCAAGGATGTGTCACAATTGGGAAAACTCTGTACTAAAGAGAAAGTAGTTAAATACAAATATGGAACCTGGAACTTGAAACAGAAGTGCTGCACAACGCGTTAAATGTTGGGAATATCTGGAACACAGGAAGGCATCCTGGAGTTAGGAGCAGTGAAAAATGTCCCCATGGTCTGTGAGAGGTAGTGAATTGAAGAGCCTTCTGAACAGACAGAGGAAGGTTGTTTAGGGGATTTCTAGATAGCTTGAGCGATGGGAAAAGGGAAAATATTAATCTTGTGTGTTTAACTATAATAGTAATGAGAACACTATCAACAGTAAGGAAACTTTAGAGTGGGAACAGCTATTCCCTCTCTCTCTAACGGAATTAGGCCTAACTTCAAAGGAAGTGAGTTGAAAGTAAAGACCAAACTCCAAAAACTGAGTAGCATTTGAAGTGAGTCATTAGAGCATATATTCTTTAACCTCTCAAATCACATTTCATTGTATCATACCTCTTTAGGTGGGAATGTTTCAAAATTGCTATCAAGTACACAGGAGTAACAAAACCTCCCCGAACCAGCCACACCCGTGTACTTTTATGAAAAACAGCACGAAAAGAAGCCTTCTGTCAAAGGGCTGAAAAAGTACAAAGAAACTGATTTTCCCCATGTTGAATAGCATCAATAGTAACAAAAAGTAATTGCTTAGAGCACCAAACAAATAATTAGTTTATAGATAGGATCTAGAAATGCAGATAACTGTGATGTATCTTTGAAGTAGAAAGATATTTTCTGCTGATCATTAAAAGCAGGCGTGCAAGCTATTTATACAGACAGTACTAATGAGTTTACCTAAACTTGTAATCAGTCAGACTTCTTTGGCGGTGCATCCGGTTTAAGGATAAATGAGCACAGGCCGTTGTTGTGGCTTCTGGAACTGAGACAGCAGAGCATTAGGAAATGTTCAGCTGCTTTTCGTTGAGTCACAAAGGTCAAGAACAAAAGAATCCTGTGACTAATTGCACAAGTATTCTTTCATATTATTTTCATTTATATTCACAAAATAAATTATAATTCTGAATGAAAGATAGACTATGCTTAATGATTTACAGTAACTTAGAATTGGCTTTGTAGTCAGTGGTTGCTTAGTGACAAAATAAAGCCCAGAATCTTTATGAAGCTTAATTTTTTGTAGATTGAGCTCTGTAAATCTTGGATTTGTGTGGGTCAATCTCGGTAAGATGCCTCCTTAAATTGGAGAGAAGTTTGTCCTGATTATACTTTGGATAATTTTACACTTAATATTCATGTAAATATTTGCAATGTTTCTTTAATATTTTGGTAATGTATACAAAGATCAGAGTAAAGGTATATGGAATTTCTTTTTAGGAATGCTAGTTAAGGGCACACTGGTCACTGCATTTTATCTGGAGAATGAGAGCTCTTGTTTACTGATTGAGCTAGTACTTAACAAGCAGTTTTAGAACAAGTTTTCTTGCAGCATCTATTTTGAAATGTCAGATACCATTTGTAGCTAGATGTCTAGATGACAGAGGAGTATGTTTCACCATCCGAAGCCGAGCTCATCACCAGCATGGTGAACTGAGAGCAGTGTTTGAGCTTGAAGGCTAACAAATATTTAGGAAGAATAGTGTTTAGTCACTGAAGTAATGTGTAAACATTTATGCATCTTAACAGTTGTTGTTTACGCTGGGACTAAATGTACTTTGATCAAAGCTATACTGAGACTTTTGGCACCTTCCTGGGCTTCCTTCAGTTGTTTCAACTACAGACTGTCTTTCTAGCAGCAAAATTAAATTCTTCCGTAAGGTGTCCTCTCTGCTCTTCCTCCATTTCCATGAGCTCTGGATCAAGACCTGGGTGTATTTCTATTGCAGCAGTCCATAATATAAGTAGTGTTATGTTCTGCAGGAATATTAAATCTTTTGAGCAGCCTAGGCTCACTTCTGATTTTTCATTTATATTTTTAAGTTTTCAGAGCCCTGCTTTCGCTCTTCATTGACAACATTACATCTCCATCCTAGGTCCAGTAAGAAATCAGAAAATGTTGAATGTCACAGAACTGAAAAAACCCAACCAGACAACAGAAAAATACAAATCCTCCTGGGCAGGTCTATCCTCTGCAATTTTTGAGCCAAAGATGATACTGTAGTTCCTGTTTCATGTTTTGAATGAGAGTAGAAACGAGGTGGGTGGAAATTCACTGTGTTCCAAAGGAATAGCTTAGCATCCTACTGTTAAAATGAGTTCTGGGATACAAAAGATATATAAACACTGGAGCTGTTCTTTCTGATTTCTATCTCTATGAATTTTTCTATGGCTGGAAGCTGGAGTGGTGGTATGTTTGTCAAATTACTTCCTTCAATTTCCATTAGCCTTTAAAACAGACAAGACAACGAAAAACAACCCCCCAACACAACTTGTAGAAGAATCAAATTAGCGTGTTCACGTGGTGAAGAGACTCTGCCTTTTTGAGAGTTCCCTTAACTTTAAGAGAAATACTGAAATACCTGGCCTTGCTGTCTTTATATCTGCGGATGTTTTGTGTGTAATTGTTTTAAGGTAGAAAAATGCACCTTTTTAGAGTCTAGACAATGTCTTTGAGTAGACTGAAGCCTCACATAATCCATGAACTCCTTCTGGTGATTGACAAGAAGAGTGACAATTAATTCTAAATGTGTCTGTGGTTTTGTGAAATCGATACTTTTCTTGCTAAAGACTGGAATGAGATCATCAGCTTATTTTCTTAGACTTTCTAATGGCAACAACTAAAGGTCAGTACTGACCTGGAATACGTTTGAATCATTCATGATCTAATGCTCTGCATCCGATTACCAATCTCCTGACAAATCTTTTCCATGTGGTTCTGAATTACTCTAGTTTTGGAAATGCTGCTATTAAACGCTTATGCTGCTTGCAAAAAATGCTCTTGTAAAAAGATTGATTTTTATTCTCTGTAGCCTGATTCTTATAGTCCTACTTAAGAGTCCTGGAAGACATGGCTTTTGCCTAATTAATAACCACTTCCAATTTTCTAAGTGTCTAAAGACTGCATCCACTGAGATGTCTCCTACCTGAGCAGGAGGTTACGAGTTGGTTGGTATGCAATAATAAATGCTGTTAGGGTTCCTTAGTGACGGAAGGAGGAAGTGGGGAGAACCCCACCCCAAAATGAAAACAACACCTATATGTTGTTTCTTGTTTTTTTAATGGATCAAAAGGTAGTTTTCAGTTGTTATGTGACTGGAGAACTCCAAGGGATTGGACAGTGATAATTTTGAATGCTAGGAGATGTTACATCAAAACAAAGTTTAGAAATTAGGGAAAGCAGTGGTTTAGACTGTAAGGAAATACTTCCTTGTGCTCGTGGTTGTAGGATATTTTCCAGAGGGTATTCAAAGTCATGTAAGCTCTTTAGGAGAGTGACAATTAAATTTTGAAACAGCAGTGAGCAACATGGAGAATACCACGATGAAACCCCCATTAGTTTCCTATTGCTTGTAAATGGCAAGAAGTGATCTTGCCACACTAGCATGAACAAAACTAGAGAGTGTAATAGGTTCCTTTTCAGGGTTTTGGAGAAGTTTTTTCTGTTTTCCCAGTATGTCAGCTTGTGCCTGATATGCAGCCTCTGTTATAATATTTTACCTTAATATAGTTGATTTAAATATGTCTTACCAAGTAGGAAATATTCACTAGTCTTTGTGGAATTAGGATATTACATTGATTTGTAGGGAAGTGGGCCACTTAAAGCATGTTGCTATTGTTTGGTTTTTGGTGTTCATGTCTGAGCAGGGGATTGTACTAGACAATCTTCAGAGCTTTCTTCCCACCTCAACTGTTCTGTCATTCTGTGGCTGCCAAGTACAGAAGTGATCTACTCATCCTTCTGCATGGATTTCTTGTTCATAGTTTAATAAGTAATTGAATAGATTTTTCAGATTCCAATCCTGCAATATGAATGTCAGGCAAAACTTAAATATTTGATAATACTTTGAGTAGGAAGAAAGCTGGTTTTTGTGCTGGTGGTCTTGACAGTGAAGTAATCCCCAGTTCTGCTTTATGAAATAAATTTGTAGACCCCATATTTCAGGGGTCTTTTACACTTAAGTGACTATTAGAATGGGACAACTAGATGTTCAGAGGGGGGTTGACTTCACCTAATGCTGTTGATCACTTGAATTTTTAACTGTTGTAAATTCATTTGTCATGTTATTCCAGCAGCTGTTGCTTTTGGGTCATTGGTAGGCATCTATACTAATCAGTGTCTCTACTGAAATACTGGCACAGGGCTCTCTTGGGAGTAGCATTGTTTTAAACCAAAACATAATCAGCAACATCAAAGAACTCAAACTGCAGCTTGCCAGAAGATGTCAGCCTTGTTTACGTAACGTATGTGAGAAATACAATGGTAATAACCTTCCCACAGGTTTGCTGTCTCTCTCCTAATCCCACTGAGCTTCCTCTGGTGCTCTGTAAAAGAAAAAACTTTCATGAAGCTTTGTCTTGAGGCTGACAGGCACTGGAAAATTACTATAGGCACTGGCCTCAATGTCGCTCACAGTGCTACCTCTTTGTGCCACTTCAAACAGAAAATGCAAGCAAAGTGACAAGCTGCCTAGATAAGTGGCCTCATATGGTCCTAACAGTGAGCTAATAATCTGATACAAAGTCTGTTTTATGTGTACCAGTCTGTTGTGTGTCACTAGTAGCCTTTTAATAGTTGTAATTTAAGGGAAATCAAGCCATTCCTCCTGAGCACCTGCAGTTAGGTAATAATATCGCTTAAAGCAGACAAACGTGCAGCAAAAAGCTTATTTTTTCAAGAGAAATTTATGTTGCCAGTAAATTTCCTCTGGAAGAGAGGATAAAATGTTCTTTAGAATCCTTGTCAGATTGGGCAAGAGAGCAACTGGCTTTCATGTAAAGATTCAAAAAAAGTTGCAGATATTTAACCTAGTGTGGGTTCATGACTGCAGTAGTGCTATTCCATGATACTGTGTCTGAAAATGTTCATTTTACAGTCATCCAGTGAATGTAGGATTGCTTGATGTAAATTTAACAGAGGATATAACCTCTCTTCCCCCTGAAAAACATGTTTGCCTGTGCATACTCAAGCTAACTTTCTTCTGCTAATAGTAAGTTGAAGGTCATTTTACAGCAGTATGGTTCATATCTTTGATCTTCACGTTTTCTTGTCATGATAGAATCGGAGGAGTGGCTGTCAATTAGTGGCAGGCTGAACAAAATGGATATGTACCATGTGATTTGGCAAAAATGTGGCTACAAAAGAATGAGCTGATGGCTGAATTGAGCAGGTTCTATATTTTATGACCTATGCAATCATTAACTTCTACAATGCATTATGGTATGAAGAGGCACTTTAGAATACTAACCACTAGGACTGAGGATATTATACGTTGTTCTACAGTCCTCTTGATATACACAAGTGACTCAGGAGAGCATTAATGGTTGCATACCTGTATTTGGAGGAAAATGAGATGATGCTATGTGGAGGGAAAACAGAGCATCTTAAACTCGCATTCTTTGGGTTTGTTTTTTTTTCCTTAAAAGCTGTCAGGTCAAAATCAGCCAAAACTGGGATTTCTTTTCTTTCGTTGCTTATATAATGAACTCTAGACTAATAAATGTTTTAATGACTTTCTATGCCTTTGAGGGGGAAAGGGAGGGGGAAGAGAGTCAAAAGCTCTTGCTGCTGGTTTGTTTTCTCGTTGCTAAAGTTTTGTCTATGTGTGCATAACGCTGAGGGAGTATGAAGGGGTCTGTGCAGCTAATATGAGCTAAAATGCAGTGTAACCTCCCTAAAGGGAAATGGGAGACCCTTATATCAGATATCATAGAATATTCCCTTAAAAGCAGAAAACTGTAATATGCAGAATGAAGGAGATTGACAGCTCCGCTCTGCAGTGCAAATTAGAAGCTCTTGCATTTAAGCACTCGGGAACTATGATTTAGGAGTAACAAGAGCAGGGGAGAAGAAAATAATTTCTTCTGTTTCCTTTTTTCTCTTTTTTTCAAGGCTTTTTCTAGTTGTATACAAGACAGGTTGGACTCGCCAGCTGGGAATCCAAACTGAGCCTGCTTACAAAAGTTTTGCTGTTGTGCCTGTACTGTCAGAACCTTCTTAGAGCATATCCACTGTGTGATTGGGATAACTACATTTAGTGCTGGGCATCCTGCTGGCAAAGTTACTGAAGAAAAAACAAAAACTTAGTACTAACAAAGTGGATGTGCCTCTCGGGCACTCTGTGGGGATTATTACAGTGTAATTATAGCATTTTCTTATAAAGGATGTCATTTGAGAATGACAATCTTATCTAAAGTTTCTTAGGAACTTTAATTTCAACATGAGCTTTAAAACAAGAGCAGAGAAGCTTTGGAGAGGTGGTAAATGTCACCCACACTTTGCATAATGATCTTCTCTGCTAGTAACCTTTTCATCCAACATAAGCGTACTCAATCTGGCTTGTTGTTATTGGCTGCCTCTGCATGAGAGGCTTATTGTATCTGATTTTCTGATAATTACTTATCTCTTGATCATGTGTCCATAATTACATTTTGCCTCTAGTTTTCAGTATTACTGTTCTACTTCTTGCTAAAGGATGCAAGGACTACAATGTGTGTCCGTGCGACCCAAGGCTGGTGCCTTGTTGTAGTAGTTGTTTTAAAAGATAAGTGAAGCAGTGATTGTGTAGTTGCTATTAAAATTCTACTGACAGTTGAAATGTGAAGTTATGCTGCTGCTAATTTCATCTCTCTTTATTTGAATACTTCCATTCAATATCTGGAAGAGACTACAATGTTTCTGCTTTCTCTGAAATATGCCGGTTGTACCTAGGCTCATGGCCTCACTGTTGCCCATGAAAAGAGCCATAGGGATGCTACATGGCTTGCAGTTCTTATGCTGCGTAATGTTGCTTTTTTTTTTTTCCTGAGGTGAGCTGTATAACAGATCAGCTGTCCTTTTATTTTAATCACAATCAAGGTGGTACATTCTGGTTTGCTGTATTGGCTGAATTCACTGGTGTTGGAAACACGAATGCAGTTTGTATTAGGAAGAAGAATGAATTTACCATAATGGATTAGACAATTGAAGTTCTCTGCAAGATCACTGTGTCTCTAACCATAGCCACCATCTCACAGGATAATGATAGCAGACAGGTCCTTTAAATTATTCCTCAATCTAAATGTATCCTTTACTACCATCTAAAAAGAAAATGAGGGTACGGAAAGGGGAAAAGCCAGTTTAGATTTGCCAAGAAAGAAAAAAATATTTGAGAAATAGGTGATGGTGAGAAACCCTTGTCTGAGATGGGGGGGGGAGGGGGAGGAGCATTTTATGTAATCAGAAATTTACTTGAACTAAGTGCATTCGTCAGACCCTACACAGATCTAAAAGAAAACTACTAGCCATTACTGACACCTTGAAAATCAAGTTTTTGATTTTTTGTGGATATTTTTGCTATCTCACTAACATAGCTGGAATTAACTATACTTACTGGTTAAGTGAATTACTCTCAGTATTATTCTGCACTGTCAGCTTGGTACTTTCAACAGTAAACTTGTCTGATCTGTCTTAATTACATTCTCTTTTGAAATGTTCTTTTTTTAAAACAACAGGATTGAAACTCCTGTAGAATAATTCTGATTGCAAAAGGTGTTGCATGGATTTGTATAGAGAATTTTCAGTGCAGTTTTCATAAATAGATCATTTTTTTATATCAGCTTAAGTAATCAATCTGGTTTGGAAAGATCTGCTCCATGATGGCTACACTTCTTGTGATTGTGTTCTTAGTTTTGGGCGGAACAGAAATGTGTACATAGAAATACCTCTATAAAAGTGCGTAGTGAAGTGGAAGGCTTCTAGCTTCTATGGGGGATAAAGGTTACACTCAAACATAGCTGCTGTCTGGATTGTCATGGGAACATAAGCATTATTTTGGAGCAAAATAAGTGCAGGTTAATAGATTTTACATTTCCTTGGGTAGTAACTGGATAGACTGCGCTTCCATGGGATGAATGTGGTTATTTGGTGTAAGCTGGGGTTTAGCAAAGTAAAATCGCTTGGACAAAGTAACCTTATGCAGTTTTAACTAGTTTGTTACATGGATGTAGTTTATGTAAACACAGAGTTAGAGAAATACAACTATTCCAGTTGCTCTCTCTTAAATTAGAACTGAAGCATCTTCCGTTGGGCATGAAGCAATTGCTGCTTAGTCCCACGAGTGACGTATAGGGGTGAATGGCTGTATGAATTGAGAGAAATCACAGAAGTACTGTGAAACTATAGAAACAGTAGGAGGCGCTCTGAAGTAGGAATAAAATTTGACAAATGAACTTGCAGAAAAGTACTGTTTCCAGTAAAGACTTTTTGACAAATGAATATATTCAATTGGGTTTTGAGTGGCTAGTGGTAATTTTATTTTCTGTTTGGTCAGTGGTCTTTCTTAGCAAGTGTGCTTCGCAAGTTGACTGAACAGTCAGCTGTTTCTAAAGAAAATTGCAGTGTATTTGAAACATGAGGAAGGCAAATGCCGTTTGAAATGATGCTGCTTTAATGAATGGCTGAAATATCCCTGTTTCCAACAACCTTCCAGGGTGTTTCACTGAAACAAGTGAAACTGAAAAGGTGTTGGGTTGCTGCCACTGAAATAAATGAAGATGTCAGTTTCCATTCAGTCAATACTAGCAATCCCACTGTTCTTTTTCATTTTACTTTGTCCTTCATAGTTCCCTTGCTGTCATCAAGAACGAAAGTCTCAATCAAATGGTCTTTTTTCTTGGAGACTGAAGTTTTGCTTGCAAACAAGTTAAAGCTTGAACTTTTTAACTCAGCTTTAGACTTGTGTTTACTGTATGTTGTTACTAAACAGCAAATGTTAAATAAAAAAGGTCCAAAGTATGGAAGAAACCTTTGAATAATAATGAAAAAAGTATCAGACAGTGTAAAATCATAATAGCTTTGCAGAACTCAGGGAAAATAAGCAGCTTAACAAAAGCTGGGAAGCTGGCTGAAGGAATGCACAGTAAATTGTATTTTCTCTAGATGGGTATAAGGAAGTAAAAATGTATTGAAGTGATTGCAGAAAGACTGCGTAAATAATCACTAATGAATACCTCTTTTTTTTTTTTTTCTGTTTGTTTAAGGATACCATTGTGTATTTTTCCTTGAACTCATTAATTACCTTGAAATTGCTGACTAAGCTTCAGTGCATATCTTGCAACCTGGAGCTTACTGTGAGCACTTGGCTGGGACTATTCCTTAAGCAGAGCCAGTAGACTTCCAGTAGTAAAAAGATGCTTTAATCAACTTGACAAAGGGGTAGCATATTGAATGTGGCTTGTTATGATGCTAAACAAATGCAGCCTTTTGAATACTTAATATGTAGGGTTACCTACTTAAGACAGCTTTCCTACTGGAGATGGTGGGAACATGCCTGCTTTCCACTTCAGGTGGAAAATACACATCTTTAACCAAGATAATAGTTCTAATGTGTAAATGCTGATTCAGTGCAGTAGCAGGCACGAGATAGCAACGTCTTGCTTTGTACTCACTTGATCCTCTGAGATAGGGTACATACTTTGTGATCCATCTTTGTAGTTTTTTACACCCGTAGTGTAAAAGAAAAAACTATCCCTTTCCCCTAATTATTTGAATTTGCAGTGCCTTGCATAATCTCAGAGAGGAGAAAGGTATAAATTACCTGGCCTAAAATTTAGAGTGAGAGTAATCTCTTGTTTGGGCTGTCCATGCTTGGACAGTTTCTTATTTTTGTTGACTTCTTGACCAAAAAAATCTAATTTTTGTATGAAAGCAGACAACCTTCAAACTGACCAATATGCTGTAAACCTGTCCTGCTTTTCTCTTGGTCATCAGTGTAACCACTAACTACAGTCATTTCAGCTACTAAGCAGACTTATGAGAACGTCTTCAGAAAGAAAATCCTGTGAGGTGAAAGTCTTCCCGAGATAAATTACGCCACAGCTAATGGAACAGACAGCCAAGTCAGTAAATCTTCAACAAAATGCTACAGATTTACAGCTCTGAAAAAGTCTGGAGGGACTCAAGCCACACAGGCTTTTTTTGCAGGAGAAAGGGAAAGCAGTGGTAATTTTTCTGACAAATTCTGGTTTGCTTTTTGTATCACTTTTTCCGATTTCTTCAGATATGAAAGGAATCAAGACAAAATGGCAGGGCGAAATAGGTCCTTTCAGTTATGTTAAGTTTGCTACACTTAGTGATGTATGTGCTGTTTTTCTGTGGGTGATATCTTGACTCAATGCATTTTAGTAAGCCTTGTTCTGTATCGGTCCTTAGCTAGAGTACATTTAAATTTGTTGGCTATTCTTTGTGCTGTAGAATAAATACTTCAGTGCAAGAATTAGTGATGGGAAAAATTGTTCAGTTATGCTAACCTACCCTCTCTCCTTTTAATCCATTTTTGTCTTTTCTAGCTGTGAGCCTCAGTATTGTTTCAATAGTCCTCTTCCCAATGGAAGAGTATTTTACTATCAGAGCACAATTTTCATTTTCCGTATTTTGTTAGGTATAGGCTTCCTATGATCTTGTATAACCAACCACACACTGATGCTCACAAGATGTACTGATGGTGCGTACTTTTCCTTGCATATAGGGATTAAAAAATACAATGTTAAGCACTAAGCTTTGTGGCAGCAGGTTACTCAGCTGAATTTAGTAGTTGTAATAGAGTGACTAAACAAAAAAATGTGGGTAAAGATACATTGGTTTGGGATGTTATGCTGGTAAACAAATAGAAATGACACTTCCATATGTGTCTAATGTGTTGACAGCATGTCAGCTTTTTTAATATGGATCTAATGAAATCACTAAGACACTGTTGGCTACAGCAGTAGGTTTAATGGCCAGACCCTGTCAGAATTCTTACAACTTTACTTCTAACAATTCGCTTTTAACAATGAATTTAAGAAGAAAGTAGCTGCTATCACTCTAAATGCTATGAATAGAAATGTGCCAGCAACTTGGTAGGTCTAAGCATTTGTTGTTCTAAAACAGTCGAAGTAGATTTTACTCTTATTACAGATTTAATTACCAGGCAAATAGTGGGGAAAAATGAAACGTGTAAAGTTGTTGCAAGATTCTTTTTTTAGCTCCTGATTATCTTTTAAAGAAAGCATAATCAAGATGCAGGTAGATCTGGTTTCTTCTAGCCAAAGAACAGTCAATGGGGAAAAATGAGGTCTTTGCTTATTTAGTTATGCAGGTGAAGAGAAATCCATTGTCATAAAATAAAAATTCTTGCCTACTGTTGACTTGCGCATGTGCTCTTGCAAGGTTGTGGTTATGTAACGTTTCGCTAGTTGAAGGGAAAGACCCTGTCCTGCTCTATCTACAAGCTCAGAGCTCTCTGAGACAACTTTCTGATAGATACCCTTCTAGTCCTGCTTGCAGACTCACTAATGGAAATTAACTCAAGCTTCTGTGGGCTGGCAAAACCCACAAATGACTAACAGAGTAAGTGAGAACAGTCAGGCTCAAGCTAGTGTCTGCTTCTCTCTGCTCCCTAATCTGCCCCTAGAACTAATTATAGTAATTTTTCCTTTTTGAATCCTTTCACTATTCTAAAACATGTTCTCTAAGCAAGCTGACCACTTTACTAATGACTATATTGACACTAAAGCTGTCTTGTGGAAGCAATGATTTAAAATCTTTAGAGCATGAAATAATTTTTTTCTACAGTTCCTCAAGTGTTTCAGAAAACATATTGACCAAAGCACTTAAAATTTATTCCTATCAGAGACAGGAGAGGCAACGACATGCTTACTAAGGAAAATAGTGTTTAAATTTTATGCTTTTCAGTAGGTGCTTTCTGTAATTACTTTCTTCCAAGTGGCCAAGGGTCAGAAGAGGGTTTCTGATCTTCTACAGTTGTGAAATACATGCAAGTCCAGCACAGTTTAGGATTTTTGTTAAATGGTTTGAGTTTACAAAGTTGTAATCGAGCTGTTGGATTTCATGTACTAAACACAGTAGGCCAAACAACCAACCTGTGTTTTGGTTGGGTATTTGATGTTCTGAAAAATAACCTGCCTTGTGATGTGGAAAACTGAGGTCAAGCCTTTTATGTTCTGGATTCAAAAGAGTGTTTCATTCAAGAGTTTTTCCACTCAAAATGACTTGAACTGAGCCATGTCTCATGATACTCTTGGCAGTTTGTCTAGAGCAAAAGATTATGGTTTATAGTCTTTCAAACTTCTTTTAAGTATCTTTTTCTGTTAAATTGTCCTGATGAATATCCTAATCTGAAAGTATGTGTAGTGGTGGTATTTACTGTTAAATTTTTACTCTTGTTCAAAAGGTCTTTCTGAACATCTGTGCCTCATTCACAAATGGTGCCTTCTCTGTCTGAAGACATCAGATAACACTTTCTTGATGGCACTTGTTTAGGTGTCGTGTCTCTGCCCCATTCCGCTTGAGCACCGAATACAAGGTTGCAAAAAGACTGGTCCACTGAATACTGTCCCCACCAACTCTTTGGAGGTTAGTGAGAAAGTTTTTAGGGGTCTGCCATGGCATTGCTTCCCCTGTTTTGTGCTATGTTGAGAGTAGTTTTACACATTGTCCTTCATTATAAAAGATTTCTTTGGATAGATAAGGGGATACTTACATTGTATATAAACTGTCTTCAGTTCCATGTATGACTACTGTAAGGAAAGAAAACTGAATCAGTCCTGTTAACTTCAAGTTTCAGAATATCGGTGGGCACTGGCAAGGCTTGTTTTTGAGATACTCACTAGGCAGTAGCTCTGTTGTCCTTAAACAGTTCATGGTATGGCTGAGCCACTCTCTTCTCTGACTGTACAGTTTTGCTTTCTTGATGAAGACTTTCTATCCCCTGTTCAAGCAAATGAGTTTTTGTGATCCAGGTGCTGACAGCAATGTGACTTCTGTTGCTTCCCTTTTTGAGGTATTTCTGAAGAGCTCTAAGAAAATGGTCCGTATAATTTTTCCCTTCAAAGACTGGAACGTTTAGTGGAGACAAACATTTCAACTGTGTTTGAAGGAAGAGTCACTAAAGCCATATGCCTAATCAATTAGTGTCAGTTTATGCTATAAATTCATGCAGGTTACACGGTGCATAGTGTGGTGGTAGCATTCATCCCATTGCCTGTTTTGAAAAATTCTTTGGATTTCTGTGTAAAGAAATAGCTTCCATGAAAATTCATTCAGCTGTTTTAGAAAAGTTGTTGTTGTATATTAACTGGGATGTGCCAGAAGCCCTTACAAAGGGCTGATGTACAAACTGGTCACGTTCATATGTAAGTTGTCACTGTACTTCAGGAACAGAATTTGGGGAATCAGTTGTCTCTGTGGGGGGAGTACTTCTGTTTGTGCATTAGTAGGCAGAAATGTTCCGATGGGTCTGTTGCTTGTATTAAAATAAAGTGTTTAGTCCTGTAATGGAGAGATTCCTGGTAAAAAGTCTGAAGACTGGCTTCCTACATTTCTGGAGAATAAGATGGTGGTTTTCCAATGATTTATGCACCTTGAGGAAAAGCAGATGTTTAAGGTAGTATTAATATGTTACCTAGCAACCAGCATTAATGAGGCACAAAACCAGTTTGTATATCTTTTCGTGCTCAAAATTTTTGCAAATGATCCTTGTGTAGCAGAACTAGTTAAATCATTTCTGCTAGTGTCTTCAACTTAAGATGTGTGTAGTTTTATCCTTGGTATATTGAGTTACTATTTTCTTACTGCCTCTGGCAACTATTATTGTGATCCTAGGGAAACACATTATTCTAAATACTAGCACACTTATCCTCACATTTTCAAACTAAGAGGCTTTTTCTTCACCTTTGAAGAATTACAGTAAAATGAATTTAATCAAACATTTCAACTTTTGTTTGTATGCACACCATTTACTAAAAAAGTCTTAGTAATTAAGAGCTTTTTTTCTAACCCATAGGCTACTAATCTTAAGCCAGACAGTGGATCAATATATGCCTTAATTGTTTACAAATTGGCATATTAATGACAATCAGTTGTATATTTATTCAGTGGTACAGGGACTATCACTACAGAAATGCCCACAAGAAATATCTAGCGTTGAGGAAGCAAGATCAAATGTCACTGGTCAGAAAGGGGGATTGCTTGAGCAACTTCTGAAGGCATTGTCTGTCTTGTCTGTTGCAGCATTGGAGCTGCCTCATGTCCTTCCATGAGATCCTTGACTGTTTCAGGTGTTTATTTAAATGACTGCTTTTAGACTACATGATGAGTGGTGAATTAAACCCTCTGCAAACCAGAGCTAAAGGCTAGTTCCTCCCATAATGCAAAGAGTAAAGCCGGAGCTCAAAGCAAGTGAACAGTAGGGACAGTCTTAAATTGCTAAAGTCCACCAAAAGAAATAGCTAGAGGCAAAACATTCTTTGTTACTAATAAATAGTTCTTAAAGTTTAAAGGAGAAGACATTTTCAGAGACAGTAAAGTGAGTTTCCAAGATACAGCAATCACTAGGATGCTTCACAGAACATGCATTTAAAATTTTCTGACATAGTAATGGCACATTCAGAACAAACTGCCTTCTACTCTTTCTGACAATAGGCTGAAATTAAACACAAAAACTGCAAGTTAATCACCATACCAAAGACAGAATATTCTATACTCAAATAGAGGGATTTACAATTCTGCATGAAATCCAGGAGGGACTTTGCTACTGATGCTTTCTCTTCTTCAAAAGAATGCAGATATCAAGCAGTACAGGCATGTAAAATACTTCTTAGATAAATCAAATCACGTCCTACCCAGACAAGTTACTGTGCATCAGTTGCCTCATGGGAAGGGTCGGTGACATGCCATTACTGTTTGTTACCAACAGTTTCTGTGCTGTGGAGCTGCTGATGTACAGATATGCTCATCTAGTTTTCTCTGAAATACTTTGGATTTTACAAACCTGGACCTAGTGTTTGTTTGGATTATGAAAGTAACTTATTCCTTAAAGCTGTGGCACAACTGATTTTAAACTTTATTGCTCTCCTACATTTATAAGAGAAGATTATCATCTTGATGAGGAAGCTATAGAGTATGCTGAGCATCCAGAAATGACATCCAGCTATCAAATTGCCATTGTTATGTCAAATGTCACACAGTCAGATGCATATATATAGACAGTATAGCAGTAAAATATTTATCTTGATTTTCTGTGATATGTGAAATATTACAGTTGCCATATGTGACTGTCAGACTTTCCAGCCATGTGCGTGATTATTGGAAATGAACGGCAGGTTTGATAAAGCTGCTTGGCTACTTGCTGGTTGGCAAAACTGTATAAAAAACCCAGATCGAGTTCACCCATCTTCATGGGGGACTGGGAGGGAGAGTAGGGTGGGAATCCCAAAATGAAAAATAGATTATACTGTTTTTTTTCTAAGCTGAGGAAGTGATTCACCAGGAGTTCAGATATTGGGCACAATAAGTGCAACTTGGAAAAACTGTGACAATAGTGCCAACAAACACTGAACAGTTGTCAGGACGTTAGAAAAGTTTGGGACATTTTAGCAAGGTGTGTGGAAGTTTAATAAGAAATTATATCAAACTCTTGCAAGACTCGTGTTAAAAATAACTAATGCTTCAACTGAGTGATTAAGTGTACCTACTAATTTTGAAAGGACCAAAATTTACCTGTGATCATAGTAGACATAAACCACAGTGAGGTATTTGAAGAAGATGGTTGCTTTTTCCTCATGCTTATAATAAGGAGAAACCTTGTTTATTGTTACCTGATATCAGGGAGTTGAAACTGGACCTATGAAGCCTCCTGTATACACAGTGCCTTTTTAAAAACTCAGGCATTTAATACTTAATAATGAACCCTCATAGCGTATGGTTAGTTTATTGTGAAGCTCTGTTGGACTAGTATTGGAACAAATGTTCATCACACAGGAACAGAGACTTGAAAGGAGAAACTTACTGGTTTGACTTGAGTTTTGAAAAATAGGTAATAAGATATGAAAATCAATTTGAAACTTTAAATTTCATAAAGTTTAATTATGAGGAATTTACAAACCTTTAAAAGAGGTTTAGGTAATTAAAATTAACTTCTATAGTTTTAAAGAAAAATTATTCTGACTGAAACAACTTCAGTCAGGAACTGGAGAAAAGCTTTGCTAATAACAGGCTTTCAAAGTCTGCCCTCCGAAAGTCCATGGTGGTGGTTTTGCTGGCCCCCCTCTTCACCACAAACCAAGAACTCTATCACTTCATGGTCACTAATCCCAAGACTGCCTCTGACCACTACATCTCCCACCAGTGCTTCTCTGATAGTAAACAGCAGGTCTAGTGAGGTACCTCCCCTGGCAGGCTCACTTACCAGCTGCATTGGGAAGTTATCCTCCACATGCTCCAGGAACCTCCTAGACCATTTCCTCTCTGCTGTGTTGTATTTCTAGCAGATGTCTGGTAAGTTAGTCCCCCAGGAGAACAAGGGCTAGCGATTGTGAGACTTCTGCCAGCCTCTTGTAGAAAACTTCATCTAACTCTTCATCCTGGTTGGGTGGTCTATGATGGACTCCCAGCAGGATGTCTGCTTGTTGGCTTTCCCCCTCGTCTTTACCCGTAAGCATTGGACCTTGTCATCACAATTGTCAAGCTCTATACAATCGAAGCAGTCCCTAATGTACAGAGCCACCCCACGGCCTCTTTCCTCGCCTATCCCTTCTGAAGAGCTTCAGCCATCCATCGCAGCACTCCAGGAGAGTCATCCCACCACGTTTCTGTGATGGTGACCAAGTCATAGGTGTCCTGTTGTACAATGACTTCCAGTTCTTCCTGTTTATTGCTCGTGCTGTGTGCATTGACGTAGATGCACTTGAGCTGGGCTACTGATCTCGCCCCCAACCCTGGCTTGCCATGCCTGGGCTCATCTCTAGTGAGCCTAGTTGTATCCCCTTCCCCCTGCGAACCTAGTTTAAAGCCCTCTTGATGAGACCTGCCAGCTCAGGAGCAAGAATCCTTTTCCCGCTTTGAGACAGCTGCACTCCATCTGTTGCCAGCAGGCCTGGTGCCATTGAACCTCCCCATGATCAAAGAAACCAAAAGGCCACTGGCAGCCTGGGTCTCTTAAGCAACCTGTAAATCAGGTGACTTCCTGAGACTTTTTCCACTTCCATTTAGATATCAAATTTATTATTCCGTTTTTTTGACATGTATTCTGGAGAATGCTTCTTATGTGCTTGCAGAAGGTAGTGACTCATTTGAATTCTCTTGAAAACGCTAAACCTTCTTTGTCCAAGTATTAGAAGGAAAGATCAAGTTATTTTGTTCCATTAAATATTATATGGCTGATAAAGAAAACAGTGGATACATTGTATGGAATTTTTAGATTAGTATTTAGTTGTTGTTTTGATTTTGGATGTCACTGATAGAAGGTGGACTGAAGAGTTTGGACTGAATGTTCTGGGAAATGTGTGCCCAGAAGAAAATTAGGCAAGTAAATGTCATACTTGGTTTCTGTCTGTAATAGCGGCCTGTAAAAACACCAGAAATTAGACTACTGAAACACTTTCAACATGATTTCATTATATAACTCACTCTTTGTTTAGCTTTTATGTGGAATGTACTTACACTGAATTTTGAGGAAGGAAACGGAAACCTTAGTAGTTATGGAATAGCTTTGCTTTTTAATGTTTTTTAAGCCTAGTCAGGTTCAGTATTTTTGATTCAGAGATATTTATTTGCTAAGATTTATGTGTAATATTTCTAAAGCAGAGCATCCTTTATGAGAAATATTTCCGAAACTTTTGCTATTTACAGAGAACATAAGTTTCTAGCTATATAAACTGACAATTCCTTATGTGAGGATGGTGCTTAAACAGGCTTCTGGATGTTAAGTTGTTCAGCTAACATGTTTTTTTCCCTTACTCTCCTAATTGCCCTGATGACTTCTTACCATGCAGTAACACTTAATAATCAGGTGAACATGGTGTGATAGAATGCTTTCTGTTCCCAGTCTGTTGCTGATGATGGAATACTGGTGCTGTAGCTAGGCCATTGACATGGCTAGCCATGTTGTTTGTGTGGGCCATCCTTTCTCTGTTTTCATGTTTGTGTTAGAATGTGCAGCTGTGAAAAATAACTATAGACTTTTTTTGAAAAGCAATTACTTTAACTTTTAATAAGCTGAAGTAAAAGAGAATTGTCATATTAGGTCATATCTGTTTATCTGTGATGCTTTTGCCAACCAAACTATCTAGTACTGGTTACTCGGCTACTCCATCTAACTTTCAGTGGGTTTCTGTATGTTGTCATGTCAATAGGTAAAGCTGTGGGTACCCATGGTGTGTCTGGATGCCACTGAAAGTTATCAGGCTTGGCTCACAGCTTTTTATGATGTAAAGGGAGTTACTTTTCCTTAAGTGCCCAGTCGCTTTTTAAAAGTGACTTAAGCACTTGGGAGCCTCTCTAATTGAAAGTCACAGGACCTTAAACTGTAACAAGATCAAGTTCCTTTGAAAGTTACATGTGGGGCTGAAATTAGCATTTGTGTGCATAGAAATGTTCCCCTTCGATTTATTTTTGTGTTTTAGAGACTATTCTTAATCTGCCACACTAGCCCACACAACACAGTATTTTGTGTGTGATTATGTGCTCTTCCTATTACTCTCATGTTATCATTTCAAATGTCTTGTACTTAATAAAATAAAGCAGTTGGCTTTCAGCAGTAATTCTGAGAACAAATACTATATAAAGAATATATTTTTAAATGTCTCTCTGAAAGTAGGTGTTGATAAATTTTTTTGGGAACGTTATATTTTTTGTAACTAAGTAGTTTTCAAACTTTTACAAACTAAATGGTTCAAATGCTGGTGTAATGAATGGTGATTATGAAGGCAAATCAAACTAATTTCCTGCCTAAAAGTGCTAATACTACTTGGTTTACTGTGTTTTCTTACTAATGCTTGTGTTAGTGATGAAACTAGAGGCAAATGGTTTACAGATAAAATAGAGCCTCTCTTATAAAATTGCTGCAGTGGGGAGATTCCAGGATAGATCCTGTTTGGAAACAACAGTTTGACTGTTAACAAGACCAAATAAAGTATGTGACTCATGCAATACAGTTAGTGATAGGTCTCAGTAATTATGTAGTTGTTTTCCCAGTAGTGGTAACACTGGCAGTAGGGCTGCAGTGCTTTTTTGGTGTTGACTTCCTACAGGGGCATGTTTATGTTGGAATCTGTGCACAAACTGCTGTGTGGACATCAAATTGTTGTATTGGTTTGAGGATTAATGAGGTTAAATTAGCTCAGTCATTTACTGCATATTTTATCGAGGTTCAAGCTGTTCAGACTGTTGCTGTTAATGTAAGTAGCCCAGAATGTTGCCAGTTAAATGCAAGTTACTCATCAGGGATCCAGAATTCATTACTGGAAGGAACTTTGCTTCCTGATAAAGTTGAATTTGATGGGAATACTCTGTTCCTTGTGTTATATGAGGAGCAAAACTGGAGAAAGATTCACTGAACAACAGCACAGCATGATAGCTTGCTAACACATTTAGGAGGATGTATTGCTCTCTGCATACCTGTTCTACAAATAGAAGGTTTGGTGATTAAAAGACTACTTCAGGCCTTCTATTTGCATATATGTCGTCTCCTCTTCATTAATAAAGAAGTTAAAATCTAAAGGAGAAAGTGAAGAGCTAGGAAGAGTATCTTTGCCTAAAATCTAACCACACTATAGAGGACAATTGCTGTGAAGAGACCTGCTGTGTCTTTGTTTCCTCTTGAATCGGACACTGTTGCACACAGAATGGTCAATAGAGGCTTTCTCTGAGGGTCTCCTAGGTTTGTCACGGGTAAAAAGATCTTTGATATAGGTACTACATTGGAATGTGCTTCAGAAATTGTAGAAGAGTTTGGAAACACCCACTGAAGACCTGATTTAGGCAATGTTAGAGAAGAAAATATTGACTATAATATTTGATCTGGAATAAATGCTTAGTTTTTATTTTGGGTTACAAAAATTCCATCTGACTTTGAAAGGATTTTTGTACGTTTTCATGTAATTAGGTAATGCTGTGGGTGACATGGTATGTCTGGAATGCCACTTCAAATAATAATAAGGTAAACAGGCTTGGCTCATAGCTTACAAGATCTGAGGGGAGGCTGTTTTTACCTGTCTGGTTTTCAGTGCTTTCCAGTTTAAAGGAGTATTGCCCTATCACTAGTGGGAGGGAATCTTCTCACTGAGGAAAACTTCAGTGGGCTGTGGCTCTTCAAGCAGTACTAAAGGTATACCTGTTGGGAACTATGGGGAAAAATCATGCCTAACTCTGATAGGTAAGTAGTTACTAAATAGTTGTTGAAGACAAATGTTTGCTTTGTTCTGAAGTCGTCAGATATGGAGGGGACCTGCGAAAAAGCGGGCTAGGAAGATAAGTCCTGCAGGGTAGCGCTTTCTGTAACTGCAGACAGAATTGGATTTTTCTGAAATTTACCCTTATTCTGAATGCAAATGTGACCTCGAGCTCCAAGTTATGCAATCAGTGAGTTAGATTAGTATCTAGACTAGTATTTCTGTGGTTATAGCTGTAAACAGGGTCTTTCTAGGTGCCTTGCTAACTGAAATTACTGGGAAACTCTAATCATATTTCCTAATATAAGAAAAATATAAGAAAAATGTCAGGAGTTATTTCCAGGTCATCTAGTCTGTAAGGTGTTTAACCAACATGACAATATGTTTTTATCCGGCTATGAAGCTAAAAAAATCTTCTGATAACTAGAAATCACAAAATTGTTGGGACTGTTTTATGCAGCCAAATCTAGTTATTTTTACTGTTATCTGTAATCCTGTGTACTTCAGTGGGGTTAGGAAGATTTGGCACATTAGACAGAAGATAAAAAACCTGACAAATATGAAGTATGACCCCATAACAGCCGAGATTTTATGACTAAATTAATTTGAAAGAGCAGGACTATATGTATAAGGTATTTTGCTGTACTTAGCTTGATAGTAGCTGAAAGTCTAGAGTACTTGTTCCTTTGTCTTTTCTGGGTATGGTGTCCCACTTTTACCCTACGCTCATTAGTTACGATAGCTTGAGGGATTTTTTATTTCTACCTTGTGTTATGCAAGCTAAAAATTACCTTAACCTGGGTTTCACAGTGACAATTCCAGTCATTTAACACTTGCTGCCTGAATCCTGAGAGCTTCAGGATCTTTTCCCTTAATATTTTTGTGCTCGAGGCAGCCAGCTGCTCTGTCTGTCAGAAGAGTTGGTCCCTTTCTGGCAATGCCTGTTAGAGATGTTCTTTCTGTCTTCATTTTGGATGAAAATGCTCTGCTTCAAAGTAGAAGGGATTCTTTTCCTCTCTCAGATCTTTTCAGAAATACTAATTTATATGACTTAGCTGAAAACATTTTTTAAGCAAGGGTGCACTACATAATACAATGTATTAAATAAATAAAGCGTAGACTATAGAATGGGTTCATGTGTTAAGGAGAGATTCCTGAATACCCCACATGGGGCAGTTCACACTTATCTAGATGTTTCACTGCTGTCAAAGGGCATAATACCATAATTCCTTGGAACTATGTGGCATATGTCAGATTAGCTTTGATCCTTTCAAGTCTGTATTTAGGTCTTAAAGACGTAAATTTTCCTGAGCATCATTTTTGTTGGCAGCTTCTAAGTGCTTGCTGTCTTTTTTACATGGTTTTCTCTTCTTTTTGAAAGCCCAAAGAATCTCCACTATCTGCTTTTTTACTTAGCATATCTGCTTTTCCACTTACATGCAAGTAAAGCACGAATCATTCAGAAATTTGTATTTATTCTCCCTGGGAGCTCATCACTCCAACAGGATAGTTGCTGCAGCTGGTAACAACAAGCATGCTTGCTTGTCAGACAGTTCAGATGAAGCAAGTTCAGGAAGCAAGCTTCAGCACAAAGCATGATTATGATAATAATTGTTAGGTCAATGAGACTAATGGGCAAAGAGGCAAAGTCTGCTGAAGACAATTTTTTTATGGACTAGTCCTGTGTCACTTCTTAGGTGATACTCATATTGAACCTGTTGTGAGTTGTGTCTAACTCTTCCTTTTACAATTGGATGATGGGGCGGTCCTACTCCTGTAAATCTTAAGGATCTCTTACCTGCTGCACCCCATCAACTCAGAGTGCTTCTGCACTAGGAAAAGCATGAGAAGCAGATGTCCAACTAAAACAGCTAATTGGAAGTTTTCTGATAAAACAGGATTTATCTGGGTGGAGGCATGTGGTTCATCAAAATGGGAGTCTGTTTTGATGAAACCTCAAGCAGGGAAACCCTACACCCTTCCCAATACTGAACTCTGAAACTTGAAATGAGGAATGAAAGGGGTTAGTGATAACAAGCCTTGGATGTCAGACCTCCAGGTAATATTCTGACTTGTTAGACTAGATATTTGCACTTTATTCCTGGATATATGAGGAGCAACTCAGCCTGCAAACTCTTGGCTGTTTTATACTTGGAATTTCTCTGTCTTTTAAAACTGCCTCTGAGTTTATTCGGTTTCATCCCATGTAAATCAAGATCATGTTAAATATCGGAAAAAAATATGGAATGATAGAAAAGCTCTATCAAAAGCTCATGAGCACTTCAGAATTTCTGCTACAAGTTCCTGAAGTTGTTTAACACTGTTACTTTACATTTTATCATGACTTTAGAGGAAACCTTTAATGCTTCCTGAATAACAGCAACATTCTTTTTTTTGTAAAATGGCTGTTGCACAACTTTTTCCCGTAAAATCCTTGCAATTTTTTTATTTCCTGCGTATATATCTGAGTTGGATGTTTTGAAAGAACTTTGTGGTACAGTTTTGTGCTAAAGGTCATAAAAATATGCGATTTCCTGAAGCAGTTTGATGTTGGGAGTACTTAAGCTATTGTGTCTTCCCAGTGTTTGAAGCCTGACAGAAATTCTTCTGCATGTGTTCCAAGCCAAGCAGATGTCATTTATATGCAGTTAATTATTGCAATGTGAAGCCTAAGTTGACACCTCAGCAGTGTTTTCTAGCTCAATCATTGTGCTTTCTGTGTTCATGTGACTCCTGCCTGGCTTAGCGGTACGGACATTTTTCATGTTTTGCCTGCTAGTACAATGTTGTCCTGTCAGTCTGACCAAAAGTCATGATCTCTGCAAGGCTGATATGATGGTTGTTACTCTGCTAAAAACATGCAAGATTTATAAGGAGTACAGGAAAGGTGATCTCCAGGAAACCTCACATTACTCCTCAATGCGGCAGGTCGGTGCAACTGCCAAGTCTCATGTTCTTTCTTGTTTGCCTGTTGGTGTTAAAATTGAGCTTGCTTTAGAGACTATCCATCCCTAATTGTAGAGTCACCATCAATCTGTAATGCCTGGCTGATTACATCAATAGCTTGAAGCAGATTTCGAAACCAATCACAGCTTGTTTGAGAAAGGGATGGGAGTAAAGATGCACTAATACTTCAGAAATCCTTACCCTATGCTGTTTATCCTCTCAAAGCTTGTTTGCCTATCTGCAAACAAGGACTCAGAATTGCAGGAGTGCCATAAGTGTTTCTGAAATTTTCACTTTGGGCAGTGGCTTATAGTAAGATTATAAAGGAAATTTGTAGTTTTGTAGCAGGTTGCCCTACTTTTGACTCTGGAAATAACCATTACTGGTCAGAGCAATCCACTTGTCCCCACTGCACTGAAATTAGGCAGGTCCACTGCAACCGAATAGCTGCTTTGTTCCATATGTCAAAATTAATTTAGAAAAACGTGATAAGATCAGAGGAAGAAACTTTTTATATTTGACTTGAGAAACATTGTTTGAAGGTAATTGACCTTTCTAATATCAACTACAATTCCTTGTTCTTGGAAAGACTCCGCAGTGGATTTGAAGGCAAAGAAAGCCAGGTTTTAAACAAGTTGAAAATTGTAATGGTGTCTTTTTTTTCTGTAATAGAGAAAAGCAAGGAGATGTTGTTTGTTACTGTTGTCTTAGCACATAGAAGTCATCCAGCTTCACTCAGGTACTGCATGAACTTTTATTTTTGACTACTGGGAAAGGCCATCTAACAGTCTGGTTAAAATCTCTTTGTTTTTACAGCTGGTGACATATGTATTGTGCCAATTAAATGGCAGGATACAGAACAAGTTTACATGTCTTAAGGCTTTCCCTGAAACTGCCCACTGATTTGATGCTGTTCCGCATGCACAGTGTGTTTTTGCTGCTTGCCTGTTATGTGTATTGGTTGTGTTGAGAACTTTACACTTGCTTTTTAAAAATATTATGACAGTGTCTGTAGTAGTTTCACTTAATTCTGAACAGAGAAGGTTCAGTCCTTGATCAGCAGAGAATCACCCTTTGGAGAAGCATGAGATGGAAAAATAAATTCATTGCATTTTTTTAGAAATCATAATGTAATTCCGATGTATTGATTCACATTTTTTTGTCCGAAAGTTAGCTACATTTCACCTAATGACAAGTAGGTTTTCTGGAGGTGCTGAAATGTAGTGACAGTTCCTCTGAGTGATATCTTATGCATAAGGGTCCTCATGTGTGCCAAACATGGGGAGAAAAAACATCAAACAAGTGTACAAGCCTGACAATGTGGTAGTAAAAGGAGGGGGTGGAGTAACTGATACAAACCAAATAGAAAAGATTCAGCAGTGAAGGCTAAGTAGGAGCAGATGATAGAAGGTGGACAGTAATTGTGCAACCAGAAAAGTGATGGTTTCCTACGGAGAGGTGTGAGGTGGGAGCAGGTAGTTTGGGCATTAGAGAATGGAGCTGTAAAGGACTGGAAGGGAAGCTGTAGGTGCGGGACCAAGGACAAAGGATTTTAGTGAATGGTGTTTTCTTTCAAAGGAAAACGTTGAACAAATTTATGAAAAGGATAGCAAACAAGCCCTATTTCTATATTTTACCTAATCAGATAGCTCTGTGACATCAAATGTGCTTCAAGAGATAAAAATAATTTTAGCGAGAAATGGTAGTGAAAATGTTTCCAGATAGCAATAAAGTGGAATGTCTAAAAATGAACTGGTCACTGTACACAGGAGGACATGAATATTCTGTTTAGGTAAAAGTTCTTTTTTCCCCTCAAAGATCACTAATGTGACTTTGTTGTCAAGTAGATCTTTGTCTAGTTTGAGGGAACTGTTCGGTTTCCTTTGCATTTCATTTTTTCATTAGGTAAAAATGTGAGTTGGGGGAAAGGTCACTGCAGTGAAAAATAGCCTTTTTCCAGTATTTGTGTCCTGAAGAACAGTTTTTAAACACTATCTCATTTTCATATCTTGACATGCTAAATGGGGACAGGCATAGTTAGTTAGTGCAGGGTTAGTGCATATAGTATTCTCTGTATTATAGCATAATTTGAAATGTTTACCACTTGTGGAAAACTGGCTGCAGATTTTGAGGTGGCTCTTCTGCTTTATCTTAGCATTGAAAATGGAGAACTGCACAGCTGGTATATCAGCAGGAAAAAATCTTCAACCGATCTGTTGTAACCCTGAACAAAATTCTGTACCTTATGCAAGGTCTTCATTTTTTGTGTTCACTGAACATACAGCTCTTTAATGTTGTGCTTTGAGTATTGTTAGTTGAGTGTTAATTCAGTATGTCTGCTTATCCCTTTCTGCTCCAGACTGAGCTGTTATTCCGTGTTCACCTGCAGTGATTTGTCTCTATAGTGTATAGATGCTCATAACACCCTAAAAGTGAGGCCCTTAAGTAGTGGTGGCTGGTTAAGAAAGGGTTCTCTTTCATGCCACAAACCAGTGTCTTAACAAGCAAATGTAAAATTTAAGTAAAATCGTTTCCGCAAAAGTGGAAAGTTGAAGCTACCTGGAGTGTTTCATTTGCTGCTTCTGTTGGCAGAGATTTTTCCCTATTCTCTACCCTGGTATTGATCTCCATTGAAACGCAGATGTAATCCTTCAGAGACACTGAAACAGGATATCTTAATGCACTCTGGATTGGACACTTGTGCTGTGATATTTATCTCTGTAGCTTTGGATAATCGTTATAGATGTGATGTAATACATTAAGCTAAGTTCTATGCTGGATGGTAACCCTCTGTTTTGAAGTTAGATGAATCACCTTTGGTTTCATTAGGAAACTAGAAAAGGCAAAGAGTGGCAATGAATAATGTGAAATGTTTTGCTTGTGAAAATCATTAAAATACTTTCTACTGGGCTTTCAAAAAATTGAATACTTGTTTCATTTTTGTTGCGTTGTTTGGTTTATACTTTTGGGTACTCAAGAATGAAGTAGCACATAATCATAGAACTGAAAAACTACGTACTAGAACTAAAAGTAGAACGAAAATAAATCATTTAAGGAGTTCACATTCCAGTCTTAACAGTGTTCTCTTAATGTTGAGTTTATTTCTCCCTGTTAATATGTAGCGGTGTGTATGTAAAGAGTGTTTTTCATAATGTAGGGTTTTTTACACTTGCTTATTTTTTGCTTGTGCTTTATTTATGTCTCTGAAACTACTTCAAAGCTTCTAGCTCTAGGCTTTGCCTGCAAAAGCCCAATTTTTCCCACCACTGCTAAACTGCAAGTAAAACCAGTTGAAGGCTGGTTTATTGTATTTGTGATGTTTATTTGATATTCAAAATCTCTTTATTATGACTGATGAAGAACAGTTGAACTATGTCTAATTTAATGTAAGGCTTCTTTCTGACTCTCACTTGAGCAGAAAGGTGATGAATCTGAGAGCAAATGAGAAAAGGTATAACTACAATTGTAAAGAGAATTCACTACACAGCGATGGAAAAAGTATGTTGAACACTGCTAGGGATGTACAGAGACTGTTTGGACCCTTCCACCCCCACCCCCCAAAAAACCCACAACCTAGTAATCTTCCTTTATTGTTAACCTGTGTAACAAGGGGGTTTCCGTGGCCAAGTTGTTTAAAAGGCCAGTGTGGTGATTTGTATTGTATTGTCAGCCCAGTTATAGTCACTGTGGAAACCATTTCTAAAAACATTCACCAAAGATATACGAAGGGCATGCAGGATAAAAACTGTAATACCAGTTCTAATCTGTAAGGAAGGCTTTCCAGCTGCTCATAGGATGGACGGTGAAATGTAAACTCAAATCAACCCGTGTCTCGTGCTGCCTCTTCAGGATGGCAGTGAATAAAACTGGCCTAGAAGAAATTCTGTGCATCTCAAAATATGAATTGTTCAAACGAGATTTTTTCCTGTTTCATTGTCTGTTTCATTGTTGTGTATTAAGAAAAATACAAATGGAAAGTGATTTTTTTAAAATTTTTTTTCTTCCAAAAATACTTTGGAAAAAAGTATTGTCCCGGTAAAATCAAGAAGACATAAGATGAAAAATTATTCCCTTTTGAATATATCTGTCATTGCTTTGGACAGAAGATTGATAATATGAGAAAGGGAGAGGCTTTTTGACTCCAAGATGTGCCCTGTTTGTCTTCGTGACAGTCTGATCTAAATAGGGCAGGCTTTCTAGGTAAATCCCGGTTAACCTAATACTGATCACTGGTTTAAATCCCCAGACCAAATAATAAAATAGGCAAAAAGCTTAAAATCTTTATCAGAGCATGTGTGCCCAGGAGAGTGTTGACATCTTATAAGCAGAAAGTTTAGGTATTGGAACACGTCAGGCTCAACTAGTTTTGTGTAGAAGCAATGTGTTAAAAAGTGTGGATACTTTAAAAGAATGTATTTTATTTATATTTCACGTGAAATAACCCTGAAGGAATTTATTTTCTTACTTTATGCTTTAATTTAAATTTCACTTATCTGTTTTACTCAGATAAAACAACGGAGATCTCGGAGGCAATTTGGTAACACAGTTCTTGGAGTCTGTAGATAGTGTCGTTTTCTTTCCTTGAGGGAGAGAGGGGAAAAGGGGCAAGGTGTAAGGTTATAAAGCAGATAAAGCTCATCATTCCATGGACCTTCTTAAAACATCAAAAAAAGAAAAACCAAAACTAAATGTACTATATTTCCAGTTAATATGTTTTTCACTAATTTCTATAATTTTCCATGATTCAGTGGTGTTTGATCATATTAGCTTAAATCTCTCTGCATGTAATACATAATGCTGCTATAATAATAACAAGATACACAGTGGGATTGTTCCCAAAGGGACCTTGTATCGGTAGGTGAGTTTACAATACTTGACACGTATGTGATCATGAAAAGGATGTCTAGCAGAGATGCTGGGGTTTCTCAGGTTTTTGTACCAAACTACATGGTAATACCTCTGTTTCCATTCCCTGCCTCTTCATACATACTCACTTTGACAGGCATCAGGGGAGTCACAAAGGCAGCAGATGGTCTGTGCGCAGTTCCCTCAAGCATAAAACAACATTTCTGTACTTGTTGTCAGGACCTTAAATTGCACGCTGTTCTGTCTGATTATTTTCAAACTCTGGATTGGCCATAGGGGCTCAGATGAGAAAGATTTGCATAGCACAAAGCGGGAGCAAGGGCTGAATTAAAGTGGCAAGCAACTGAATTGAAACTAAATTCTAAGTAGAAGTCATATGAACTCATTTCTAACTAGGTTTGATTTCATTATTTTCAATGAACGCAGTGACCTCTACTAAAATTTAACAAGACAGAGGTTATGTACCGTATGTGTATGGAGGTTTTTTCCTGTTATGCCGTCATCAAATATATTGGAGTTTTTGTTTATGCATAAAACATAAAAATTAGGAAAAAACAACACTGTAGCATGTGAACTTAAAATATGTATTCAAATCTAGGTTAAGAATATAAATTCCATGAGTTTATCATCCTCAATGTTATTCTGCTGTAATTCAAGTCAATACAGTATATTAGTTCTTTATTAAATGCAATGCCCATTTTTTAAAATTCAATTTGCTGTGCAAGAATTTTCCCAAGATACATTAGATGATGTCAAGTTTAAACCTGTAGGTGAGTCTAAAGAGATCTGCATGCAGATGGAGCTGTGGAAAGCCAAAGGAAAGATTTTTCATAAGCCCACTGGGCTTAAACAAATTTGTTCAACGTATGTTTACTTTCTAGCTCCAGTTTTCATCAACTGTAACTGCTTACGGTTTTTTTTGTAGGTCATAGGTGTACTATTGGCCACTGGTTGAGTGTTAATTGGTGTTAGAGAAAATTTTGTGTGTTTTAGTGATTCTCTTTATATCAGTGTGCTGTGGATATTTAGAAAATGCTTTGTGTGAGATTGGCCAGGGCCCTATGGTTGGTTAGTAGCTACTCTTAAGGGCTTTCTGAACTGCTGTTGCTACCTGTGCATCCTCCTGCTGCCACAACACAAGGAATTAATGAATAAATAGTCAAAATAACAAAACTGCAAAGATTTGGAATGCTTTGGCAGGTGTATATAGACAACATGTTTGAGTTTGTCCAAGCACTGATGGAAAGCGGGACCTGGGTTCATACCTTGATAGCAGAAACCAATTTTTGTGTTTTGTAAAGATGTTTCTTTTTTTTTTTTTTGAAAACCTTAAGAAAAGAAAATTGGCCTTTTTCCAGGGAATTAGAATGGTATGAAACACATCAATTGTGTAGGTTATTTTTAGAAAAAGTTTTTACAAATCATCCTGAATCTTGCTCATTCATTGGAGCCTTACTTAATTGTTCAGCATTTCAGCATGGCAGGCTGTGAAGTATGTGAACAGTCAAAACAAAGTTATCACAGTCAATTTTGCAAATAGATGAATAAACTTGCTTATGGAAGAGTCGTATCCCACTTGTGTCTCATTCACTGTACTACAGGTTGTAGAAACAAGCAGGAATATTTGTAGGAACAATAAATTTTAAGCAAAAATTGAGAGAATAGTTTTCATTCTAAACATTATTTTAAGATCAATATGGCGCTTATAGGGTGAGGATGTGTAATATGTTGCTGTTTTTGTTGTCATTCTTTGATGTTCACTTAAAATTAGTGACATGATTCAGATTATTGAATAGCACATCTCTTAGGTACTGGAGATACTTTGCTATCTCATTATAAACACACTCCTGTAGTTGAAAATGTTGCTTTACATGAGCATTTATATCTTCTGAAGCTCAACTACGTATGATTTTTGTTCAATGCTGAAAGATTGCAACCACAATTGAAACTGGTTATTTCAAGTGAACTGTTACCACGTTGTCTGTTTACTCATCTGTAACTCACAGCAAGCAGTAAGCATGGACTCTGGACTGAGGTTTGTTCGACTAATAAAGGGATGCTTGAAATTATGTATCAGAAGAGACCATCATAAACAGAAATGAAATTTAATGTATAAATTAATTGCTAGGATTTCTTTTGTGGACTTTCAACTGATGTTTAGGTACAACTTCTAAATCCTTGTAACGCTTTTATCCACAGTGTGGATAGATTAGCATTAGGAATAAGTGGTGAAGTCCATGCTGTCATTGTGAATTTGAATGCTGTGCAGGATAAATGCACCTTTCCCCCTCTATTCTTATCTTTTCTTATTGTTTCTTTCTCTAGTTAGCAAAGACTAAGGAAGCTGCAGTAAACCCCAAATAGTGTGTTAGTGATGCAACTATACTTCTATTTTGTGTGTGTGTGTGTCTACAGCTATATAAACATGTACTAAAATAGTACTAAATGACCTTGAGAGAACTTGGCTTGTGTGGTTTGCTCAGGGTGGGCAGGAGCATCAGGTGCAGCCTGATGTTAGGATTGTGGATTGTGTGAAAAATCAGTGAATGACCACAGTTACAAAACATCAGTCTGGTTGCATTTAGTTTGCTTTGGTCTCATCCGAAATCCCTGCTGTACAAGCAGCTACAAAATCATGATTTATAAATTCACTTCAAATGTTTTGAATCTAGTACTGATATCAGACGGCTCCTCCAAGGATAGATTTGTTAAACATAGGAAAAAAATGTTACAAGAGAAGGCTGCGGGGAAGAGATGCATTTTGTCACACTTGTATGACAGTACCTGTGGGAATGTTAGAAATGTTGGGTCTTGTTTTCTTGTAACCTCTGTGTTGGAGGAATAAGGCTTGAATACTGCAGAGTTTTCTGAGGTAAAGAGTCTTATGAAGCTCTTGGAAGAGAGAGGATTGAGTGCCAGACAGATGATTCCTTTAGAAGAGGATCCACATATTTTGTGGTGAATGGCTAGAATGTGTTTTAGCAATGTTGCTATACAAAGTAGAGTATATTTATTTTCTGAAGAGAAACATAATTGTGTTGCACTGAATTTCCTGTAGAATAATTCCCAGGTGTTAATGATATGGATTGAATGTGAATACATGCAAGTGCAGTTGTTTTTATTTCACAAGTTTGAGTCACAGTTCTGCATTATTGGCTTTTATAACAACTGGGAAGAGCCAAGTGGCAGAGCAGTTTCCTGTGCCTGGGTGCTGAAAATGTCTGAGAACAGTGTGGTCAGTGGTGTTTGTGTGTGTTGGGTTATTTTCTTATTCTGTAGCAATTACCTCTTTTGAAAAATGCAGCTGGATGTGCGGAGCTGCTCCAGAGTGAGCTGGGCTGGGCTTAGGCTTTGGACCATTGCTTACACCTGCTCTTTCCACCCAGAGAATGGAGGATGCCTCCAGAAATCCAAGTATGGTGCAATATCCAGTTATACTTGTTTCTCTATGTGTAAATAAATTACAAAACAGTATAAACAAATTTTTGGTATAAGGCTCTCACAGGACAGGTGTAATTGGCAATGTCTTTAGGAAGTCATCAAAACTCTTCTCCCCTCATTTCTTTGGTTTCCTTAAAGAGGAAAGTAGCCAGTGAAGTGAGGTTATTGAACTTAATGCTTGATTGTGTGGACAAGTTGTTTTCAAAAAGGGGTACACAACCCTTAAATGGAGTAGTTGCTTGCAGGTAACTGCAGGGACTTGTGGGTTTAGCTGCATTACTTTTTGCAGTGTGGCTTAAGCTGCACAAGCGTTCTGGCCGTGTCAGTACACTTCATTTTGGCTGCACTTTACAGCTCAGGAACCATTTTACACTGACAAAGCTGTTAATTGTGCATAGGACCTGCTTCATGTTTGTCTGCTCTGAATATATATGGAACCAACAAGAAACCATCTTCTCAGTGTGTCTTTGCATGGCATAAGAGTATTCTTCAGAGATTTCTTGTAAGCTAGCCAATTCTTGATAGTGTTCTCTCAATACATAAAATAAAACCAGCCTTCTCCAGATAGAGTTTAAGGTTGGCATCTTGGCAGCGTATATATCCTGTAGGGACGACTGAAGCAAGCTACTGGTATTTTGTACTTCAGTCTGTTATTTGGGGTGTTTGAGTTCTCAGGCTTCTGATGTTCATAATGATGAGTATAAAAAGCTGCTTGTTACAGATATATTTGCTACTACGGTTCATATTAGGCCATGATCTGTTCATTCCTTGATATTGGTAGAGGATTTTTTTTGTTTGGAGAACAATTTTATGGTCCTTAATTACAGATAAAAAATAAAGCCTCCCACAAATGTAATCTTTTCACTAGCTCTCAGACTTGAAATGGAGAAGTTAAAAGCAAGCGAACAAAACAAAACCCGCAAACTTTCCAAAACTCAGTTGGAGGACCAAATGTTTGGCAATGTTGCTTTAAGAGACAAGGACAACACTAATTGTCACAAAAATTGTGTATGTTAAACTACAGATCAGCTCTTGGTTCATCCTGTGAATTGATGGGCTATTTGCACCTGGAGTGCATTAGGTGCATTCCTGAGGTTTGTTTTCTATTTTGGCTTCATCCAAAACAAATCAGATGAATACTTTAGACAAGATGCACATTAGTCTAGAGGAAGTCTCATTAAATCAAAAGCAGTTAATATTTTGTTAAAAAAAAAATAGTCTGAGCTGGTCCTGGTCTTACCTCACACATAATCTTTTGTATCTAAAGTTTCAAAGCATATTCTCTATGTGTATGTATATATATTGATATCTACACATGCACTCTCTGTAGGTGTATTAACTCATTTTTAGGCTGGCAGAATTTTGTAAAACTTCTATGTGTTCTCTGTCAGGGAGATGATTTTTTTTTTTTTCCTCAACTTTTCTGTATATCTTGATATGGTTTCTATTTTAAGGATTGTCATGTATTACTTTAAAATTGTTGGAACTTTATCAGGTAACTTTCAGGTAAGTCTGTGAGTGTTCATTCTTGCCAGGTGCTTGTGTTGAAAGGTAAACTGAAAAAAACCCCAGTAAGTTATCAGACCTACTGACCTCTATTTCACTATCATATGTCATGTTTTGAAGACTTACTGCTTCTACTGCACTTGAAACTTGAACAAATGTTTTCTGTTTGTTCTTGGATGTTCTGAGGTACTTAGTACAAATGTACACTTCTAAGGCGAATGCCTGTTAGAAAGTGGTGGGAACATAGAGTTTTAGTCAGTAGCAGAAGAACTTGAAGGACCTTGGGAACCATTATAGAAATAAAAACTATTGATTTTTTTTTTCAAAGAATTTTTTCTTTACAATTAAAGCTTTCCTTACTTGCCCTCTTCCTAAAGAGGAGATATGCATGCCACTTACCCCTTCATTGTAGTACAGCACTGTCAAATATTAAACAGCACTGAGCACTGAGGTCAGCTATAAATGCCTCTGCCTTTCTTTGCAAAATATGACCAAAACTACAACAAAAGCTTGGTAGTAATGGTCTCATTGGGTCAGTGTTCTCCTCCTTTGCTGCTGCATGCACTTTGTTTTTGCTAGATCAAGGAGAACATTGGTGCTAATTTCATGCAAGTATGACACCGTGTTAGATAATTGTGGGTTGCGGTGTCTCTTAATATAGCAACAGATTAGAATTATGATGAGCTGTGTTCCTTAGATGATGCACCCTTGTGAATAAAATCTGATTATATCTTCAATAGAGTAAATGAGGGAGGGGGAAAATGAGGGTTTGGTAATGTCAAAGCAAAATATCTGTGTTGATCCTGTGTTTAGACATCATATAGAGTAGATGCAAGAATTATTTTTCTGTTCCCTTTCAAAGGAGCTGTGTATGCCACATACCTGGATTGATACATGTTATATGCTTGATGTCTAAAAGTCTAAAAAAACTACAAGCAAGGCTCTCTTTTATAAAAGATAACATAGATATTAGATAAAAAGCCAAGTACATTAAACCACAAGTGTGCAATGATTCAATGTGAATGTGCTACTGAAGAATTCAGTTTTATACCCTCATCTGTTGTGTGATGCAAGATGGTGCTTCATGAAGATCGAGCTGTCTCCAATGACCCTTCTCAGATTAGCTTCACGAGTGTCATAGTCATGTTAATGATCTCAGCAGGGATAATCAGGTAAAAGCATCACATTGATATGGCTGTGCTGCAGGTAGAAGTTTGTGATCAGTTATTTGTCATCAGTAGTGCTATATGGTGTTGCATTTTGCCATAAAGACTCAAGACTATTTTGATATACCCTAGGATTATACAATAAGTGCTCTGCTTGTTCTGCTTGACATGCTGTTATCTGATTTACCTGGAGGAGGAAATCAGGATGCATGCCTTATGAATTCAGTAGTGAAGGGTGAAGAAATGGAAAGAATTCAGAGGAATTGCTCTTTTGGGGTGATACAAGGGATGAAATCTTACACAAGTGAATACAGAAGATGAGCATAACACCTAAGTCTATCTTCTAATGGTTGGACCACATGCTTTAAATAAACTTACTGGAAATACTGTATTTCTACAAAAAAACTTCATATAACTTTGTGGTAATTATTACTCAAATTAGATTACAGTAGAAAAAGTTCTCTTTGTAATATGAAACTGGGTACCCTGTGTAATATAAATTTGGTAAGGGTATTTTCGAGGTTAATCCACTGAGCCCTCTACATTTCTTCTTAACCTTTTACTTTTAAACTCATCTCCTATGCTACCTTCAGCTTCTTACGTTTTGTAAACTGTATATCTTTTTATACACAATAAGATCACAGGCAACTCTAACATAACTATAAAATACAGTGACTACTGCTAGTGCTGCTTATGCAGTGACCTGTGTGAAATGGATGCTGGCTACTGGGGGAAGAGTCCTCACCTGAAGTGCATTGGGAGTGATGGGAAAGTTCAAGGGGGTTAAATGTGTTTTTCAATAATGTTGATTTCTTTAATCTTTGTAGGATCTCAGAGGCTTATGTTGTCAGATGCGTTTAACTGTTAATCCTCTCTGGCTGGAACAATTCGACTCTGAGAATCCCAAATGAGGAATGATATTGGTTACTGTACTTATGAAGCACCAACACTGTCTACTTCAGGTCCATAGTGAAGAATTACAGGAACTCGCAAGTTCAGGCTTGTTTACGTTCCTATTTCTGTCTATTGCTGATGTTTTTATGGATTTCATGGTGTTCTGAAAAGCCCAGAAAGCTCATTTTCCCCATTCTCACCCCAGTGTGTGTGGTTGTGTTTTGTTATAAAATTACACACTGATTTCATTATTTGCATTACTAGTTGTTTAGCCAGGAACAGAACCATCCTTAATATATGAAATACATTCTCTTGTATGAGCATTCTTCTAAAGGAATTTGCTTTGTAAATTATCTTCGAGTTTTATTTTAACTAAGATGAAAAGATAAAATTGAACTTAATAATAATAGAGGAGGAGAGTTTGTCTAATGCAGTCCCCTTTTCTTAAAATGGTTCTTGGACATATTTGCAATGGCATCTTTGACGTATTTTGTGGATAAAATGTGCTACTAGGGAGGCAGCATAGCACTGTCTGTGTAGCAGTGTCACAAACTCCCCTCAAAAAAATAAAGCTGCGGGAAAGAGACTGGAAATAATAGGTAGGTTGGAATACTAAAGCTTGTCAGTTATCCCTTTGATCTCACCAAAATGAGTTAGGGTTTTGCCATGTATGTCATTAGTACCAGGAGTTTGCTGTAGCTAAAGAAAATTAGCTGTTCCTCTAAAAACAACAACTGGTGATGGTGAATACCTGGTGAAGTAAAAATGGTGAATTGTTCTGGCTCGAAACAGGAGGTGGGGTGGGAGGGGGAAATGAAAGAAGCTGCATATGTTCCTTTTGAAAAGTGCCTTTTGCATTGATAGTGCAAATGCTTTACCTTGAGATGTGAGCATTACTGTGATCAGTTTTCTGTAACATTTCTTACACGATCTGCCCAGTGATATTGGCAATGGAAACACAATGTATTTTTAAATCCTGTTAAAACAAACTGCTAGAATACTACTTTAAAAGCATCTTATCTTCTGTTCACCATATTTTTCCAATTTTAACAGTCGATTGTACTGTATTTCTGTTCCTTCTTAGTCTTTCTATTTCTTAATGTTGAAAATCTGTTAGAAAGCTTTCTGTATTGTTCAATAATTGTTAGTATTCCTCAAATGTCATAATGTCTGTGTAGGAAGGAAGAAAAGAAATGGCTTAACTGTAGATAACTTGTCTAATACTTAGCAACAGATTTATCTCCCTAACTTCGTATGTGTCCTTCAGATTTTGCTCATTTTTTTTGTTCTTTCCATGCTGCTGACTTGTGCAGCTGCTACATTAGGTGTGGTCGGACTACTGTGGTCAAGCTCTTTTTTTTTTTTTGTCTAGAGGTAACCTGGTTGCTTAACATCAAAATGCTTTTATTCTAGTACTTTGCCTTTTTTTTTTAAAAAAGGGAAATACCAAGCTGTGCATCAGTCACAGAAATCGAGCTGCTTCGCAACGGAGCGTTGAAGCCTGATCGTGTAGACATCTACATGTGCACAAAATTTCAGCTCCATTCAGAAACATTGATTCTGTGGCGGCGTTCTGGCCAGTGTTATGAATATTTACAGTAAAATTATGTTTTCTAAAGTTAAGGACTTAAGATATTTTTCTATAATGAAGTTGAAGTTATCACCATAATAGAGATGAGTACAATGAAAGCTTATTTTCATGATTAGTTATGAGCTTGTTTTCTTACAAACTTACCCTGCACTGAAGTAATACCTAATACTATGTTCAGGTGTCTGTTCCAAGACCTCGAGTCTATACTCTCTGTGACATCAAAATCAATCAATACCTTTTAAGTGTAAAAAATAATAATAAATAGAAGAATAAATTCAATAAAAATGTCTCAAACCCACACATAATCAATACATGCACAGAAATTCTTGAGCACCTCCAACATTTGTTCCCGAGGTGAGCAGCTGGTGTTCAGACAGTTCAGCAAAGCTGCTGCTGTGGTCTAGAGTGTGTGTCCAGCACACAATACAACTGGATATGGAGCGTGTTTCTAATAGATCAGGAAACCAGACTTTAAACTAGATATTTGAAGTTTGTTAGTGCTTGTGATTTGTAGTAAGCTTCCTTTTGTGTGTGTATTCTGCTTTGAAATTGTACTCCTATAAGTAGCAAGACTTGTTAATGCTGTTTGTCCATTTGCTGTTTATGGTCCCTCCATCCTCCCTTCTGGCTGTGCCCCGAGAAACATCTTGGAGTCGGGGTTTCAGGCTGGAGTTTTTGTTGATTTTTTGTTGATTTTTAAGTCTTATCTCAGCTTTTCTTTATTAATTTTGTTCAACTACATTTCTATATATTTTTACGTTTCTGTTTTCATATATGTGTATTTCCATGTAAATCACATTGCACTTTAGTTGTGTGAAACACATATGTATCGAGGTTTCCAGGTGTCTGTCTTTTGGGTCTGCTTGCAGGAAGATAAGTCTCAAAATTGCTCTCTGTGGGCCACATTAAAGAAAAGGCTTTATGTTTGGAAAGACTAATAAGGTCTAATTGCCAAAGATTACTGCATGCACTCTATCAGTTATTTATATCTTTACAGTGAATTTAGACAATGCTTTTGTGACAGTGTTCAAGTTAATTACTTAATTATCTACTATTAAATAATTATGAAAACTCTAAGTGGCTACTAAGGTGTTGTGTTCTATAATTTCTTATATGTTCATAGTGTCAAGTGTCGAATAATGTTGCTGAGTATTTGCTAACTACCGTGTTCTATCTGTTGGAGGAAATAATTCTACAATATGGAAGAGCAATGAATGTCACAAGTTAGTATACATTAATTAGCTGTGAAAATATATTAAAAGCAGAGCTGCCTTTTCTTACAATTACCTACTTAGAATACAACTTTCTATTCCTTCTTAATGTAATAATGGGCAGTATTTTAGACTGTGTATAGTGCTTCTTTTAAAGCTGAAGAATTGATCAGAACTTTCATAGCCTCACGGCAGCACAGTTTCCTTGCTTTCTGAGTATTTCTGCCCACTCCATCTGTATTGGAAAGTTTCACCCCAGGGTCTGAAAGCATGGAAAAGTTAGTGGCAAATGAACAGTGTGTCCCCAGATAGAAGGCACAGTGATAACATGGGCCATGCCATGCAATCTTTGTTGGTGTAGTGTGGAATATTTTCTAGTCTTAATAATTTACTGTGATATTTTTAATATGCTAAAAGCAAATCTGTTCATAAAGGCAGAAAGAAGATCCACAAATACACATTAAAAGCCCCACAATTTGTTGGCCTTGATTCTGATTTTGTATAGAAATGCTCGAGACCCCTTCCAGCAGGTATGATGCTAAGCGCTCTGCATCTTTTACATATTTTTTTTTAATTTAATCAATAGCTCTTTGTAAACTGAGCATCTGACAGTAAAAGGGAGATAATCTGGATCCCATTTGGTTTTGTGGGTTCTGGTGTGGAATCGATCTTTTCTGGATGTTAGTGTGGCTTTCAAATATTTTCAATTAGTGGGAATTTCCAGTCCATGGCTTGTGAACTGTTAACAGGGAAATCAGTGTGCCATCGCAGTTGAACAACTATTATATTATCATTGAATGATGTAAATAATATGATTTTGTTAGCCTGAACATTAATCACAAAGATGGTCTCATCTGTTATCTAATGAGAAAAACATGAAGCTTGAGGAAATTCCTCAGAAGATGTCTAAGGGCTGCAAAAATATGTTTTGTAAGCAGAAAAGCTATTTACTGTCACCAGTAGCAATGTTGAGACCAATAAAATGGCAACTGCAGTGGGACAAGCAAATGTGATCAAAGAAGGTTACAGTGCAGAATTTGCTACAAAATTCATGCTTTTCATATTTGTGGTTTTGACAGCTATATTAAAAATTGAAACATTTTTTTTAAATCTACTTGGGGCAAAGTAGAGCCCTAAACCTGTGACACTTCTTCTGATAAGCACATTATAGTGTCCTACCATCAAGGAAAAGTGTAGAAAAAGGACCTCTTTGCTTTTTAGAGTCCCAACCTAAGGAAAATTTCAGTAATCGGTAATTACACCTATCAAGAAAGTTCAAAAGACATGGAAGTGAGTGACTGGGTTACAATCACTGTGTTTGGTTTTAGAATAAAACATGCTAGTATTGGGCTATCTATTTAAAAGCAGGTGTATGTCATTTGTCTTCTATATAGGTTCAAAAAGCTATATATCTTAGAATAAACCCTAGTGAAATGTGGCTTTTAAAATGGCGTTTCCAAGTATCTGAGATATTTATTGGACTATTCTGAAACCTCTGAAAATCTTTGAAACTCTGTGTACAAGTGAACTGTGGGGACTAGTGTGGTCTGGATTATGGTGGCATAGCCATGGTGTGGTGTAGATCTTCTGTTAAGAAGTACTGGAGTGCTTGACTTTGCCTGTTTTTGCCTATATCGGTTCTGTTGTCGTAGACACTAACATCTTCAACTCCAAATACGATGAGTGAATGGAGAAGCCTTCCTTCTTCAAAGACACATGTAGTAAAACTGAATACTTTTTTCCTTACTATTGCTGCACCTTTTGAGAGAGCGTCATGATTTCTGTTGCTTCAAGTGCTGTTTCATGTCTCAGTTTAAACAAAGTGCTGCTTTAGTGGAGGTCTCTGTTTAAGCTAATGAATTTTATGCTCTGTGGCCAGCTAGTTATTATGGGGATAGTCTGGAAGATCTTGGAAGAACTTCTTGGCAGCAAGCAGAACCAGATTTGGAGGGTTGTGTGGGGAGGAAATCCCCTGTTTGTTTTTGTTAGGCAACTTTATGAGCCATTGTTTAAAACAATTTTGTTTGTCTAGCATAATTAAAACACTAAGCATTGTAGAGAAGTAGCAAAAGATATTTAACAAGCAAGGATTAACAGTGTGTAATGAATTTTTATGTACATCAATACATGACATGCATTAACTATGAATTATTTCAGATGATAGTGTGGGTTATGACAGGATTGGGGATTTGTCATAATAGACAAATTTTATCACATTTGCCATACCTTTATTTTCAGTATGACAACCTTCTTAATTAAATAATACTTTTCTTCTAGGTCATTCAATCTTGTCCACAGTACGGTTTAGGGTAAAAAAACCTCAGCTGACTAAAATCAGATCTTAAATGCGAGAGCGGGGAACATGTGGCTTTGGAACAAACTAATCTGAGCTGTGACAGGACAAGTCAAATTCAATACCTGAATCTGTTAAAGTTATACAGTGACAATAGATTTTATTACTCTAATGTGGTGATAAAGATTTCTGAGAATTATGTGATTTCAGTTCAGAGACTGAACACATAAATTATGGTATTTGTATGGTTATGGTCCGTGTGAAATAAATCATTATGCAAACTAAAAACTAAAAACACAAGGAAGTTTAAACTGGTTTAGCTTGTCTAAGTCATGTTATGACTTGTCGTATCTTGCAGATCTTAATCATGTTGACAGTAAACAAGACATGAACTTCATAGTTAAAGATACCTAGTCATGCAGGGGTTCTTAAAAATTATCTCGAAAAATGTTTGTACATCACCTTGATAAGTTAATCTGCTGATAGCAAACTGTAACCATCATAATTCTAGGTTTTAATTTGAAAATATATGTGTAGTCTCACTGTGTTAGACTGGAAAGGTAACAGTTATGTTTCTGTAAGTATAGTGGGTGAGTTGGATGATGGACAACTTGGTACCAACTACCACTATCAATGGACAGTAGGCTGCATAGGAGAAGATATAATACATCAGTTAGATTACATTAGGTATTTAACTTCACCTGTGCTGCACAAATTTAGTCGATACTCTTTATTCTTGATTATTATTTCTTTAATTTTTTAATTGGTGTGAAGAGAATATTCTGCATGAAGTCAATGAGAAATATTTTGGTGTAGTAAATGAACAGAGGAAAATTTATTTTGTATGGGTTAAAGCTATAAGAATGGAAACGAGAGAGTTGTTAAGAAAACATATGATATGCTGCAGAGTAGCACAAGATCTTGCTAGAAATTCTAGAGGAAATGATTCACCATTCTCTTTGGAAAAAATGAGATAAATAAAACAGCCAGCACTTAACCTGAATTTCTCACTGTAGGAACATATTTTGAAAGTCATCTAGGTAACCAGATGTATTCTCACTTTTTTGATATTGATCTTGCTCATCTCTGAAGGAGGAGAATTGATGTTCTCATTACTTATGTGTTTACTCATTTTTTTGCTTAGACTGATTCTAAGCTCGCTACTGCCATATATTTTCTGCCCCAGCAGATTTAATATTTCATTAAAAGAGCATTAATAAGAGCATTCCACCGAATTTCCCTTTTAGACAGGCTGCAGAAGTACAGCAGTCCTCATAAGTGCCCTCTGGGAAGTACTCTGGAAAAAAAAGCCAAAAGAATTGTGGGCTGGGTGTTAATAGTATTACATATTAAGTTCACAGGTGCAGTGACATACTCTGTATGAGCTGCTCTTCCTTTTATGTTGTATATGCAGAAGTAAAGTAAGGTGTATTTATTTTTTTTAATTGCAGTGACAAATCTGTTAAAAAGCCCTTGATGCAGGTTTTACACCTAATAAATATTTTTTAATTTCCTTTCCGACTGGGGATATTTATAAAACATAATTACCAGATAAAAATCAAACAGGTCTTGCTTTTCAGTTATGCCATTATGTTTACCGTTATGTAAAGGAAGTTCGTATGCAGCAATTCAGTGTGGATGCATTTGTCTTCTTTTTCTTTTGCTGTACTTGTATTCTCTCTTTTCTTTCCAGAAGTGAAGCTTGTTTTGAGGAGAAATAGAATGTATTTAATCTCTAAATTAATACAGATTATTTTTCTACATAAACTGAAATGCTTGAGTATTGAAACCTTTTGACAACAGCAGAATTACAAATACCTCAGTAAAAGGTGTCATAAAGCTTGCATATCTTTAGATTTGTCCTTTGAAAATGTAAGTACAGGATGCAATAGAAGAGATAGATTTCTTTATAACTAAACTGTGAATCTGGAACTATTTTTTTCCCTTGTCTCATATATCTCTATTGAAAAGCAAAGAGTGTATCTAAGAACTGAATGCTCAGCTGCATTTTCCTCATCTTCGGTTACCTGGTTCTCCTTGTTGAAAGCAAAGGGAGTGGTGGGCAGTGGGGAGAAGAGGTCTGGGCAAGAGCCCTCTTGTGACTGCTTGGGGGCTATCAAAATAAGAGCAGTTCTGAAAGAGAAAATACTGTCACTGAGTAACATTGCAGTACTGATGTCTAAAAGCTGTCAAAGTAGTTCCTTGGAGAACCCTTCCAGAGCCTAGGTGGGGATGTTCATCCAACACCTTATGGTGAGGGTCCCAAAAGCTGGATTCTCCAGAGCAGAAGGAACAGTTGCATTGGTGGCATGGGAAGAAATCGCCAGTGTTTGCTTTTATGCCTGAAGGAATTATAACAATGTTTAAAAAAACCTACTGTAACTTAAATCCACAGAGTTATGCTTAAAAAGATACAAATGCGTGTTTGTGGACTTTATAAATAATGTCAAGGACTTGCAGTTTTCTAAACTGTAAGATTCTGATAGGGCAATGACTAGGGCTATGAGGGTGGTGAGGGGACTGGAGCATCTCTCCTACGAGGAGAGGCTGAGGGAGCTGGGCTTGTTCAGCCTGAAGAAGAGAAGGCTGCGAGGGGACCTTAGAAATGCTTGTAAATATCTGAAGGGAGGGTGACAGGAGGATGAGGCCAAGCTCTTTTCAGTGGTGCCCAGTGACAGGACAAGGGGTAATGGGCACAAACTGAGGCACAGGAAGTTCTGGCTAAACATGAGGAAGAACTTCTTCCCTCTGAGGGTGACGGAGCCCTGGCCCAGGCTGCCCAGGGAGGTTGTGGAGTCTCCTTCTCTGGAGATATTCAGTACCCACCTGGATGCGGTCCTGTGCAGCCTGCCGTAGGTGACCCTGCTTCGACAGGGGCGTTGGACTAGATGACCCACAGAGGTCCCTTCCAACCCCTACCATTCTGTGACTAAACAAGAATGTACATATGCTACGCTTATTCCTCTCTACTTTTACTGTTTCAGTCTGAACTAGTTTTCCCTTCTCTCCTTCCCATTGCTGTGTTGCTTGATGAAAGCCTGCTCTAGTTAACTTCCTTCTCAACCCAGAGCCTTACAGAAGATCCTTGTTTGGAGGAATTCAGCAAGAGTCAAAAAATCTTCTTCAGACCAATGAATTTTTGTGGTTGGCTGTAAAGCACTGTTATTTAAGACTGAAATAGCAATTAATTGTGAGCAAATATTAGAAAGTATAGCTGTAGATTTTTTTCCTTTGTTTTTTTCATCTAGCTAATATGTCTAAACTGTCAACATACTCATAATACTCCAAGTCTTTTATGGCCAACATGAATAAATATGCCACATTTCCACTTTAAGTTTTCTCCTTATTACTTCCAGTAATGTCTGTCTGTTCAATAAAAAACACACCACAAAACCAACTAAAAAATGCGACAAAACCTGAACCATGTGGTTTGCTTATGTCTTGTTACAAGATTAGTTATATGAATGGACAACACTGAGCCCATTTCTGAGGCTTGTTTTCACATTTATTGCCTGATGTTGTATGAGCCTATTCATTGCATCCCTTCCACTAATGTCTGATTCCTGGAAGCTATTTGGGAGTGACAGGTAATCTGCTTTGATTTGTCTCTGCTATGCTTACATCATCTTTTACTACCTCTGCTTTACATTGCCCAGTTATCAGCTTTCTCTCCTTTCCACCATGGTTGTACTGAGGTTTTTTTGCTTCTGCTTCTGAACCAAAAGCCTCAGTTGTGTGTCATCAATCTTGTTTTCATGTTCATTGATTGTTCTCCTCAACTTCTTCAGGTAAATCATTGAAGAACAAGAACAGCCAAATAGACACACAAGAGCTAGTTTTTAGTGTGATATTGGTTGTGCTTCCCTTGAGCCAGTTATTTGTAGTGGTAGAGATAAATTACTGTTAATAGTGTTACAAATAGTAGTGCAGTTGAAGTGGTATCAATTGTAAGAATTTTGTTTCAGATTTCATTATGTTGTCATAAGTTCCTAAAGTTTTGATGTCGTCTGCTCCTGTTTAATTTGTAAAAAATCTGGTTTTAAAAAGCATAGATTCCAGCTGATTTGATTGGATCCAAATATTACTTGAGACAGTATTGTGTAATTAATACTATACAACCTAGGCAGAGAATTATAAGGAGCTGTAGTGTTTAAATTGTTCATTAAGTTTTGCTTTAGATAATGCTAAACTTGAATAACTGGCAGCTTTAAAACTTACTATCCACAAAAGTACAAGTGATCTGTAGTGGCATCCTCTGATATTATGTGATAAAGGAAAATACTATATTACTATGCTCAAGATCATTTCATTATGGAATTTAACAGAGCTCTCACCTCTACAGTGCTAATTTATAGCCATCATCTATGGTGAAATAGAAAGTCATCACAGATGTTAAGTGCAGCATATGGTTCTGTATAATAAAATTCATGTTGCTTTCTACCCTTTAGCCTCCACCATATGGTTTTGATTTAATTTGTAGCCATTGTTATGCCAGATAAGTTTAAAAAAAAAAAGGTGTAGAGTGATTTACTCTTGGAAGTGAAGAAAACCACTGTTTCCTTCACTGTCATTGATCAACTGTTTTCATCAACTTTGATCAGTTGCTTTTCACTCAGTCTACCAAACAACTTAAACTGATTTTTGGTTTTACCTGCTAACTGTTAGAAGGTTATATTAAGGGTGATATAGGGGCAAGCAGGCATATATTTTAACTTGTAAGAGTGAATCTGATGTAGGGAATTCTGGATTTGATGATTGTTGTGACAGGATGAAAGGATAACTTAAATTTTTTGAGTTTCAATTTGGTAGTAAAAATACTTACTATTTTGTAGGTGAAATGTATAGGGAATGAGTGTGCCTGTAAATACGGATGCGTATCTACTCTTGAAACATCAGACCTGCCTCTCCAAGTCTTTGAACGTAATTCAGTTAAGTCATACATTTTTACTCAATCTTAATTTGAATATTAAGTGCATTGGTCCCGCCAAATTTCTGTGTTTATGAAATACTGGAAATCTATTTTATTTTTCCCCCCATTAACATGGGGTGCTGTTAGTGATACGTTCTTGGCTCTTGAGAGAATGTATACATTCATGGCTGATCTGCTTTCTTAGAAGTTAGTTTGCCTTTCTCTTGGTAGATTAGAGTGGAAGGTGTCCTGCTGTCTTGGATTTTACTTGGGGAGAACTTGTAGAGGATGACTTGATTAATTTAGAAAAAAGGTTTCCGTGAGTATATGAAAGTTGGGATGCTTATTTAAAGTGTATCTGAAAATATCAATAGGTTGGCTCAGTCAAGAGACTTTTCTGAAGAACTCATGTGATCATGGTTTCTGATGGATTTTTTGTTTTGTTTTCGTCTAATTCCTGCTGCACCAGAAATGCTGCACTAGTCAATTTTCTTGTAACACTGATGCTGAAAAGAGAAAATGAAGATTTCAGTGGGAGAACAATCTTCAGAGTAAGGAAATAAATGATGCTTGAGTTCAGACAGTGGTATCCTGAATCTCCTTGCTCTCTTAAGCTACTGGAATACTCTGAGCTGTGGGTTTACTGATGGCTGGCAAGCTATAAGACCCTCTCTAAGTATTTGGGTTTCATGAGACTTGAAGGATTTCATGTCCCTAAAAGCTCTGTTCATGTGGAAATTTTTGGAATTGACCAAAGAATTCAGCTTTTCATAGACAGGATAGAGAGATAGATAGCATGAGGTAGTAAGTGATGTTTCCTTAGGAAATAGGACTAAAAACTGAGCAGCTGATAATAATTAGGAAACAATCCCTGAATATGGAGAAAAATATAGCTGCAACAAAGTAATTCTTACACATTTCAAGGGATAATCTTGAGTCTTCACCCTGGTTATCTTGTGGGACAGTTCAGGTGTGTTATAGCATCTGTAACACTGATAGTCCCTGAGTACGTGCTGCTTTTGCAGGGTGTGATGAGATTGTGTAGTATATGGTGATCTTGCTGAGAACTTAATTTCAGGGTGGCTGCATGTCAGTATTCATCAGTTTGTCATCAAGTTTGCAATGCATGCATTTGGTCTGACTTTCCCTTCTATAATGTACTAAAACACATAAATTCTGCAGAAAGACATGCTGAATCCCAAGGTTTACCCTTTTGTTGGATAATCAGATTATTGTGCCTTGTAAATGCCTTAATTTCTAGGACTAGTGCAAGACAGTGAAATAACAATTATTTCTCTGACTTTCAGGGGAAATATTTTTGTTACTATACAAATGGATCAAAACTATAAATATCTGGAAATGCAAACTGAACTCTTAAATGAACTTTACCTTTGCTATAATGTTAAAGATATTTAAATGGAAGCTACCTTATGAACTAGACAGTAGAGCAAATAGCTCTATAACTAAGTGGATTCTGAAGGAATGCTTATATCACTTGATGCATTCTGTCACTTTAGGTGTTTTACAGTTAGGGTGTGTTGTTTGTGTGAGTGTTTTTGTAGAGATGCTTTTACACCAACATGTATGTGTCTATATAAAATTAAAGAGAGAGAAGTCTTAATCTGGTGTAAATTAGATCTATTTGTGTTGCCAGTGGCTGTTGTTTGGTTACACAACTAGATGCAGCTGGACAAGGCTACTTCCACAGATGCCAGTAAAATTCTGCTTGATTATGTTACTCTAAGTCCTCCTCATAGGACAAGATTTATTTACTATGGCTTTTTTCACATTTAGATACACATTGAAGGTCACTTTTCACTTAAAACCATGTTAATTGGCCACTTGTAACTGCATGACCATCACAAATTTATGATTTTAATCCAGTGCTTGGAACAGAACGCCAGAGCACTGAGCTCGGAGGTTGCGCTAACTTGGGCAACAATTTTCTATAGGCCTGGGGCCAAATTGCGTCTTCATATTTTGTGTATGGATTTATAATATTTTGTTCTACTTAACGCATTTGAAAGGCAACTTGCCTGCTGAGCTTATCCAGGTGTATTATTTTGGGAACTTTAAAACAGATCTCAAGGTGGGAATTCAGCAATAAGTATAATGAAAAGGCCTTCCTTCAAATAAATTCATAAGCACACTGGAAGTTTTGTTTGACAGAGAAGTGACACTGGTCAATGAAAATGATGTGCTAGTCTCTCAGTTCACAAATTTTTAGCTACATGATTATGTGTATTCTACTTGCTGCACAGCAATATTGGGAACATCTGTAAAGAAATTTCTCGATAAAAGTGAGAATTAGTTCTGTGCCCAGTAATTCTCCATAGGCAACAAATGACTGTATGGAAGTATTTTCCATTAAATGCTAGGCAGGCCTTTGATCAGGTAAAGACAAAATTTAAGGAAATGACATGATTTGCACTTGGACTTTACTACAAGCAGCAATAGTTAAAACTATACTTGGAGCCTTTAAAGAGAGTATCAAGGTGTTGCAAAATCTTTCCTATGTTTTTAGGTGAATATGCTTAAACATGCAGAGAAATGATTAAAATTAGGAGGCTGAAGGGTGGGATTGCATGGGGGGTGTGTGTGTGGAATGATTTTAAAATACAGTGGTTACCTATGCCATTGATTAAGTGTGGTGTTTAGCCATATTTGCTTCCTTTGTTAACTTAAACAGTAAAATATTCCCTATGCTATAATGGAATGCTCCAGTTCTAACTTAGCCACTTTTGCTGTTAGTAGTTACAGCAATATTTAAATTTTCAACATTGTAACAAAGAAATATGGAGGGAAAGAAAGATCTTAAACTAATTTTCTGAGCCTCTTAATATAGTATATCTTTTTATACTGCACAGTTAATTTTATTTCTTTTGTACGCTGTAGCTGTACTATAATATTGTGTGATAGTGAAGTATTACATGTGAGACTATTTGCAATGAACATGTAAGAGCACTGCTGGGACCAAGTTAGGGACTTGGTATGCTTTGTTGTTTTCTTTTTTACAAGTTCTGTGGAATTTCAGATAATTTTTCAGCAACTTATTTAAGCTACAGCTGAAGTGTCTGGTTTTATTTATAAGACTTCAAGCTGTGACTTCTAAATGTGTGTGTGTATTTTGTTAACACCTATTGAAATTTCCCGAAGCTGTAGTGCCTCAGTTGAATATCACATGTAGCAAACCACAGAAATGAAAAAGGACTTTTTAATTATTGCTTTTGAATAAAAAGGGGAAATAGCAAAGGTTACATCACATTTTTTTAGTCATTAGGAGTTAAATTGGCCTGAGTAAAACCATTTTTAATCCTTGGCTCTGGTTCTTTATTCTGCAATAGCTGCAGTGCTCTGAAGTAAATTGTCTATTAAAGCACGCTTCTGGCTTTTGACAAATGGCATCAAACAGCCTTCTCCAGGGAGTCACAGCCTTGAGCAGTTCTGTAAGCTTATTTTTCCAGACACATAGGTTGCCTGCATTCCAAGACCCTCATGCACACAGTGCAGCAGAAATAAGCAGAGGGAAGACATGCATGATAGAGTGAGTCAAAGTGAATATATTAAAAGCTTGCTGTTTGTTGTGTGATGACAAAGTTGCTTTTTCACCCATATTGGTTTTGAACACTTCTCAACTTCTAATAACTTGCATCAGGGTGACAACTATGCAAATAAACTCAGGTGATTATTAATGCCATGCTTGTGTGTCTCACTCATGGGATAGTTCCCGTTATTTTGAACATGAAGGATGGAAATAGGAGCAATATTGGGAAGGGAAATGAGACAGCCAAGAAATACAGGGGCAAGACAGAGGCAGTCAGTGTTTTAAGCTTAAAGTTATCCAAAGACACTGCTGTCGAAAGTCTGCGGTTAGGAAATATGCTGTAGAAAACATGAAAAGTAGTCACATTACTCAAACTGTAAACTCACCATAAAGTTAATATAGTGTATAAGATTAGGTTGCAACCTTAATTAGCACTGTTCTTATGAAAATTCCATTGCCTAATATTGTTAGTCTCCGTTTTGTCTCATTTAAATGCCTATTTAATGGATTAGAAGTCTGTTTTTCATGAGTATGTTTTTAAGAGAAATTACATCAGTTCAGCCATTGCTCCTCCTACAGTTTACTTTTGGACATCATTACGCCAAGGCATCCCAGCTTTTCAGAATGGTTAAAGGATTAGAAATTGCATGAGCTTTGCTAGATAGTCAATCTAGAAGAGGTCATCTGCGATTAGAGCTTTGAGGAAAAAATTGAGCAGGGAGAAAATATAAATTGCAAATATGATGCAGATACAGTTTGAGCTTGAGAACAGACTGCCAAATCCAACAAGTCAAAATGAGTAAAATTAGAAGTTATGAAGGAGATTAGATTCATTGGGCAGCTGTCACTTGTTACCATTAGATGGATCTTGGCAGCCATGTAAAGTAATGGGTGTTTTTTCCTGAAAGATATATTTCTTGGGTTTTTAAGTTGTTTTTGTTTGGTTTTTGTTGTTGTTTTTTGGTTTTTATTTGGGGAAGAAGTTTGCTTTTCCTTCTTGCAGATAGTGGCTTGTATACAGGTGCCTGGACAGAGCAGCGAGAACAAGTTGTGTGACCCTTTCAGGAGGCAGAGATGCAGACAGAGCTTGATGGAATGATATACCTCAGGTTTTTTTAAGCCAAGAAATTCCCTTAGGGCCCTGGGAGCAAGTGACAGAAAGGACAAGTGTGATTTTATTCTCACAAAAAGGTTCTTACAGAATATACTTAGTCCTGAAAAAATAGTTAAACAGTAGAATGCTTTTATCTTTACCTTCTCCACAACGCATGCAGAAGAGAAAAAGTCTCACTGGCACATAATATACTACTTGAATCAGTGTTTGATAAGGTTGCTAAGCTTTAAGGTGTGCTCTATCAGACAAAATTTGACAACCAGTTAGTCTGACTCATCAGACTTCAGTGAAAGATGTTAAAATCCATGGTTTATAACCAATTGGCCTGTAATGAAAAAATGTACTCTTGCCCACAGTTTCTGTCCAAAAGCCTAAAGCCGATTGTGTAATCAGTGGTTCTGGTTAGAAGGTGTATTGTTCAGTCCAACTAGCCTGCTTGGAGTAGGTTGGCTGGAGCAGGTTTCTCAACACTGTGTTGGTTGGGTTTTGAATATCCCTGAGGTTTGGGACTTGATGGTCATGTGCTGATGCACAGGATTGTTCTTTATCACAGAATCACACAGAATCACAGAATAGTAGGGGTTGGAAGGGACCTCTGTGGGTCATCTAGTCCAACCCCCCCGCCGAAGCAGGGTCACCTACAGCAGGCTGCAC
>Ga0065711_1026734_pt1 | contig 61137 bp, 31 predicted proteins | sample Hoacrofraction12_FD_59098 | JGI IMG/M metagenome (GOLD analysis project Ga0065711, IMG submission 59098) | Hoatzin crop microbial communities from Cojedes, Venezuela - Epithelial fraction 12 v2 (version 2) | ecosystem: Host-associated > Birds > Digestive system > Esophagus > Crop | place...
GCAGGGCTGCTCTCGATCCTTTCATCCCCCAGCCTGTATTGATAGCGGGGATTACCCCGACCCAGGTGTAGGACCTTGCACTTGGCCTTGTTGAACCTCATGAGGTTCACACAGGCCCACCTCTCCAGCTCATCCAGGTCCCTCTGGATGGCATCCCGTCCTTCTGGTGCATCTTATTAGACAATAGATAATTCAGTCATGAAACCCAAATTTGTAAGAAAGAAACCAGGCATCATGGTTTCCAGAGGTTTTGGTACAGCTTGTTCAGCTTGTTTTAAAAGATAGTAAAACCTCCACTGTTATGAAGACACTTGTGAGCATCCTGAAGGCTGGGAACTACTGATTAAATGAACTAAAAATCGATTCTTATGGCCTAAAATATTGTGATTTGCAAACTTGTGATTTGGAGGTGGGGATAATGTCCAGAGGGAAATGTAGTGATTCGTGATTTCTGAATTTTGGTGAACTCACCAGCACTAGCATTTTTTAAACAAAGTAATATTTTTTTTTTCTTCGAATGCAAGAAAATTCTAAGAACATGTATTTTGCAAAAAAGACGACCAGATCATTACGGCAACTCTGCCTGGCCTCATACACTATGAATGTTAAGCAAAACCGACAGTGGGTCAGGCATATGCACCAGAGGTGTGTGTCTATATGCTGGTAGCACATATCCTTGTGTTGGCTCCGCGTAGGACATGATCAGCATGTCCTGTAATGAGCTACATCTACAAAGCTGTGACCTAGCAGTAGATCAGATCAACTTTACAAGACCTTGGCAGTGGATCAAATCCACACCTCTACCAGGCCTTCATTAACAAATGCTCTTGACTTTGGTGTGTGTATTTAACCCCTACTCACATAAATGACAGAGCATTTGACCGGACTAACGCGATGACGTGAAGCGATCTATTGTCAGAAAGGTTAGCCATTAGACTGGGATAGCTAACGCTGTTCTGTTTATCTGACTTGCATTTGCAAACTTAAAGACCGTCTCTTTGCCACCGTGTCATTTGGTGGTGTGGCAAATTTGCTCTGCATATCTGCAGGCTCAGAGGTGGACACAGTGGCTTTCCCACCATCAGGCCTCTTCAGGAATCTGATGAGCTGATGTGCCATTAATACAAAAGGAATAGCTCTTAAAGGCCAGGAGACAAAAGTCTGCGAAGTCTCAGCACATTAAGGAAAAAAGGTGAAATAATTCCTAAATTAGTCCTGTAGGAGAATTCCAATATAAGGAATAATGAGATTATTGTTGCTGTCACGTTTTCTTTTCTTATATCAATCTCCAATATGAAGAGTTCTCAGACAGATACAATGTTGGGTCACCTACACGTGGCATCTTCCAATGTCACACTGAGGACTTATCGCACCTCTTCTGATATCTAACTACGCTGACATCCCACCTGAGAACTTACTCTGCACCCTCACACACTTCTTTGGAAGGAATGGTAATGACCCACCTGACTGAGTTTTGTTGTGGTTTTCTTTTTAATCTCCTCTGAGTCATGTTCTAAATAATGAAATGCATCTTATCTCGTATATGGTCAAAATTTATTCCACGTTTTCAGACAGTTACTGAGTTTTTAAGTGGAATCTCTGTACTTCCTCACTATGAAACCATAGAAAATTCTGTCAGATCAGCCTAATTTTCAGTCCATTTTCCAAATTAAAACTGAAAGGAAATATTTAGGAGTGCTGACACAGAGCAACTGTTTGTGCAGATTTCCAGCCTGGAAACTGCTGGATGTTAAATAGTTATAGACTACAGGGATTTACCCCTGCAGCCCCTGAAAATGTTATTGGGACTTAAAAGAGGATACGTGCTACTTGGAGCCAAGGCATTTCATTCAGGCATCGAAAGATGAAGGAGCGTATTCCATGAGTCCCTCTTTGATAATACTCTGTCTGCTTACTTTTCCTATAAAAGTTATGAGATTCAATTATATTTTAAAGGAAATTCTCATTCAAGAAAACACTGGCCTTTCTTAAGTAGCCCCGATTGTAAAGTGTATGGAAAGTGGAACAGTCCAGCAGGCCTGCATGCAGATTGTCATAAAACACAAAGAGGGTGTTCAGAGATGTGTGAAATATATGCGCATCACCCAAGAACTGAAATTAAACACGGAAAAAAAAAAAGGATGAAAGCTCTTTTTCAGAGAGAAAAGCAACCTGGTACAAATAAACTTCCATTAGGCTTCAAATCCTGAACTAGTAATTCTCTTCAGATGAAGATACAGGAGAGAGCCTTCTACAATGAACATGTTTATGTGACTCAACCCCTCAGTTTATTGCTAAATTGTGCATAAATTTTTCTGCTGCAAAAGGCCAGTACAATACTGAAACCCCAATAAGTGCTTGCACTACTTTTATTTTCTGGATCTGTCTGCAAATGGAACACAACATTGCTGTTTCTCAGCACCAAAAGTAAGCACGTGAAAAAGAAGTATTGCTTACACGACAGAAACGTGAACTATCCCCGTCCTTCTAAATCACTGGAGCTCATGTATCCTGACTTCGCAACTAAACCTCAAATCATTCCTGAAGCTCAATTTACCAGTAACTGAAAAACAATGAGATTATGTAAACCTTATTGCTTTTTTATTTAACCTAATCAAATCCTTCAAGTCTTTTCCTTGTTTCTAACCTAGCTACGTTGCATTTTCATTCAAAATGTTTTGTCATCATCCTTATATCCTGGCTATACCGACCACTAGAGCACTGTCATGAAACATTAAAAGACTAATTGTGCCACAGAGAAAAAAAACATGCTTTTATCAGGAAACCTGCGGGCTCTTCTGCTTTGTCCAGACAAACGAGGGGCAAAGATAATGTAGATAAGGGAAATTCACAGCATCCCCTCAGGTTTCTCTAAACACAATCTACCAAACAGCTGCTTTCAGGAAGGCTCCTTCGTTTAAGCAGACAGTGGCTCCAGGTAAACGCTCACACAGAGAACCAGTTACAGTGGCATTTGCACAGCACTGCATCCACGTTAACAAGGCCCAGGACGAGGCAGCTGCATCAGCTCCTTGCACATCAGCTGAGCTGTCCCGGAGGTTATTACTGCAGATACAGAACCGAGACAATCCGGCTCTGGGACTTCCACTGCGTGGAGTCATTGCACACAGGCCAGGCTTGGTGTCACGGGTTGTCTGAGCACACCAGAGGCTCCAGGCACAGGAAATGACTGATTTCCAGTTCTGTCTTTAAACTAATAAGGAGATTGATAAAGTAGACAGTCTCTCTATAACAAGAAATCTGTGCTAAATCATTTTACCACTGACAAAGAAGTTCCATGAATGCCGTGTTTTGGAGGAGGAGAGGAGGAGTGTGGCCGAGTGCTGGAGTGGCCGTCTCTGCTTGCAGAGAGATCAGCCTCACGGACCATAACGTACAATCATCCTCCTCTGCGAAAACCCCTGGCAAAACATGGCAGCACAAACACAACTAACCTTCATCAGAAACCGGGCTGCTTGCAGGGTTTAGCTTCTCTTGCTGGTACAACAGATGAAACACACTGGCCTGTAAGACTGCTGGCAAAGTCTCCTCCAGTTCTGCCCAGTAACTCCAGAGTAGATGCAGACTGAGGTATGAGCTATGGGCTAGAACATTACAAACCTACAACGTTTTGCGATTCCCAGATCCTAGATTGTATTTTTGACTAGCAGATCCCAAAGCAGCTTACAGAGGAGATCAGTGCCAATATTTCATTTGACAAACGAGAAAACATTAGCTAAGTCATTTTACTTCTGGACTTCAGTTATCCAGGAAACAAGCGGTAGAGACAGCAATGGAATTGTAGTCCTCTGAGCCCCAGCTCCGTTTCAGCTGTTTAGGCTATTTGACATTTTTTACTTTCTTACTTTCTATAAAATGATATGTAATTTTGTGAATCAGCTCTAGTTTATGATCAGTTCCTTATGGATCAACTCAATCTGATGGATATAGGTAGTTTTTTTTAAGCCAGCAAAAGAGCATTTCTATCAAGAGATTTTGATTTCTCAGTCAAACCTTTTGGAAGAGCTGGGGGGGGCACTTTGTAAACCTATGAATTGGTGACATTTTATACCTTGCATGATTGATGTTTGCTTTCCATAGCTTTGCCACGTGTTGAAACAAACTAGTCAAGCTACAGGGTAAAATCCATAGATTTAGTCATCTGCCAGACAAGAGGGCCATAAAAGCACAAGCCAAATGACTGCACATTTTCCTTCAATGGCTAACTACGAGCACCAAAGCCACAATAACTGACTTATTCTCAAAGGAGGCACATCCTTTCCAGCCTGTCTGGGGTATTTAACTGGGAGTGAGACTGCTCACCATAAACTCACTGGTAAGCGCTGAGGAATGTTTACACCATGTGATGAAGCACAACGCAGATATCCTTGAGCTAACGGCAAACAGGTCGTCTGCAGCGCAGAGCCGTGTGGACTTACCACCCCCAGCCCAGAAGCTGTACGCTTGGGTTTGCACCGCGCTGCAATTCAACTAACAATCGCTGCCTCTCGGGATGAGGTTCCTCAACTGAGTAAACTCAGAAATCTGTGTGCTAGAATTCAGACATGCTATTCATTATTTGAAAGTCTATTTTGGCTCTTGTTTTGCGAACCATTGAACACGTCTGACTCTTATTAATACCACTGCAAACAGACAGCTCCGATGGCCTCCTGGGAACATGCAGAATCCAGCAAACCTGGACATTTGCATTGCTGTTCTGAAGTCCAAGAAAATTTTTTACTTTTCCTTTATTAATCCTTCCAATAAAACTAAATAATTCTAGTTTCTAGTCTGTCTTTTTCAGAATGAAAGTCCCAGGTCACAATGTAAAAAGTTTCCTTTAATCAGACACAAGATACTGAATTTATGGTTCTTGTATTCCTGTATTAAATACTTTTTTTTTTTTATAAAGGGTGGACAGGTCAGGATCTTTCTTATCCTCCAGAATTTTACTGAAATTTTGAAAGATATTCCTGTTGCAAGTTGGGGCAAACAGACAAACTTGACATTGCCCTTCTCCCTTTAAATACATTCAGATCAGATCAGTTTAAATCTTTAGTCTTCCCTTTTCCTGCATTTTAATGTAACACTTGGGTAACATACCGAAATGAAGAATAATTTTCAAAGGACAAATTAAAATCTGACTTTAAAAATATTCCAGCGATCAACCTACACAAAGAAAAATGCCTTTTCTACTCAAAAATACCCCAAATGAATTTGGGTGATTTACTGAAAACGATTCTGTTCTGCAAGCAGAACAGGCTTCTTTTGATGCATGAATTGCTTTTACTAATAAAAAAGGTTAGCTTGGGAATTTCTGCACCTGCTCTGACTTTTCTCTACCTCACCAAAGTCTCAATAAAATGCAGTAAGAAATAAGGAGGGGCAAAGCCAACAGAGCAATACTTCATAGTGACAGCTCAGCCTTGTCATTCCAGTGCGGCTGGAAAAAGAGATATGAGGACATTCATCACTCCCTGGGAGTTTTTCACCACTACAAATAAACACACAATCACTGCCCACCCTGATGCTTCCCTGCAGGCCCACATGCTTGGGTACAGCATGGATTTTACACTTTTCTCCTCTACCACATACAAGGTGGAGATGCTATAGAAATTCTCATGTGAAGCTTCCCATCTCTGAGCAAATTTAATCCACAATGTTGCAAAAGACTAAATGGCCTTAAGCAAGGGGAAGAAAAATAAAGATGACTTTTGTAAAAACACAAAAATCCACAACACCCGCCTTCCCCTCAAACCAAACTAATTATGGAAGCAGTGCTAGACAACACAAGATTCAGAGACTGGAAAAGGAGGAGACAAACATCTATGCTTTCAACCTGTGTTATACTGCCATTCAGATCCTCAAAAGAACTTGAAAAAATCCTCCAGGAAGAGACAGGAAATCAAGAATAAGCTAAATATAAAGCAGAAACTTTTAAAAAATGGCTGCTGCGGAAGCTCAGTTAGGGAAAATGTTTTTTTTCCTCTTTCACTTTGGTTTGCCTTTAATCTTCCAGTTCCTCCTGACCTTTAATAAATAATTAACCAGCTGTTGAGGCAGGCTCTATGTGCTATAGTGATACATCAAACTTCATAGGAAAATCAAAGTTTACTTAAGTATAGAAGGCATTGAGAGAGATCACAGTGCAGCAGCAAGAAGGCATTTCAGTAGCATACTCTTCCCACATAGTGAAAAGGTCTTAGAAAATTATTTCAGCTGCGTATTTATTTTAGTACCACTCTTGTCCAGCAGATTTACAATAGCGCTTGAAAATTTCTCATGCAAACATAATTTAAAGATATTACTAGTAATTAAAATTTATCGTGTAATGTAACATTAATTGCTTTAGTGTTCTATGGTCCCTTTCATCTGAGAATTTCCAAGCAGTTCAGAGCATTAGTACACATCAAACGGATTTCAAGTTGATTACATACTAGAAAATCTCTTCAGATGGAAACAGAGGCAAAGAGGTAATCATCTAAATTTCAGAAACAACTGGATGTCCACTCTGGGGTGCTATATCCGAACTGATTTTTAAGAGGATGTTTTTTCAGCATCTGGCATAAACAGGTCCCTTCAAAATGGTTGCAAAATTGGTCTTCTAAATTCATTCTTCTCCCAAATACAGACCCATACAACTGGCCCACCTGAGCCCAAAATCAAACTCCATGTTTCTGACTCCCTTAATAAAACAGGTACGGGGCCATATGTAGGTTGCCTGCCATAACACTTGAAACATTGAAATTAAAGAGATAAATGAGTAATTTGGGCCAGATATTCCTCAGAGCTACTTTCAGTCAATGGAGAAGAGTAATGGCTGTTTGCAGACCTCCTGCTTAGATGCTGTGACTACATTTCTCCACTGTTTTCTATAAAGAATGTGCCTAAATCCATTCTGTGAGCTGGTCAGCATCGGAATACAACCCATTAGGTCATGAGGCAATTGGTCACTTTCTTTAAAAAGATTTCAATTGAAATAAGTCATTCTCCGTGTAGCAGGATTAATGGACCTTTGTTTCCTGTAGATGTGTCTCCCACAGCCCTACATTACCACACTGCAATAGCTTCAGTTCCTCCTACGCACCCCCGCTAGCACTTCCTACACTTTGGAGTATCTCCAGTTCCTCCCTTCTGCCTCCCCTAAGCTTTCACAGCTCTCCCTCATCCTCAAGCTACTGAGGAAGATGACACAGCTGGTTCACAGCCTGCGCCTGTGATGGACCTGTCAGCTCGCTCGTGCTAACTGGCCAGTCAAGAGGCCCAACAGAATGGATAACCGTTGAGCTCCCCAGCCCACCCTCACCAGGGCACTCTTCTGCGTATCTGTCCTTGACCCAGCCACAAGTTTCACAAAGCTTTTAGGAAATCACTATCCGAGACGTTTACCTTCCTGTTGAGTAGGTCTCAAATTGATTAGGAAACTGTCTGACAGATAAGCAGGCCAATTGCACAAGGCACAACTCCTATGGAAACTGGGTTAAGAAAACCAAGCTCTCTAAGGAGAAAAGACAGCTGAGGTTGCAACATTCTTGGTTCTTCTTGGGTTTATTAAAACAAAAAATGGGAAAAACAACGCCCTGCATTCTTTGGCATGCCTGAGATGGATAGCGATGGCTATGTGGTTTCTCGTTTACATGAAATAAATAAAAGAGAAGGTCAGAGTTCGGCTGGGGTAATACCCACACAGCACTGCGCAGGCAAAGGGAGCTTTGCTCTACCCATGTACCAAGCTTGCCAGAGCACGTAAAAGCAACTGAGACAGTGCCAAGCCTGAAGTAATCAGCCCTGATGGGAGGCAGCATATATTTTCTCAGCTTAGTATTGCAGTAACTATGTCAGTCGGCTTGGAGCACAGGGAGAGCAAATTTGCATCTGCACGGAGAGTGGGCGCAACAGGATTGCATTTGCCTGCAGAATATGGTGTAGAAATACATGCAAGTTTTCTGTCTGACTCTGTTCAGCACCGGGGAATAGAACACGAGGGGTACTGGAGGGCAGAAAGAAAAGTTAACAATGGGAACCGAATGAAGAAACTCCTGTCCCGAAGTAGTTCTAAATGAGCGTTAAGTTAATGGAGTTAATCAGGACATTGCAGCCAGGAATCAGTCTACAGCTTCTGGGGACCTGAGCCACTGGGTCTGAATATATCGTAATCTTTGTGGTCTTCAGTAGGGTTCTGCACAAAAACATTTTACTGACAACCCTTCAACTTTCTAATAAGGTACTGCTAAATAAAAGTATTAAATTTCATTTGAAGAAACACAAACAAACAAAATGCAACAGGACATTTCCAAGACGGATACAGAATGCTAAGTATGATTAGCAAGCTGTAAATACCTCCAAGATAGCTTGGACACTAGGGTACTGCTCTCTGGCTGCATAAATGTCACAACAAGGTCCGCAAATGCCTAACTGTTAAAAAAAACAAGCCGTCATTAATTTGCTATGAAAACACAGAAAAAGATGTTTCAAGTTAGCATCCCTCAGATCTCCAAACGACTATCTGTGAAGGATTTTATCTGTCTAGGCCATCTGGTCTTCTGTGCAGAGAGTGGGCTTCTCACATTTCTGGCTGTGGTTCTACATTTACAAACATGCAATGAACTCAAAATTCAAAAGTAGATAATGCAAAAAGGATCGTTGGGGTGAGTCAGGTAAAAGATCAGGCAAGTGATCTGGGGACAAAAAGTCTAGTGTAGGTGACTGTGCCGTGAGTACAGTGCTGTCTCGAAGACGGGTGCATTACATTATCTTACTGGGTTACTCTTGGGGGCAGGACTGCTGTGAAGGAAAGCTCTGGCCCGCTCAGAAGACATGAAAAAGACAGACTGGATTTCCACCTGACAGCAGTTTTTTGTGAACTGAAAAGACAATAGGACTTTTGTTGTCACCATCAGATTAAGTACTTATAAAAGGGAGGGAAAGTTCATGAGAAAACACTGAGAGTTGCTTTATTCTAAGAAGTAGAATTTCTTATGTGCTATTACGATGACAGCCAAATCATAAACATCTGAAATTGGTAGCCACATAAACAGTGAAACAGCACAGAGATAATACTCTTCAGGTTTGGTGAAAGTGATACAGAAATCATCATAGAAACAAACATCCAGTTTACCATTTTGCTTAGCTAGAGCTGAGTAAGGAAATGCTACAGAAAATGATAGACAAAATAAAGACCTGAGTAACATCACCGTGTATCACAGCATGATTAGTCAAATCGTTCTGCTACAATACAGAGATGCAGTGAGCAGATGCCAGCAATTTTCTAGACCTCTTGCAAAGGCACCATGAAGACGACAGGGAGAGCAGCCAGTTACCCACACGAGGATTTGGGACTACACAAACTCTGGAACTAGATGTTTTGTTCCTAGCATTCAGAAACACATTTCTGCCATCTATTATACATGAGGATTCTTTTTCCTCTCAAGGTTAATTTACCCATCCAATCTTTTATTTATTTATTTACTTATGATGAAAAGGAGAACTACAATATTCAGTCACAGAATCACAGAATGGTAGGGGTTGGGAGGGACCTATTTCACCCCACTTGTAAAGTATCTCTGTATATCCTCTAATACTGGCCATCCTGGACTGCAGAGCTTCAATGCTGCAGGGAATGGAAAGTCAGTCTAAAATGTTTCAAAGGACTGTCAGCAGGGAGGAAAGTGAGAAGCTAACATGGCAAGCTATTGGGAGCCATTTACTTAATAAGAACTCAGTATTACGGAGCTGTACTGAATATCACACCTCTAACTTTGCGTGAGGTTGTGGTAGAAATATTTAATATTCTCCCAGCATATTGAGCAAGACCTGAGAAGGACTTGTCAATGACTCACCCTACTTCAGTTGCCCAAAATACCCGACCAAAAGCAAAGACAAGAATAGCCTTTCTGGCTTCCTAAGCTAAACCATATTCTTTTCACTGAAATATATAGCAGCTGCTACTGCATTTTACCCACTTAGAGAAGCACAAACCACCTTAAGTGTAGGTGTAAACAGTATTTTAGAATATTTTTTCAAATATCCAGGCAAACAGCTAAGCGTGTTGCCTAGATCAGATAGAATGGCTCATTACCGGTGTGGATTAAAAGCAGCTCTTCTGGGTATGAGCTTCACAAGCATCCTGTAGCATGCAGATAAACATGCATATCATCAAACTTCTTAGGCCTAGAGAGATATAACTGTGTCCTTTCAGATACAGGGGGATTTAAAATATTTTTTTTTAAGTTTGAAAATATATATGATATGATATTTTGTGTGTTCAGCAGGCACACATGTTAACTGAAGGAAAAAGTCTTGTTCAATGGAAGCTTGCAGGAAAGGTGTTAAATCTCAGTTTCTCCATAAATGAGAAATATTTTCCAGTCATTAAGTCTACTCCTTAACTTGGCATACATACAACTACTCTGTGCTTTCATGTGCTCATTTTGGACTCAGAATGCTGTTTGTACAAAGAGCAAGGCATGAAATAAGCCACTAACAGGGACAGAACTTTAATTTTTAGGCCAGGGGAAAACCAGCAGTGTATTTCTCAATTCTGCCAATGCAAACAAAACTTCACATCTTTACCTTTTGTTGTATTTATTTCAAACTCGCCACTGTTCACTTAAGGCAGAGAAAACATAAAACAATTTTGAATTTTTTTTGCTAGCCCTAGTTCTTAATATAGCTGTGTCTGGATAAGTCTTGCAGAATTACTGTATAGAAAAACATGTTGAGGGTAGATTCCACATAAATGATAAGCCCCACAGCACCAAAAGGCATACAGTTCAAAAAATCTGCAAATCTAAACCAATTGTGGTTGCGTGGTTTTCATGACTGACATCAAACTTCAAGCTTTGAAAAGACTATGAATATTGATTATCTGTGACCCTGGGACTCTCAAAACTGATTCATCCATCTATGTTAACTGATGTCTCATAGCAGATTTGGGAACAGGAAGATCATCTTTATTTCTTGCATGTTAGAGGGAGGAAGCTCTGTTAAAATCATATCAACCAGTAAATCTGAGAAACTGAAGTTTTAGCACTGACTTTGATGAGAACAAAGTTGGAGAAAGACTGAGAACTCCCAAAACCCCTGTTCCTCATGAACAAATAATAACAAGCAAGTTCATACAGTATTCTCGGAGAAGTTAGCCTACAAAGCCTTTATGGGAGAATCATACTCTGACTTTTAAAAACCTTGGTCCAAATCCTATCTTAGCAGGCTGCACAGACTTCTAAATACAGTACTCTTGAGTTACACATGAATAGCTGAGATCAGTCAACACAGACAGCACAAAAACATTTAGAATGCCTAGATATCTAACAAGCCAATCATGAAACCTATCAGGCTAATTATAAACTACTGATCCCAGCTGGTTATGTCCATATAACATTCAAGAAGTATTACCAAGCACTCACTGGATTGCTTATCTTTCCCTTGGGTTCTGCAATCTCGCCCTATTTACACTACTTTATGTACAAACCTCTTCGTTCATAGCATTTATTTCCTTCTGCAGGCCAAGGGACTTCATTTCTCTTTCCTAGCAAAAGAAAGCCAAAAATGCCCAAAGCCCAGAAAATAAGTATACAAGAAGTATGTACAAATATGTGTAGTTGGAGAAATATTATCCTCAGTGTTTAAGTGCTACTGATGTCTGAATTAAATGCTAACTGCTATAGAAGATCACGAGGTGTCTTTCTGCTGTTCTATATGCCCAGGATAGCTTTACAAATCTGCCTCTTCCATGCTGAAATCTCCCAATGCGCAGAATAACAACATGAGGGGATCAAATAAATCATATACATTTTGCAGCAGAATTTGTTGCTTAAGAAAACTGCAGATGAACTCTTCACAATGACAGTATTTATAACAGATAAGAATCAGGGCCTATTTCAAACACCACTGAGATAACACGGCAATGCCATTTCTGGAGAAGGAGGCCTGCGTCCAGTTTGCTCACAGCATGGGCAGAATGACCTTGGGTTTGCACCTGCCTAAGCAGTCCTGTGCCCTGAAATCAAAAAGCATCTTCAACAAACTTCCTAAATCAGAAGTTTATCCATGCTGCCTGTTAAGCTGCACAAAGGACAGACTATTTCTTGAAAACTGGGATTGCAATGGGAGATGGACAAGCTGTAAGAACTAAGCCACTCTCTTCCTCTGAATGTCAGCAGAGAAACAGTCTAATGCAAAGATCATTGTGAGCATAATGCTCCGCTGCTGAAAGTCATAAAAAAAAAAAAATCAAACTCAGAGACCATGCTAGATCCCAGCAACATCCCCTTTATTCCACTGCAACCTTAATGAGGTGACAGTACAACCATTCGGTTGTCGTTCATCTCCTGCCCATTGTAAGCCAAAGCAAAGGAGAACCTGTTTACAAGAACAGAAGGGCACGTGCTATTTGCAATTTAAAAGGGACCTGAACTGCCTTCCATTTTGAAAAAGGATCTCAGAGAGGAGCCAGTGAGATTGGTTAGACAAAGAAAAACATAGGAACAAAGCCATGTGGCAGTATTTCTTTGACACAATGAAATCCCACAAGGGATCAAACGACACCCAGGGCTGGCAGCCCATGCTTCACTGAACCACACCTGAAACTATCAAAGGGAAAACCACTCCCAAATATGGACAGATCTGGAGGCAGACAGAAAAATGAAGAGATGACAATACGCATTCAGAATTTTTGACAAAGAAACAAGATCAGCAATTTGTCTGTTTGCACACATACTTGGTAAGGTGAAGTACCTGCTCGCTCTGCTGGCCTTGCCACACACAAGCAGGGACAATCTGTCAGGGGAGAAAAGGGAAACTGCTTTCACTGGGCCTTTTTTAAGGCCTGTTGTAGGTACAGAGCAGCAACGCATCTCAGAGAACACCGCATAGCTTCCAAGCACAATGCTGCTTGAGGTACAGAAAGACCACACTTGCTACTTTTAGCAAGGGACCAAGGAGAGGAAGCCTGGATTAAACAGAGCTCGTCTCTGTGTCCTTTTTGCATTCACACCGAAGTACGCAAACATCAAGTCCCAAGTAATGCAAAGGGGACATTTTAATAGTAGTACCTCACCTCATCACAACTCCTTTTCCAGAGCCTGTTATTGTATTTACACTCACTCCGTTCTCTTCCTTCTCCCAACCTACTTCCCACTTCTTCCCAGTAGAAGCAATGATATTTGTATGTAGTCTAGTCTCAAGTGACAGCTTTTGTGTTTTGCATTTCCATTTGTGTACTGCTCTAAAAGGATTGTTCAGTTCTGCATAAAACATCCTTACCATTCCAGGTGATTTTCAACGAAGGCAGACATGGGGCTGATCTGTACAGTGTACGTGTCGTTGGCTGAATACTCAAACAGCCCATAATAGGGATTGAAGAGCTCCTGAGACAGAAGGAAGAAGAATTCTCGGGAGGGCCCACTGTAATCCAACCTAGAGAGGAAAATGTAAAAAAAAGATAAAATGAGGCTCATTCCTATTTGAGTGAATTTCCTGGGTTTTTCCTACATTGGCTGCTATCGAACACCCACCCCTGTACAGTCAAGTGTTTCTAACATGGTGTATCTCTCCTCTCAAAACCCGACTGTGAGCCCTAAACAAGCCATGATACTGAAGCTTCACCAGCATCCAGGTTGATCTGGGAGGAACCATAACTCGGACACATGCCTCAAATAGTTTCTTTTCTTTGATTCCAAAGGCTTAGTAAATTGGAGGTACAAAGCTCAGCCTTGCCTTAGCTGGCTGGCTAGCAGAGGGCTAGGTTTTAGTGAGTGGGTTTGAACTGCCTGTGGACACCTGGGTTCACAGACCAGACAGAAGCAGAAATTGCTCTTAGTCTCCTACACAAAGATGCAACCAAAGACACAATCTAGCCCCAAGGATGCTTTCTTAGCTGTACATATAACTTAAAGGTCAATGCTGAACAAGATCAAGTCCCAACAGCATTGTGTCTCTGAGGATAGAATGGTGATTCCTCAGTTGTTCCACGCAAGCTCTTCCACTTTTCTGATAGTTTCACATACACGTGGTACACATTAAGCTGTGCTTTGCTGTTGAATGAATTTGCTCTATAGTCACTATTTTTTTAAAAACTTTTAAATCAAACTGTTTCCAATTATCTCAACCTGAAAAAAAAAAACCCAACCAAAAAAGTTTCCCAAGTGCATTAACTCCAACTGTGATGGATTTATTAAAAACAAATCATCCTCTAATAACAGTAGGTAGATTTGTCAATCTAAAATAAATCTACGTGTAGCAATATGAACAAATGATTTGTAGCTGTACATCACATGTGCCAAAAAGATTTTCTGAGGTGAACAGTACTCCTACTTAACAAATGTAAAGTAAGTGGAAAACTCTGCAGCTAGATCAGAACGCTCTGTATATGATTGATTTGTGCAACTAGAAAGGTGATAAAGGGCAGGATGGGCCATCCTCCTTTGTTTTACATGTGGAGATTCAGTACTTTTCTCTTTGAGCAGCTTTAGATTTAGGATCATGCAGCGAGATTAAAGCCACAACACACGAACCACTAGTGCTAACCATGTAACAGATCTGGTTCAACAGACATGAAAATACTGGGCTAAGCCTGATGATGGCTGGAGTAAAGAACTACAAACACCACCTGTCTATACTCAAAAACCTCCAAGGAGAGACTAGGTATTGCATTTCTGGGCAACACAGTCACTCATCATAAAGCCTTCGCAGTTCATTTTCAATGTCATGCTAGCTTTCAAATATGTGGGACGGTGTGCTCATACAGCATCATGTGACCATGCAGCATCAACTCCTCTTTTCAGCAGGGAACTGGTATATTGAAATTCCTCCAGTAGAACCTATATTAGCATTAAACAGCTCAAACCTCTGAGAAATGTATCTTCAGATGCAAATGAATTGGTGAAGAATGAATGAATTTGCAAATCAAATTGCTTTGTAATTTCTCCTGAGGACACAGTGCCTCACACAGTACAAGTTATTAGAGACGTGGGGAAAACAACGTGACTTTGGCCAGTGTTAGCATACTAGAACACTATCGCAAAAATGCAAACTGAGGTATGCTGCATGTTTATGCTTTCCTTGCAAGCCAGAGGCAAAACCAACTGTGAAAGACGACGTCTTAAATAACGCTGAATCCATGGAGTATAAAAAGTAAGAGTTAAGTAAACCCCCAATACTGAGGTCATTGAGTGACTCTCTTTGAGGTTGGTGACTTTTGTTTTCCCCTGGACCTAACACGTCCCCAGACAAACTCAGCTCAGCAGAAGCTCATCACTTGGCACGTCCAGCAACTGCATGGTGGCCTGTCAAGAGCTGCCCCAGAGCCTTACTGTTCTGGTACCTTTGGAACTGAAATACTATTTTTTTTGTGCGTGTGTTGTTTTTTTTTTTAAAAAAAGAAACTTTATATGCAAAACTATTGAAATACCATTTCAAGCCTTTGTTATACGGAACACTGGAAATGTGCACAATGATCTTTCCATTATAAAGGCACGTAGATTAAGCCTCAATTACAAGGTAGTTCTTGAGGTGAGCCAGGGTGATTTAACAGGTTGTTTAGATTTGAAAACAAAACGTCAGGGCCTGGCTTTAATCATACAAGAATAGCTCATGGATTTGTAACGCTGGCAGAAAGTCTCCTGAGAAAAGGCCTTCCCAAGAGACTTCTGTTACTTTCAGCTTCCAATTGGGTGAATTAAACTGTAAGGACCGAACAGCATTCATGTTTCTGACTTCAGCCAGAAACAAGAAGTCCACGTACAGATAACCAATGATCATTAGATGTCACGCAAAGCAAAAATTTTTGAAGCAAAACCAGATCCATTTTGAAGAGTTAGAGTGACAAAGGGGATAAAGGTCTGGTCTCTAATTATAGTCCTGAGACTGATTTGGTGTGTAAACATGGGCCTGTAGATTCAGTTTGCCTTCCAGCCAGTCAAAATACCTACGGCAACAAGATGACATTAGATTTAACCTCTTAAATTGTCACTGAGCCATCTAGATGGAAGGTGCTATAAGAAAATGAAGCATTATTGCTATTGTTATTTTTAACAAATGTTTGAGCTGATTAAGATGAATCACTTGGAGGTAAAACAAAACCAAAGAAACATTACATAACAAGACAGGCTCAGCCTTAGTCAACTCCGTCAATGTTTTGCAACACAAGAGCCACTTAAAAGCTGATAACATTTCGTGGTTCCCTACCCTTCCTCGCCAACAAACGTGACGTAGAGTTTGTTCCGCTGGAGCTCCTTGCGTGAATATGCCATTACCTGGTTGAAGGTGCCTTCCAGCAAGTGGTCACGTCGTATAATTAACCTGCAAAGGGAGGTCAGAAATAGAGATCTAATGATCGAGTCTCGCGTGAGCCTGTGAGGCTAAAGGTAAACAAGAGCTGGTAAAGAGAGACATTCATTCTCAGAGAGCTTAATAAAGTTGCATCCACTGGTGCACATCCTACTTGACCACTACGGTTTTTCAGTGAGTTGTTTCATGAGGCTCTTTATCTGCCTCAACAGTGAACTCCTGCACAATGCTGTGATTAGGTTCAAAGTGTTGCTCTATTGCTAAGACTCTCTGTAACACCTTTTATGTACAAATTTATATGGTAGAGGGGGCTGCATATATGAGGTCACAGCTTTCTGGGATTAGCCCCAAAGTCTTCCTGGATTTAATCCAGTGAACGTCCATGGAATTACTGCTTCTGTAACAGGGTAAGCAAAGGGAGTACCAGCCTCTGTTTATACAATAGAATCATAAAATGGTTTGGGTTGGAAGGGACCTTAAAAATTATCTGGTTCCAACCCCCCTGCCATGAGCAGGGACATCTTCCACTAGACCAGGTTGCTCAGAGCTTCATCCAGCCTGGCCTTAAACACTTCCAGGGAGGGGTGGCAGCCAGAGCTTCTCTGGGCAGCCTGGTCCAGTGTTTCACCACCCTCACCTCTCACTCCCCTGCCAACCTCTAAAACAACTTAATGAACAGTACATTTAAACACCACCTGTGCAAGAAATCCATCTTGTTCATACCTTTATGGACATTTTAAGACAGACCTTCGGAAATGTATTTCATGCCTGCCTTGGACCCACTTAGCAGGACACTAAAAGGGATAACCAATGGCTAGGAGTCCCCAGCTCTGTAAGAATATTTTGATGATCACGTTTGCCTGGAATAAATTGCTTGGTTTTATACTTTTCCCCCCCCCCACAACAGATGTGATTTGGTAGGAAGGCAGCCTGATGCATAAACTCAACCAGATGCCCAGGAAATACCTTAGAAACATACAATCCTTCGCCCAAGCTGGATAACTCAATCAAGCACAAGTAGGTACAGACTCACAAGCCAACTAAAAAGATGCCTGGAAAGCAAACTCCACAACCAAGTTACAGAGATCCCCAAAACACATGAAGAGAGGCAGAAATCTCTTTAGGTCAAATCCAGGAGGGCTACCAACACAAAGAACTATTGAAAGTTACACCTGCATGTACAGGCTAACTTCTGTAGGGCCATACTCTGGTCCTGAGTTATACTGATATGTAGACCCAAACGGTTTGGAGTCACTCCATCATTACAGCACTGTAGCTGCTAATAATATCCGGTGGAGGTTTGCCCAAATGGATGATTTTCCTACTGACAAATCATAGGTAGGAATACCAACATTCCCGTTAAACAGGTAGGGATAGGAGTCTAAGAGAATACAAATCTATAAGAAATAGAACTTCCACACAAAAGCCTCTTGAAGGTCACTCTTTTGCAGGATATATTAAGACCTTATCTCGTACAAAATACAATCTCCAGTGTGTTTTCCACTCGCTATCGCTGTCTTCGTTCATGGATAATGATAAAAGACAAAGCTACACCATGTTAGATTGAGTGACTTGTCATAATACTCACTTAATTTTACCTGGACCTTGCCCATACCCTTTGGCTTCAAGTTTTCGATAGAAATTGCGCAGCTTGGCTTCAAAGTCCCTCCTGTATGGGGAAGGCGCTCTTGCACTTGCTCGCTGCAGTCCTGGTGGGAAAATGAACAGCATCCTAAAGTGCAAGGGGCTTTAAATTTTTCCATATCATGCAGCTGATGTTTCCAGACCGAACTGGCTAACAAACACATTAGGAACTTCAGAGGTAGACTGTGCACTCAGTATTATTTTTGCTCTACCTGGCATTAACGGAGTTGTAAGTTCCTATAATTCAGTGATTGTGATGACTTCCAGGGGCTGTATCTTGTTCACTAAAAGAATTGTTAAGCTCACCTTGTGTGTGCTTTCATGTTTCCTCAGCCTGTAACTGTGATTGATCCGAATGGAAAGCCAAGGATCAGCAAGGCCTGAGAAAGACTGACATGCCTAACTGCCACTCACAGTCACTGGTATTTAGGTTTTCTTTCCCTTTTGCACTTTTAAGCGATCTCTCTCCTCTGCATTGAATAGGAGGCCTCCTTACTTGGCAGGATTAAACCTCTGGAGCTGAAAGCAACGCTTCTCACTGGAGCTTAGCACCCTAGCTTGGAATCGGGTTTCCCTGAGTTAATCTGACCATATATTAAACACTTCCAGCTATCAACACAAAACCCCTTTGTGGAATCGAGTAGGATTTCTGTCAGCAAGAAATGCTTCAGTTTCTTATTATGATTCATACACACAGCGATTTTTTTTTTTTTAGCAATTTGGGACCTGTTTTGTTTTGAAGTCTGCATTCTCAGAGTAGCTGATTAGTCCTTTTGTACAAATAAGTGCCATATCATAAAGGGTCAAAGAATGGATCCATGAAATCCCATTTCCCTATCGCATTACTGAAGACAATGAAAACAAGCCCTTTTATGAAAAATCTGGCAGAAGACCCTCCACAGGAAGGAAAAAAAAATATCAGAATCATGGTTGCCAAGAGGGAAGGACATTACTAATTGTCACTGATGGTAAAACAAAAAAGCATATTTCCATGCAGTGCAAAAAGAATCCTTTGCGACACTTTTCTTCTGATATTTCCCCCCCAACATAAAAGAACATGTGTTCTCATGGGCTATGTAACCAGTGGCAGAAATAAGCAAGCAGACAGTATGTTGCCAGAAATTAGTATTTGCCCTTCTTGTGTTTTCACAAGAACAGGTAAAGACCAGTGCAATTCTTTTAACATTCTCTTAAGTCACATTGTCACCAAATAATTAGATTTTTGTCTTACAGGAGACTCGTTTATGATTTGTCCTGATGTAGAGTAGGGGAACTGTATTAACAATTGTGTTATAACTCATTAATAAAAACAGGACATTCTGACAAAACACTGTCCTCCTATAGACAAGGATTCAGCATTTAACTTCTTCACATCAAAAACCCTTCCAATTTTCCACAGCCACCTCAGATTTGAATGTCTCTTGTCCATGAATTTTGTTTGAAACCAGATAATTTAAATGAATGTTTAAAAAGCTCAGCCAAAAGCGGATTTCTTCAGATTGCATTTCTGTCGATTCTCTCAAAATGGCCACTGGACACAGCCATGCAGTGAGACTGCGGTGGGGGTTGTATATCTTGGCAAAAGGGAGACATTAGCTTCTCAAATTTCTATAGCATAAACAATAACTACAGAGACATACCACAGCTGGAAATAACCTTCTCAGACAGCATGCCTTTCTGGAAAATATGTTTCCCGTCAAACCTAAGTTAATGGGCTCAACACGGGAGGTCAGACTACATGATCAAGACGATTCCCTCGGGTCTTAAAACAGATGAGTCTTGGGAAGAAGGCAAGTCTTTGGAACACAGACCGGAGGAGATGAACTTCACAGGAGTACTAAAGTATTGCAATACACCTTTGATTTGGATGTTGCTCCTCAAACATAACATGAATGCGCTCCCATATCAGAGAGTTATGTTTGGAGTGCACCATTCTCTTATCCTAAGCCTTCCCAACTATACAAAATTCAGGAAAATATCTTCTCTTCCTCATGGGCAATTTTTCATCTCTGTTTCAGCTACTGTTAACATTTCAACAGATACATAACAGCAATGGCAAATGATCAGACAAAAAAGCAGCTGGGGTCAGATTCGGAGGGGGCACTGGAATTAGCAGGCTGACAGCTTACTCTGGCTCTGAATCTGCCCCTTTATATTTATTAGGAGTAATACCACAAATGTAAGATTTTGTATCATTTTTTCCATCTCCTTACCTGGAGAATTCTGGGGCGATGAACAGGGTGAGCAGCGAGGAGAGAAACTGTAACCCGGATGGAAGGCAGCCTGCAGTGGTATGTAAGACATAATATCCTCTTCAAAAAGGCTGCATGGAAAAAGTGATAGGGAGAAGTTTGGTTTGCATTCATCACATGAAGGAACGTAAATGTGCAGTATGGTACAAGTCTGCTTTGGTCATAAGTTTGGGTACATCTCTGAACTCATGGATTCATAAAATCCACAGGTTTCCCAAATCAGGCATGGTCACCAGTAACAAAGAACAAAAAAAAAAGAATTTTATTAGACTTTTCATGCTAACACAGTGCCTCAATCTACCAATAGAGAGTAAAGATCTGAGGCTATGTAGGAAATAGGGACAGCTTCAATACATTAGAAGTGAGAAGCAAAGATACAAACATCTGTCTTCCAGGTTGTTTTTCTTGGGTCATATACTTTCATATAACTCAGCTCTTTCACCATTCAGATGAGTTTATGGGAATAAGTTGTAAACTTCTTGCATTAGGCAGTACTATGTAGCATACCAAAGAACCCCGGTAATGCAACGTTTTCCACGTAAGACCAAGACAATAAAATAAGGCCATATCTTTGCTAAACCAAATGGTCTTATTAAAAATTACAGCCTTATCTATATTACCCAAACAATGCTCACTGCACCGTACATCGAGGTTTCATTAGCGTGATGTGGCCCTGCATGTGTGGGGAGCACTGCTGCAGTAAAACTAGCAATTTAATGAGCAGTTACCATGTTTACTTGTACTGAGACAAGTTTTTTCCTCTTTAGAGGGAAAAAAAAAAGGAAATAAGGATTTTTCCATTAAAAGGAAACATTTTGACCTGATTCTTTTTTATCTGCTACTTGACAGTAACAGTTATACTGACTGAGGTGGGGATTGAGTTTACTGCACTGATGGAGGCTGCCTTCCAGGAAATAAGAGTTGACAGATAGACTCTGGCTGAATTATTTTGGGTAAGTATCAGTAACAATGAATCCCATTCTAATTACAAATGACCCGGAAGATTTAACAAAATCTGTTCAATTATGCTGAGAAAGAGCCAGCCAGATTCTCCAGTACTGTAAGTAACGATGTTATCTTTTTGACCAAATTGATTACCTCAGCAGAATTACTAAATCTGCATCACAGGACAACTTCTCAAGCCCATGTGTACCCTCTGTCCGAATGTAATGGATCTTCTCCCTAAAACATAAATGATACTATTGACAAGAGAATAAAGAAAAATATAAAGGAAGAAAACATGCCATTATCAAGGCATGAAATATGCATATAATTGTTATTTTTTGGTATATTGCCAGTTCCCGTTTCTCTCCTTATAGAATTGCAAACATCTTAATTGTCTGATTAATTCTCTAACCTCACTAACACACTTGCAAAAAAGAATCTATTTGTATCACTCAGTTTCCTGATCCAAAAGCAAGAGATTTTATACCACATTTTAGAAAACAGAATGATTCTTAGTCCTCCAAGCTCATGTGTAGTACTATAGCTAAGGTCACTGACAAGCAGACTTTTTGTTTAAGGCTACAACTAATACACCACCTTTCGCTAACAGAATTTCACGTAATAACCACTTCCTTTACCTCCGTGGGTTCTGTCTGGCAAATAACACTAACATATACTTGATATTAATTGATCACACAGAGGTTATAGAGCACATGTGTCAAATCATACATTTTGTTGTTTAAATGAATGCTAATAAGAGTTGGAAACATAGGATAGGATCCTATCAACAGATTAGGATCCATGGAAGATACAGATCTACATCTGTCAGTGTGTTTCTAAAGCATTACAGCGTCCAAGAATAACTATTCTACTATCAAGTCAAAAGATTCTACCCCAAGTCAAGGATATGCTTTCGTACCTTGCTGTGTGGGGCTGCAATGCACTGCAGAACCATGCCTTGTAAGAGACATTTGTCTCCTAGAAGTTTGCTTAAAACCTGCTGCATGAGCATTAGAGAGCAGCTTGGGATCACTCCTGACCTAAGCTATAATCAAAGCTATGACCTGGAGGCAAACGGCTCAATATCCTGTTACAAATCTTGTTATGCACTGGCTAAGCCGTCTAGTCCCTATCACTAGTCAATTTTGTTCTCTACTCAAAATGAGATAAAAGCATCATCTGTTCTCTGAGAAATGAGAATTCAAATTACAGCTGAGGAAGAAAAAAGCCTGGCAATAATTTGATGATGAAGATAAAAAATTCTCAGTTACAGAAATGTACATCTTGAATACTAGGAGCATTTTTCATTCTGTCTCCCTCATTTTATTTCAGCATATTAATTCCTCCAGGAAGGAAGTCTAATCCTTACACCCAAAGAACTCTTTCTCTGGCCCTCACATGATGAGTCAGTAAGGCTATCAGCAGAAACTTGAAGGTCCTTCCCTTCTTTGCCAGTCCCCCAGCCACACATTTTACTGCACTGTACAAGCTAAATCTGTGATCAAGCTCTTAGCTGGTGCACACTGGCATTGCTGAGGCTGACTAACACCAGCTCAGGTTCCTGGCCAAAACAACTAATTTAACCTTTGGCATTAGAATGAGTTTAAATTGTACTGGCTTTTGCTTTTTTTTTTTTTTAAACCTCATAGGAAAGGAATGGGAATAAGAAAAAGAAAGATACCATTTAATTACTTTGGAAAGGACAACCGTTAAGTCACAAGTGAGAAAGATTAAAGACAGGAGTACAATCTACTTCAATGTTCCTATTGCTTTACAAAATCTATGGTCACTATGCCCATGGCACAGGTGTAAATCCAACCATGAGGTAAAATCCTGATTCTGCTGAAGTTACAGGGGCTTTGCTGCTGACTTCCATCAAAACACAATTTTAACACTATGTTCTGAAAAGCAAAGAGATAATTGTAGATGAAGACAGAGCTTCCACTATTTAGCAATGCTTAGAGTTGAAAACAGATATGTCACTATTTGCCCAGAGTTATTTTGGTTGTTCTTACTTCTTGGGTATCTTTGGAAAGTAACTATAGTAACCACACAGATTCTGGTGGGCCACACCTACTTTTCAATAGGGACAGTTCCATACGAGGCCCAAGATCATCTTTTGTACTACAGTTACTAGAATTTGTTTTTCCCCCACTACAAGTAGTCCTTCCTGGAACTTGGTTTCAGCAGTCTGGAAAAAAGCGCTACCTGAGTGCATGGTTTCTGGCCAAGCTCGGCTGACGCTCCTGCAGCATCTCAAAAATGTTGGGCTGGCGTAGAAACGCAACAATCTTGTCATTGTAAGCTGGAAAAGGAAAACAAATACAGAGGCTTTATTTGCCACTGAGGGGGCCCGGTCACGTCACCGTGACTGTGCAGGGGCAGACTGACCGCACTGCTAGCGAGTCACAGGGCAACACGAAGCAGTGCATGTGGTTGACCAGAGATTCTAAACAGCATCTGCTTTGAAAAGAAAGAGAAACTTGGCTTACCCAGAGGTAAAGTCTCATGATGGTGCTGGTTTCGAATAGCTGTTACAAGACTATTGCCTGGTCTGGCCAACAGTGTAACTCCTCTGTTTCGAGAGACTTCGGAGGCCTACAACATCAGAGGAAAAGGGAAGATGGACAAACCGACCATCAGCAGCACACCAGTGAACAAAAAGGTTTCTCATCTTTATTTCTGTGACTTTCATGAATGGCCCATGATGCTGATTGAGCGACAAAGTCTGCTTAACTTGCATAACCAGAAATAGAAGTTGAATTGTATACATTAAAAAAGAACATAATCTGAAGAGTTGATAAGAAGAGTAGTAAGAAGGAAATTTATCACTCCTACTTAACTGTGGAACGTCAAGAATACCACTGTCCTAAACACAGTGTGTAGTGAATTAAATCACTTTGAGAAGGAAGACACATTAAAAGATGGGAAAACACTTAGATACAAGGATACTACAAGCCATACAACAAGGTGTGACAATCCGTCTTCAGTAAGCCATGGCTTGCTGTGTAACTGTTTGTAGACTTGTGCAAGCTCAAGGGAACTCCCCTCTTGCATACGTCTTTCTCCACAATGTGGCCATGGTGAAGCCAACAGAGGAACATCGCTACAAAATGAGTGCAAGGACACCCTGTATCAGGGCAAGGTGAGTAAGAATTCCAATTGCCATTGTACTGGGCTCATGGCTGCTCCTTTCTCGCTGCACAAACTGTAGTACTTGGCAACCACTTTGGGAAGAAATTGCCCCTACTCCAATATTTTAAAGGCTTAGCTCTGCATCCAAGCAAGTTGTGCCAATCCACTTTCAGTGGTACAGCCAAATGTCAGGTCTTCCAACTGGATATAAATGAAATCTGAGAAGCTAAATGTGACTGGCAAGCTGCCTCTGGAGCACATAAAGCATAAAAATATTTATATGTAACAAGAAACCAGTCAAAGCACTTGATACGTGTCAATACAAAGGTTAAACAACGAAAAATCTTAATGATTCCAATTAAATATACTGTAACTGAAAACACAAAACTGCTGTGAAAGTGTACAGTAAATGCTGTGCTCCATCATTCAGTTATGATTTCACTTGCACCCACTTTATATTGGTATGCATCTGCTGATTACAAGAGAGTTATTCCACTGTCAGGGAGAACAGTCAAGCCCGCAGCATTCAATGGACTGATGTGCTAACCTTGGTCCAAGCCTTCTCACCTTTAAAAACAGGAAGAACTTTCAAGCAGGTCACACACAATTCACTAATTGCAGCAGCAACTAATGCCACCGGGACTAATGCAATTTTAACATCATCTACCTTTTTGTCAAAAATTGCATAAGTGCAATGAAAATCTTGGCTTTAAAACTAGCCGTCTCTCCTCTCAAATTCCTCCTCCAACCCTGCCAAGCAACAGATTTGAGGTCTACTCTTTCTGTTCTGACTGGCTTGCTCTCTAAGTCTTGCCCCAAAGCCTTTCTAAGACACAAGTCCCTCTGTGCTGTATCTTCTGCCTTTGTCTCCTTCTCACACCCCCATGGGCCAACTGACACTGCAAGTTCAGCTCAGGCTTAGGCAGCTTTCGCTCTGTGACCCAGGCGTCCACCCTGACAGGCACCAAACGGCCTTTATGGCATTCACTCTATGCTATGGAAGAAGGAGGAAGCTTAGGTGCAAGAGGTGTCCTGCAACCCATTACCACAGTGGGCATGGAGCCCTTCTGGGAACAGCCGTTTCTTGGGTTGCCTGTGAGTAGCATGGTCAAGATTACACCAGCAGCCTGCGAACAGTTATATTAGCGAGGACGTGTGAGACAGCGCTAAGGCATGGTGTTGTGCTCAACTTCTCCACTTCCAGGGAGCTCTGGAGATCAGGTGAGGATGCCTATTCCCCAGCTCCTTGTAGAACAGACATGCATGGGAGTGTGGATGGTGAGTGAGCTTGGTTTTGGAGGGTGGTCTCTGACTCATCCTTGACAAAGACAAATCCTGCACCCTTGTTGCTATGCATTTACTGACCAGAAGATAGGAAGGGGGAAAGAGCAGAGTGACAGAGGAGTTAAACACCCATCTCCCACAGAAATTAGCACCAGCTGGTATTTGTTCTTCACTTGGGAACTTCATGGTACTTCTGCCGAGCCTGGGGCTGGATCCTCCCCTTGCTCATTGCACCTGATTTTTTTTTTTTTCTTTTTTTCTTTTGGTTAGCTTTCCAGTGCTGCTGAGTTGTGTGCCTGAACGTATTTCTCATAAAGCAGGAATTCTGAAAGGAAATGCAGCTAAGACCTGTGAAGAGAAACTTTCACTCCCCCCTTCCCATCTTCCCAATTCTGGTTTAACAGCTAAAGTAATCTGGATTGTAAAAATCCAACCCTGTACACACATTAACATAATAAATGGCACACTTTGTGGTGCTGTACTTCATCACCATCATTAGGCATCACTAATGCCTGTGTTTAGATCACGGTCTTTATGCATTTACACCTCTAAACAATTTTTCTCTGGCAACACAACAGGAAAACTCCCAGCTGTCTAACTGACTTCCCTTTTGCTAACACTCCTCTTACCAATCTTTTAGCTAATCCAGTAGAACTGATTGCTCCAATTCAGTGTTTAATCACAATCCCCTTGGCTGCTTTGACTTTCTAATTGAATCACTTAATTTAGATTAGCACATTATTCTCTAATTAAAAACAAAAAAAGTGACCCCTCTAACGATTTAGTGACCTGGTTCATCTAGTGCAGGGTAATCTGACAGATTCATGGCAGGGTTTAACAGCCTTGCAATTGGTCCTGGGATGTTGCAACCAAAGCAAAGAGTCCAAACTATCACGGAAGCCTTTCAATGATATATCATCTTTCCTGGGTTTTACATCACCGCTGGATTTGAGGGGCTTCTGCCTGTTTGAGTCCTGCTGCTTGCTTGTTGCAGTTTGGGTCAGTAAGGAGATTTATACCCTGCTGTATCTCAGCACCTCCTCTGCTTTTCTTGCTAACCAGAAACTCTTGCCTCTCCATTATGAATGCCTGCTTCTTTCTGTCTTTAAAAATCTCTACCCTGTAATCAGACGTGTTGATTTCCACCGCAGACAGAAAGTCCCTTAGAGGGGATGGAAAGTGCCTCTGACCTGTTCTGTTTACAGCAGTGGCAGAAGGAAATTAAGCACTTGGTGACCCAGATTTACTTACTGATGGCCACTACAGCTACCTGAACTTTCCTTTCAAAAATCAGGTAACCAAGAGTAGCATCAATCACTTTCTTCCTGCAAAAGATAGATACCCTTAAATAAGTGCTTACTAAAGATTCTGAAGCATTTTTGTCAAATGTATAATACCATTTAGTATCAGGAATCTGCTCAGATGGACAGCAAAAGTTTTTACAGAGATCATTTATTAGAGTATTTCAACGTGAACAAAAGCATAAATATTAGAGTAATTCATGAAGTAGATGCTTTCTTTCTAGGAAGAGGGCAATGGAGTGCTATTACATGCACAGGCTTTTTTTAGAAAACAGCCCACCCTATACAGATTAAGGGAAAAAGAACAGTTTTAATCTCTCTGCTTGGCCTGTTAATAGTTGGAGCAGGCCTTGAATAAAAGTACTTGGAAGCAACAGCCAGCCTTATACAGAAGCTGTGCAATTGCAATGTCTATTGTCTACTGAGAAAGAATTTTAAGTGTCATAAAGCAAAGAAAACTGCCATATTTGAGAAAGCGTATTTCTATGTTCCAATGTCATGAGGGAGTTTTATAAGTACATTTGAAATACTAATCAATTCTTTATTAGTATTGCAAGATATGCTGTTCAACACTACAGATTATTAGGCAGGAATCAAGGCTGCATTTTGATGAGCCAAAGGATTTAGAAGACTCATGGATATCGTGGAAGGGAGGGCAGGAGAGCATAGTTTTTACTTCAACACCACAACCTATTCACTGGAGCATCCCTGGCCATGGGGCTTAGAAACTTGTTGGTCACCAGGACAAAACTGGCTTTTGCACTAAAAGTATGAAAAAAAGGAGACCCAACACCCACATAATCATTAGTTCCTATGGTTAATTATTCTCCCTGAATTTCAACCCTGCCTTATTTTAATTGACTTAGTTTGGCTTTTACTACCAAAACTGAGTTCTTCTAACGCATGTCCTCTCCTATATTAAACAGATCTTTACTAATTTTCCAAGAATTCCAGACATTACATTTGCTTTATGGTCCACTGTTGAGTACTGAGATCACAATTTCTTAGAACCATAATCACTTCTTCACAGTGACTCAAGCTAAGGGTCATTGCTAAGTGTGTGAAGCTGGGGTATTTCTTTTTTCTGCACTTTGGGCTCATCTGCCTATGATTTTTGTCTGCTCTTTCCTCCACTGATCATGCCACATCACAAAATTCCTGGGAAGTCCATACAACACCCTGGGCAGGATGCCAGGTGCGTGCACCAAGGTAGGGGCTAGAGTTTTGCCTCTCATTACCTTAGCTCTCGCCTATATCCTCTCTCTGGCACCCACAAGCAATCACGACTGAAGCTGCACTGTTCTGCTCTCCTTCAGACTCATTTGACATCTGTACACAATGTTCAAAGCTGCTGGTTGTCTTTCTTGGTCCTTCAAACCGTCCCGGTGACAGAGTCCAGAGGCCACACCACCTGCTCAGCAAAGAGACCAGCTGGACTGCAAACAGCCAACGCATGGCCAGGACAAAGCCCCAGAGGGTGTTCCTACAGACATGATTTAGAGGACAAAAGCACATCCAAATATACTTGGAAGAAATGGCATGGAACAGGCAACTTAATAAATGGACTGAGTTGCAAAGGGTTGAATCTTTTCCTTGTAAATGGTGTGCTTTTAGGCACCGATCCAAAGTCCTTGGAAATCAGTGGGAGTCCTTCCAGCAGAGCAGCACATACTTCCAGTGGGAAGCTACTGACTACGGCAAGAGTGCAGAAGCACTGTGGGAACCGGGCCACCAAGACTGCGAGAGGGAGCCAGCCCTGATGGCTCCCTATACAGAAGGCCTCGTTCCATTGGCTTGTCACGCCAAATCGCTGACTGCGACGAACAGTTCACAATTTCTCCAGAGAATCATTACTCTAAAGTATTCAATGGTTTTCACTCCCTTCCCTGCACTTGATATTTTGGGTTTATTGCAAATCGTTCTTTGCTAGCCTTCCCAGCACTTGCAAAACCACATCTATTTTTTGTGCTAGCTCATCTGAGTTGCTCAGTGGTGTTTCTGTCCCCGAAATTGTGAATTTGTAAGCAAGCCCCAGGTGACACAGCATCACAACAGCAACACTAAACTGCAGACTGTTGGCAGAGGGAAGTTACTATAGCTAGTGGGAAGATATGACTCAGATCCATTGATACACTTCTATCTTCAGAAAATATGTTGCCATATTCACCCACGATCGGGAAAACCTACCCAAGCTACTAATGACTGGTGTGCTGTTGGTCCTGAAGTACTGACCTCACACCCTAGTCAGCTCCCGGTCCCAGCCCCACTTGGCAGTGAGAGGTGTTCAGACTGATCCTGCTGCAATAAATTTTAATGTTAATTCCACAAGCATTTCGCCAGATGTTTGTCTGGAAAAGGAAGATCCTTTGGCCATGATTCATCTCTGCTCCCACTCAGCTTCAACCTTTACAAATCTTAAACTCTATGGATTTGCTATATGAAGCATCTGATTGCTGGTACTTTTTCCTCCTTAAATCCACAATGCAAACCCAGGATTTATATTTCTATTAATCCTGCCCGTGCCCCTCAGTGATAAAAAACATCACCATGACACACAGGGAAGATGCTTAGTGTGACTGAAAGCTAGGGAAGCAAACCTCAACATACGTTACCACACCTGCCAGGGAGTATATCTGTTCAGAGCAGTGACACGGTGAGGAATGAAGAAACATATGAGGCTGCTGATGTATCAGGCTATAAAAATAATGAATGACTTCACTTTACTAAAGGAAGACTGGGATGTCAAATACGGACTCTTGTTTTACAAACTATTTTGTCACCATTTCACTTCAGCTATTTAGTTTTACTTGCTTATTATTACATTCTGAAAAAATCAAAATATAAACCTTCATTACCAGCAAAGCTCTGAGATAAACGCCTCAAAGAAAAAAATCCGTTATTTCCTCTGGAAGAAAAAATCCCCAGGATAGTCTTTTTAAATGCATTTCAAAGATGAGAAGTGCTTTTAATTTTACAGAAGACTGCTGTCAAAAAGAACTGTGTTGCTACTAGCATTGTTACCTCTCCAGCGCTGTAGCTGCGAAGTCGCTGAAGATGTTGCCTGTGTGTCAGGTGATTAGGGAGTCGACCGTTCTGCAGTGGGATCCTGGGATCTATGAAGGTGGTGGCACGGCTATTGTGGTCAACGAAGAAAGACTGAAACACACAGGAACAGCGTTTTTTTGTAAAAAGGTTGCCAACACTGTGACAGTATTGTGGGATCATAAAGTGAAAACTACTGGCAGTCGTGTGTCAGAAATACCCTGTTTAGGTACAGTCCATGGAAGAGATCTGCAAACGACAGCACTTTCTTAGTCGAAGGTAGAATAGCCCTTAGAAAATACCTGGAGCTACACAGGTCAAAATCCCGTGCAATGGCCATGATGTAAACAAGACAGAAGAGAATAATATTACTAGGGAACACTGCTAGGGAAGTCACTCAGAAAAGCTTCATCAGAGGCAGAGACACTAAGCCAAATTTTGTAGTGTTGACAGATCTAAACTCTGGCTTAAACTTTTTCGTTAGTCCAATGCTGCCTTGACTATGATATTCCGCAGAAAGCTAGAGCATCACCACTATGCTTCAAAAACATCTATTCTTGGGGGTTTTTTCTGCTTCTAAAATAACTCTTCTTGATACTTGTATTGTTTAACCTAAACCTGCACCAATTTTGAGTCAAGAGGAAGGATCCTTTAGGATCAAGCAGCCTGATGTGCTGTGTTAAACAAGGGATTGGTTTTGATGGCACTCTTACCTTTCCCTGCTGGTCAGTTTTTATCTCCCAGCCGCGAGGAAGCTCCAGTCGGGTATCAGCAAACATGTTGATAAAGTTTACCAGGTCTCTGTTGTGCTGATAGCGCTCAAAATTACGAGCATCTCTACGGATCTTCAGAACCATATGCTTCAAGCAAGTACTGTTAGTGAAGACTCGATAGGCACTCTGAGATGGAAAACAGAAGAGAGGAAAACTAGTTCTGATGTCAAAACAATGTATTCTGTTATTTCATAGGACATATGCCCAAAGAACTGAAACAAACCCTGTTTGAGTCAAGAACTATTTCCATCTCATTAACTACTTTATATGAACACCTAAAAGAAAGAAATATAATCCAGAAAGTAAAACATCCCACATGTGCACAGTGAGCTTGTGCGTAAACTGTCTGCCTAAACACTCCAATAACATGCTCAGCTAAAACACCACACACAAGATGCACGTAGCTGCACCCATTTCATTGCTTTCATTGACTAACAAACCCTGCTTGTGTGACTGGATGGTGCCAGAGAGATGCCAAGACAGCTGCGAAGATGTATTTATGCTATAACTCAAATCAAGGTGCATGTGATAGGACTCTTCATGAACTTAAGAGGACTGCAGTGCAGGTGTCTACACTTAAGTGTGCTACCTTATTTATGGTCAGTTTATAGCCAGAGGACAGAAACACTTTCAACTGTCTGTTTTTGGAAAATATGAATCGTTTCCTGCAACTGAGTATTTGTTTCTGCAATGACTACAAACCATGTCAGATGGAGATGTTTTCATGAGTCAGACGAACGCCAGCCCCCAGGCAGCTAGGTGTATCTCACAAGGGGCATTAAATAAACCTCTCAGAGGAACATGCCCTGATGCAGATCTGAGCGAGTGCTGATCTGGCTGCAGAACAGGGGCCAAGGCGATCTATATTTGTCGCCACAGTGTATTCAATGATAGAGCACCACAAAATACACTTGTGGTGGCAACACTTTTTCTCATCCACAGGCTGCTCTTGGGATCTTTTACTTCAGGAAAAAAGCTCCTCAAGACAGGGTAGAAAACTTTACAGAAATCTGCAACCCTTCTGAGCATTTCACTAGAAGAGAAAATGAGTGCATTGGTTCTGCTGGTCAACCCAAAAGACTTAATTGCTCAATACAGTAATAAATGATCACTGGAGGACTCGCGTCTCCAGTGAAGTGAGCCCTCTGTCCAGAAAATCTGACCCGCAGTTCTGAATTCTCAATTTCTGTGTCATTTCTAATGCATTTTAACCCCTACAATGCAATAAAACATTTATGAGTATTATCTTTATTATGAAAGGATTTATGATGGTGGTAGGGCTGAGAAGAGAATACTCCCTCGCAGCACAGGGTCCCTAATTACGGTAAGGATTGGTATATGTTATGAAATCACAGAGATATGCTCTCTGCCCTGAAGATATGACCTGGTTACGACCCAGGAAAGCTTCACAGTCACAAATTGCTAAGATTCCAGATTACTCCATAACAGAAGCTGTATTCTGATCTAATGTGTGATCAATGGCTGTCCGTGTATCTCTCAGCTGCACTAGGGAAACACAAAATGTAAAGAAGTTTTATCCCTCCATGGAAATAAAATATCTGAAAAATGAGAACGTTTCCCTTTTAATTCTAACTGCTGGATAATATTTTCCAATTCCAACTTCACTGGCATAATTAGTAGCTTGAAATTTTAATAGGGGCTTGTGGTTAAAATATTACAACCATGTTAAGCCAAAAGCTATGCGGGCCATTATTTCTGTACAAGTGGAATCTGTACGACCATTTGACAGATGTTTCAATAGATTATTCTGGCTCTCATATAGAGACAACTTTATAAGCTCAAACTGAAGGCCTCTCTTGGCTTTTTTTATTTCAGTGAGAAACAACACTGGGATCCAGTCTTTTGTGAGCTGTTCCTTACACCACTATGGAATCAGTTGCTTACTTCGCAGACAGCTATGCTGACTTAAAATTATATTGCTCCCAGCTATAAATCATCGTATATCATCCTGTCGATAGAAGAAATTCCGTGCGCTCCATAACGTAGTTCAGGTAAGATCAGATGAGTTAATATATCCCTTCGTCTGCTGGATTTCATGGGCAATAACCTCTGGCAGATGCTTGGAGATGGACAGCTGCCTTCAACCCGCAAAGCACCACAGCCAAAACTTGATGTCTGTAGTTAGCTAAAGACCCATGCTGAGGCAACTCCTGAAGTGTTCTAATTTCTTTTCCTTTCAAATGAAAAGCCCAGAAATGGACGATTTTCTAAATATTCAGCAGTCCTGTATTGATGCCTAGCTGAACTACTACATTCAAGACATCAAAAACTAGGACTGCATCTGCTTGTGAGATTTCCCTATCTGCTTCCTCCTGGTTGACCTATCATTACATTTTTTCCATGCCACATCAGGTTTTCAAGAAAAAGTTATGCAAATTTTTGAAAATCCATTTCCATTCTTGTTTTTCCAAAATAGCTACACTGACTCCAGTTAGTATTTCTTTCACTGCATTATGCCCACGTGCTTCTTGGCAGCGTGAACTACAGGAGTTCATAATTTTTCCCCCCTCTGTTTCACTGAGACTTAGTAGTACCCAAGTAAGATTTCTCAGGAGCATGGTTCAAAAGGCAACCACCTCACACCTTGCAGCAACAGACAACAGAATCAAACAAGCCGAAGCCAAGGTTTCCTGCTTATTCCGGAAGGATAACATTAATGAGCTTCTCTGTACCAGGGAATTCCTTGGGCGAGGCAGAAACGCAGCAAAAGTCTGCTTGGAACAGCCTGCCCATACTGTCCCCAACCCGGTCTGACGCTCAGCAAGGACAACTGAGCCCCGAGTCATGCAAGTCAAATTCACTGTGCGTTCTCCCCGAAGGCCTGGGGTGCAGCGTTTTCATTCAGAAATCAGTAGTGAGAGAGCAAATCATAATTACTCACATAGTTTGCATGCAGCACAGTGAAGAACTCGGGATTGGTGATGAACTTCACAGCTGGAGACTGCAGCAACAAGGTGATTTTTTGAGAATTCACAGGAGAAAGGGAACCTTCCCTCCTGATCTCTAGAAAAAAAAAAGTGCAACAAAATCTTATGTAGTGGCAAACACAGTCTATTATTTAACTTTTACTGAATAGCTGCAAAAGTGACAGTATAAAAAACGCCACCACTCTGCCCAGTGCACCTACCTTCCTGGCATTTCCAGGAGAAGCCTGCTGGCAAACTGCTAGATGTTGTCCTCACAGCTAGTGGTGCAGTGCTTACAGTAACAGGGCAGGAGCTGGACGCTTTTTGGTACTGCATGTTGTAAAACTCTGTGTCATATCTCCCGCTGTCTCTAAACATCAACCTGACCGCAACATTTTTTAGCGGCTGATGCTTTGGTTCAGTACTGTCACCCAGGTCCTGACTGGTTCCCCCCACTGCTGATTTTAGAGAGATCTGATTTCCCAATCCAGCCTGAGGGGTTCACCAGTAGAAAGCATTTGGTAGCAAGACTGGGTTAAGGAAACACCCTGCTCGGCCACTCACATCCATGTTGGCACCGCAAAGCATTACCCTTTACTTGTAATTGCATTATTTTTAGCAAGTCCACAGTTTTGGGGACTTGTATGGTAAAGAAAACAAAAACAGACACTGAAGCACAAGAGCAGAACTGAGCATTTGGGAACATAACTCTGTAAAGGTGGGAACTTAACCTTCTACAGCCACCAGAAAAAGGCCTCCTAGCATGGAATTATGGCTCGAGTGTGCAGTTCTGGCATTCTCAAATACAAGCCAACTTCTATTTGCAGTCCAAGGAAATTGGATGCCGACATCACCAACAGAATAAATATAGATTCCCATTTTTTTCTTATCAATTGTAACTTTTTTCTTCCTGCCAGACACATCATACTATTTTATCCACTTAAAACTGCAGAATGGATCCATCACTAGAGTTAAATTGATTTATACTGGTTTAGAATCTGGATTAACATGCCTAAATTGTATTCCTTCGGACATGTTCCATTTAAATTAAAAGGTAAACAGGAAATGTATCATAGTGCAGCTTTTTCTTATGCTAATATGGTTTACATCACTCTTCATCTTTTAATTTCTGGCATTTTATACAATATTGACTTTTTCTCCTAAAAGCAAAGCAATTATCTACAGCAAAAACTATTTCCTAATCACTTAAGATGATCTATCATCATACTCATTAGCTCTTCAGGGTTAAAAGAAAAAAGTGAATGTTACATAATAAACTGACCTACTGACCTAAATACTTACTGGTAGCAAATCCTACTAAATCACTATTTTATTATGTGGGCTATGACAGTAAATGATTATACATATTACAAGCAATGACTACATTACTTGTAATTTAAATACTAATAATACAATGTGCACCTCATTTCCATTTCATCTGCTAACAGATAGAACTGGTTTCTCCCTGTAAGATCCAGTGCAGGTAAAAGGCTCCCATAAATTGCAATACAAAGAATCGCAATGAAGCTTTGAATATCAAACATTAAGCATTCTTGGTCAAAACTTATTTTCAAGCTAAAACCACCTAATGGATCAGGAAAGCAGACAAAATTGAGTATTTTCCTAAACCTGTTAAAAAAAGGTAAATTCACTATTTCTCTGTGTAATTCTTCCTATTCAACACAAAACATTCAGAAAATTCAAGCAGACACTGTGTTGGTTCTTCCCCTTTGCCAGTGTTATTTACAGAAGGATAGCAAAAGGATGGCAAGAAGTCAGATTTACTTCCAGCAGCCAGCACAGAACACAAACCTATGTGGTGGTGAGAATAATCCAAAGAGAGAGAACTGGCTACTCATTTTGGCAGTGCAAGTTCTCAAACAAAGCAAACGGTTGTTTCTGCGTGTCCACAAGTCGCATAGCAGGTACTAGTCTGATTGCTGGTGCTTCTTGCCTGAAACAAACACTTAGGCTATACTTTCACAAATGTTTTAAGAGAATGTGAGTATGACTATCACCAAAAAGAGCAGAACAGCTCTCTGCCCATCCTGTCCTGCCCTGGGTACACATTTTCTTGTCCTTTGTACTGACCCTCGTTCTTATCTGGTCATCTAATGAGCCAGATGAAAGAACCAATCTGGCTGCAAACATTAAGCACAAGAAACAAGGTTATTTTTCAGGCAGATCAGTTTCTGCTCTGGTATAGGGCCCTGTCACGTAACTTAGTTATGAGCACAAAGACAGGTGTGCTTTCTTCAGTGGCAACACACACTTCAACCAGCTCACAGCTGTCACAAAAATGCCCCTTTAAAAACACAAGTATTTCATACTTGATGCCAGGGCCACTGCAGGTGTGACCACATGGGCAAATGTGGCAGTGCAGAAGCCATGCCCAGAGAGAGTAAACTGCAATGTCCAAAATAAAAATCACACTGCAGCAAAAATACGACAACGCTGTTTTTGCAACTACTGAGTTGAATAAAAAATAGATGCCCTTTCCATTTTAATTTCAAATAGCCCTTTGCTGAAGTAAAAATGCTTTGTCTGTCTTAGTAGTTGGTAAAAAAAGAACTGAGGCCTTTTGTATCTCGCTTTGTACCTGAGCTTCAGATATAAAACCTGTAGCTTCAAGTCTAAACATCTTTTCTTTTAACAAGCTTTTTCAACCTGGTATAATAAAGTTCCGGTCTCCCCCGCAAACGCAGATTTCCCCAGAACTGAATGCCATCCCTGAGTCGCACTGAATGGCCCCCACTCAATAGCTTTTTCCTCCATACCTGAGCTTGGCTGGGAAGGCTCTGCCTCAGAGTCACTTCCTCCCCCAGTGGGAACTCTCTCCAGCCTGTTGTTTATTACAGGATCATCTTCAGTCCGCTCTGTAGCGATAGTTCGCTGGATGTTCTGGTATCTACATACATTCAGAGAAAGAAACAACATGCTTCAGTGAACAGAAGAGCTTTCTGGTCCTTTTAACTTAACCATCAGCACTACTTTTCAATGACTCCAATACTTCTATCTTCAGCCTATGACCAAGTAAGAGCACACCCAACTCTCCTCCTTCAACTGATGCAGCTACTCGCACTTGGGCCAACCATTACTCTGCAAATATGGCACTTTTGCACTGACTAACAAGCAGCTACAGAAGGGGAAAAGCAACAAATATCCAAAGGTCAAATTTAGACAAGTATTTAGGCTACAGGTTGCTCCTAGACTTCCCTTTAAAACATCTAGACATCTGGAACCTAGAACTACTGGTGGATCATGGTTCCCCCTCTCATTTAGTCTTCTGGTAGCATAACCAATGAAGTAAGGATCAATCTTGTGATGCACGGAGTACCCTTCACTCTGTCTTATTACAACTTTGATGCCCATGCTCAACCCTGAAAAGAGAAAGGCTATTAAAAGCGTTCACAAAATGTTTATTACGATGCCGCACGGCCAGCAGTTGGGAAAACTTCCATTTTGGTAAGCAATACAGAATGCAAACTAGCAGGTAGTGTGACCTCAAAGAGCTACAATCTAATTGATATGACAGCCACACAGAAGTAGAATAGGATGTAACACATGCTGAGTAAACAGTGTGAGGATGGAAACGTTATGTGTGTTTTCGGAAAATAGTGGGATTGGGCATTTAGCTTGGGTGGGGACTAGGTGCAGAACAAGGAAGAGGAAACAATACAGAGATAAACAAACAGCAGCGAGGAGGATGACAGAAGAAAATTCTGACTGAAAACCTGCAAATGCCTTAAAAAACCCCAATAGTGTCACTTCCATACTAATCACGGAACTAATCACCACATTAGTTGATGTCAATGGGACTGATCACTGCCTTAGGCACAAGCCCAATCCTAAATATTTAACTAGATCAGGAGCAAAGTATATACCCGGCTGTTGAAACAATCTGGAGTGTTTTGAATTCACATCACACAAAACAAATTCTAGTTAGCTTGTTCACTCACATGAACAGATGAGTAAGATGAGAGATATTTATTTGGTGCTAATGGCAAGCTATAAACACAAGTCTTACATACTGAATAACAAAACATATTTTATACATAAAGAAAAAGAAAGTATACAAGAAAGAGAAAGAAAGTAGCAGAACAAAAAGGAAAGAAAGGAGGTTCTCCATTATTTTAATTAGCTTTTACTCCACCTCAATATTTTTAATCCTTATTTCTGGATTGCATTTCTGTGTGTATATAAAACAGGATGGCTTTACTGCCTGCATTTAATCTGATCCAGCATGATTCGTGTCTCATTTTCCTGACTTACACTCTGTATCCTTTCCTCAGCTCAAATTCTGACTTCTAAATTTTGCCTACTTTCTCTCAATCTGTTAATGCACACTTTATTCTAAATTAGAAGTTAGTCAGGAGTCAGTGCCTCAAAATGACACAGGATCATTAAAGACAAGCAGTTAGGATTTGGCTGTTACATCTCTCAACAGACATCATCTCCAGTAGCTCACCACAACCCAACCTTGGGCAGAAGAGCTGGAGATAATTAAGAAAAATAATTACAGTTTTACTAGATTTATGTTAAGCTTTCACAGTACTATGTGTGTCCCCCAGTACTCCAAGTCATTTGAAGCTACATTTAGTGTATGTTTTGACAGGTCAATAAACAGCATCTTTAGAAGATTTTTTGTTTTAAAAAAAAAAAAAATCAGGGTTCTATGTTTAAGTAAATATCCATGTTTACAATGAAATTCTGATAGCAGTATTCGTGACAGCATGAATTTACTACAGTTTTAAACCCTCTGTTTTAGACCCATAGTTTACATTTTTATTCACTTGACTGCAGGCAATTGAATGAACTTTCCATTCCAGTACTGGAGGCTGGAGGAGTTTTACAACACCTACGTGCTACAGGGCCGGGGGGGAAGAAGCTCATATAATCAAGGGATATAAGCACATATATTAAAAAAATCCTTGTAGTTTCAATTTAATTAGATGGTAGAAAACCCCTATTGGCAAACCTTAAAGAATAACACTAGCTGTATGTCAACAAAAGGCTACACTTTTCTTTTGGGTCAATACTATAAAATCATCTTATACAAATACCAGAAAATGCCAAAGTAATTGGAGAAATCATTGAAAGCACAATAGTTATGGGAGTGTCTCTGGAAATTTCAGTCTCCTTTTTAAGTGATTTGTCAAAGAAACAGAGCTTTAGAAATACCACACTGGGGCTGTCTTAACTATTATGGTTAGAATTTCTTACGTTACTTTTTACCTTTTAAATTAGTGCAAAGACAAGTCTAGATACACACAGGCTGCAAAACATCTTTCCAACAGAGCCTGAACAACAAGGGCTGTTATCTGCTTTGTTAACGAGTAAGTAAGTCAGGTGGTGCTAGAAAAAACAAGCACAAGTCTTTAAAATGAGAAGTATGGATGTCTCTCTGGAGTTTGCCCAACACCTGGATTCCAGTTTCGCATTCCCTGTACCCTCAAGTGCCCAGTGCAGCTAATGGGCAGCTTAGAACACAGAAGGAAAGCAGGACTAGGCTCAGTCACAGCTATGGGGATTTTTTTTCAAGCTGAATTTCCAAAGCTTTGTGGTTTTGGCTGGGCTGGAAATACCAAGCTTCCTTGTAATATTTTGGTCTTTCCATTCATTTCCACAAATGAAACCAGGAAGCCAAAACGTGAGTAGATTGGTTTATAAAGAAAAGTTCCCAAATTTTCTCAAACTGCTAAGTGATTTTTGAGTCCAAATCTTGTTTGAGGTTAGAGCAAAAGTTCAGGCTGCTGCTAATTTTATCAGCAAAGTCTATGTTTGCTATTGGTTCACCTAAAATGATTCCCAGGTGTGTTTGCTGAAGAATATTTCAAATAATGAACTTTGAAATACAACAAAACAGCATTTCTAAAATGAGTGCTTAAAACAAAGCCTGATCCTCTGCAGCGGTGATAAGAACCAGCTACGAAACGTGGTCTTCCTCACAATCCTGGTATCTGGAGCCAAGAAATATTTGAAACTAGCTTTAGGACAACAATAATTTAAAACATTGTAACAGCCAGGTTGAAAACACAGAAATGACTTGCCACTGCACAAACGCGCAGAGATTCACTACAATTCTCTTTTACTAGAATCTTAACCCTAACTTGGAAGCAACAGGAGACCTCCGTGTTCAACTTCTCAAATCAATAGAGATCTTTAGCAGAGAGTAGCGAATGATCAGATTTTTCCTCTGTCCCAAGAAGCCATGACAGTTCATGTTTATTAGTTGCAAAGCGCTCAGTCTCCAACAGGACTCGGTTAAGGAGAGGTGCCATAGCTAGAAACCCTCTACACCTCTCACTTTGTAATTGGATACGTGAATACTAAAAATATAGAGCCCCAAAGAACGTCAGTTCTGTTAACTGTCAATTCCCAACCCAAACCAGTGATAATCAAGTCATAACTATGAAAGCCAGGCAGCCTACATGAAAACATGGAATCATAAAGTTTGAAGCAAGGAGGTCACAAAGACAATGCCTACCCTCCAGCTTTTTGCTGAGATAGCTGGTTTAATGATTAACCTGTGTTAACTCTCACAAGCACTTCTTTCCTTCCAGGTTGTGCTGCACTTACATGAGTTCAGCCTCCCAAAAAAGGCAAAAAGCAAAAAAAAAAAAGCTAACGTACATCCACAACAGACCCTTCTGCTTTCTGTAGCAGATAACTTGCTTAAGTGGCACCCAAATAGTCTGAGCTTTGGCAAGGCCCAAATCCCTCCTAAAGACAAACGCTAAAAGGCAGAGCAGTCACCTAAATCCCTTGAAAGCACCTCTATTAAATATTCACTTTCTTCGGCGTTTTTTTGAAATATTAACGCAGTAGCTCAGCATATTCCAAGGAAAGCTATAATGAAAACAAATACTCAGCAGGTTCTTTCACCTCTGCAAGTCATCACACATTATGCCAAATAATGAATTTTGGTAAACAAAGGAGAAATTCTTCAAGAGTGTGCTGCTGGTGTCAACTTGTGTTGCAAAACCACCACTTTCAGAAGGCTGGTTTGCTCTCCATAACTTACATCAGCTTCCTAGTCGTTGTCAGTCAGGGCTCAGTTCTCTTTGCACATAGTAACTCCCAAACTATTCTGTACTCTGAACAGAGCACTTTGAAACTCTACATCCTTCTCCCAATTGCAGATCTTTCTCTTAGCATAGGAAAAAAAAAACCCAATCAAAACACTTTTGTGGCATTTTACATGCTATAATTAGAATATAATTTTAGTTTTTCTTGTCTTTTTCTGAAACCATATCATTACAGTAAGTAACAAAAAAAAAACACCTTTTCTGAAGTAAAAAGGGAGGATTTCTGACCAACTGTTAATTTTTTTCCCTTAAACTCCGTCTGAAAAGCAAACAGGAGAAGAAAATGATACACAAATCTACATGTGGACTAATCAATCAAAGGGAGAAAGTGCACCATGTCATGAGGTATCTCAGCCAGCTCAGAGTGAACTGACAGCTTTACAGGGCCCAGTGCGACACAAAGCGTATCTGTCTATGTCTAGAAATGGGTACAGTCCTCAGAGCAGTGCTCTGCCCTAGAAAAGGGGCCAGACCTTTCAGCAGGCCTATTTAGCTAGAGTAGAAATGACACACTGACATGGCAACGCTACTTCAGTAACAGTCAGCTCCGAAATCTCTGCAGCGCGACACCAGATGCCGAGCCAGATACCGTTCTTAAATGGCAAACACGACTCCATCTTTTGAAAAGATCACGCCCTTCCCTTCTGGGAGTCATTTCAAAAAAGTTTTCCAAGAGCTTCCTCTTGCTGCTTGAAACATTTTGCAACATCTTTCACTCAACAGCGCTTCTCACGTGCGCAAGTTTGGGTACCGGACACCCACAGCAGGCACAGCAGCAGGCTGGAAGACATCAGTAGCAGGGACAGGAACGCGTACATCGGACTTGGGCGAGGAAGAACAATAAATCCTTAGGGAGCCAACGCAATGCACTGGGGAAGGAAAGAAGCCACTGGGGCAGCATAGATCTGAAGGGAACATAGGTGCAAGTGCTCACCGCCGGTTCAGCTGCTCCATTTGCTGGATGGAGCCAGACCTGTGGATCCCATCCGGTGTCGCTGCGGCCGTGGGGCGCTGCCATGTAGTGGTTCGGTTGACATGATCAACGTAGAATACCCTCCCGTGGCTGTCTATCCGAGCTTCCCAATCTAGGGTTGGAAAAAAAAGGAAGGGGTGATGCTGTCAGCGCGATGCCTTCCAGAAAAGCCAAATACAGGGAGATACATAGACACGCACCTATAGACACAGACAGGGTACATACAGGTAAGAGATACTATATAGAGAGTCTACATGCATGCAATATATATTATGTGTATATACTCAAAGTATACATTCAAATGTGTATATATACTATGTGCTTGTCTGTATGTAAGTATATGCAGTATATGCATATACATAAACATTTCATACACTGCAAGCACGCAGGTAGCCTATGGAATTCACTGCCATAGACTATGAAAAACAAGCGACACAATGGCTACGTTTTTTTAATGGGCTGGATAATTTTGCACTTAGTAATAATAGTTGGCTGGATTCATGGTCAGGGTAGCCACACAGAACTGACCCTTAGTAGAAAACAATTACATCTGAGCTAATACGGCAAATCCCATCTTTTCTGTTACGTTTCAGAACAAGCATGTTTCATTCCTCTCTTTCTTAGAAAGTAGCTTCGAGGGATGCCATACAGCAATTAACAGGCTCCCCTGAAAACTGATCACAGCCTGGTGGGACATATCCTTCGAAATCTCTCTAAACAGATGAATATCATAAATCTACTGCTCTGATGAATGCCAACCAGACTGAAAGTCTGCAGCATGATACTGAGCCTTCCATCATTATTGTTTCCTGCTAATGTTTCAAGTTGGCCCATGACTGAAAACTAGGAGTTACTTGGTATATGATGACTTGTGGAAAATGGTAATGTTGATAAAAAAAAGCGTTTGGAACAGGAGAAATTCAGAAGTTAGCTAGTAAAGTCACATATCAAATTGGTTGGAATGTATGGAGTAGTGATATAAATCAGACTTACTAGCTTCATATTTCTACATGATCCATCAGCTGATAACATATCTGTGTAATTATATGCACATGCTTTCCACATGTTGTTTATATACAAACCTCACTCACATTCACACACAAATCCATATATGGTCATCACCTCTGGAGGCAAACGCTCCCTCTTACTCCCATACTCTTACTATGATACCCTCCTCCCTGACGAGTCCATTCCTTCTTCTACGGCTTTCTATGACCAAATTCAGGATTAGCTGGATTTCACACTATGTATTTTATCTCCTACTCTAAGAGTAGGATTGAAGTTGTACCTCCTCCTGCTGTGTCTGGAAACCCATCCTTCACTCCTTACAGACACAAAACTTACAGTCGCACCACAGGTACACACATGGCATCTCTCACTGTCAACATCACTATATAATTTTAAGGAAAGAACTCTCTCTTCCTCAGGTTTCCCAAGGATGTTGTATCTGTTTCAAGAAAGAGATCACATCTTTGTGAAAACAACGTCTAAAACATAAGACAGTGAAAAGCAGCGCATCAAGCACCACAGATGCGCACTGAAGGAAATCAGACTGACACACACGGCAGGCTGAAGGCCAGAGGCTTGCTGAGCACGCTCTAACAGGTGTACCACCATGGGTGGGGAATGGTCCTTCTGGAGCTACGCATTAACTGCAGTATCCTCAAGAAAAAAAATCTTGGCCAGATCAAAGGTGACATGATGTATCTTAACACCACGAAGATCTTGATTTTCCTTGCTGTTGTCTGGCAAAGGACAAATCCTATCCCTCACCCCACACCGTTGGTGGTATACATGTAACAAGTTGAGAATAATAAAGGTTGATAGATACTTTGAAGCTTGTAGGCAATGCTGTAGATGTACACTCCATACAGCCTACAGAGGACACCAGCTGGTCATATTGATGTGAAGCCTGCTGATGGACACTTAGTAAGAATACTACTACCCAACTACACAGTCAAACAAGGGCTTCTTCTAATCCAGCCTTGTGCACTACCGGCTCTAGAGGCTATGTTGCAGTGTCTCTCTAATTAAATGCAACTTGGAGTTCTTAAGCTCCTTAGCATAATACTTGGAAATCTAGGAGCAACGAAACTTGTCCAGAGCTTGGAGGTCACAGTGAAAACATCAGGTCAGGATCATGTAGACTGGATTACAACCTCCAGAAGGCTATCTCTGTTGGATGTGTCAGACATCCAGCAGCCTATATACAGACATGAATGACACCTATCTGTGAGCGCTCTTTTATTCATTGCTTTATAGGTATATACACCCGAAACCATGGGCTGACGCTTGCGCTGGCATGCTAAAATATTAGGAACTGTGTGTCCCACGGCTTTTGAGAAACCTGTAGCAGTACTGCTCCTTGCAACAGCATTTCTAATCATCTGAATAACTCTTCTTTTGGTCACCCGGGAAGGCTGTCAGAGGGTGGGAGGTGCACTTTCTGCCTTCCCACAAGACAACCTGCAAGTCTCACACGTCACTGAAGCTCCATATGATACCAGATTTGTGGACAGATGGATGGATACCTGCACAGAGAGACGAATAGGCTGACAGGCGAACTGACAGACAGAACTCTGCTTCTGAGCTGCGCTCAAGGCCCTTCACACTGCTTCAGGGGCATAGGTGATCTAGGAAGCAGCCAAAACTCCTCAAGGTCTTCTGTTAGTTTTTGAGGGGAAAATAAGACTGTGACTACAACAGAGACTAACCTCCATCTAACCTTCACAGAAAGAGCATCCCAAAGCACAGGCTGGGGACTGGACAGTACTGGTTCTGTTCTCCAGCAGTCCCCCTCCATCAGCCAAGCCATATTTCACAGCAGCCTCTGAAACTGCTCTGACTTCTACCAGAAGACGCAACTTCCTCTGGCAAGACCATAATCCTGGCAGGGCAATGCAAATACGCTGTCTTTCCCTTTGCAAGCTCAGCCACACCTTCGGCAGAGAGCAGCTCTGAACCAGGCACGTGTATTTTTCTTGGCTTCAGTCCTGTAGGGGTTTCCAGCAGTACCAGCAAACACACGTGTAATAGGGGTGACTATTCACGCCATCATGGGGCCATACAAACTCTGCAAATCTTCTGTCAATCTCATATAGGCCTTAACATTCAGACTGGTCATTATGACATCCCCACATAAATAATGAATCTGTTCTACCTTACTTTCCCAAGTAAAACTCTCTGAAATTAAATTTCCTCCCTGAGACCAACTGTTGTGAGGTTACGATGAAACAAATTTATTCAGAAAACTATTCAAAAGAGAAAGAAGACTGTCCAGAAGATTCTCCACAGCCGAAGTATAACCAAGTCAACGCTGAACTTGCAGCACTGGCACATTATCTTCAGCTCTACTTATGGACAGAAGCTAACGCTGCATGCAAGAAGTTAGCCAGGTTGGATCACATAACGTAGACTTAAAACAGAAAGTTTCTAGGACTAAGAGTCATTAAAAGCACTGTGACAGTGATACTGAATGCAAGGAGAAGAAATATTTCTAGATTAAGGCTACAGTTTTCATTTTGAAATTACCTTAAAATTTCACGGACAATTTTTGGAAACAGACTTCCTTGGTGATTCAACTCCCCCCTCCAATTAACTTAGTATAGTCTATTCCTATTAAGATCAATATATTTAAGACCACAGTGTCAGCCTTTACTGTAAAAATGATGTTACATGCAAATGCTAAAATAAAATCCTACAAAGGGATATCACTCCTGTACTGTATCATCACAGACTTCATGTCCTTAAACCCTGTTGTGAAAGCACGTGTGAAAACCAGTGGTAGAAATGCTTGCCTTTTGAAGATAATTATAAGAAAAAAGAAGAATGTATTAAACTGGTGATGGAAGAATATGGAACAGATTCACAGTACGTTTTGTTTACCTGAGCCGGTGTCAGCGTCCTATCATTAAGCCATCTAATTGGCAGTGTGCCCTTATTCACAAAGTGGTGAGGTAAGAGTGGGAGGAAGAGAAACATTTGCCTGTTACAGAGGTAACCGTTCCCATTTCATCACTCACTGGCAAGCCACAGTGGGACTCTAATTAGGCTTCATCGGGCTAAAGGCATTTGAATCATCCATGCTACAGCCGATGCCAGCATCGATGCTATTTTCAGCTTGGGGAATGCTGACAGCATGGTTGGCAAATGGTGAATTATTTGTCCAGGGCACCACAGGGCAGATAACTGCGTTCCCTACTCGGGCTTTGAAGAAAGCAGAGGCCTTTCTTTATACGCCTGGTTATTTTTCTGAGGTCCCGCGTGTTGTAGGTGGTTAAATCCTGTGCTGAAGTGGAAAGGTGACCAGCAGCGCGTCGCAGGGCATGGACTGCGCTCTGCTGGGCACTTCACGCCAATGCAGAAAGCAGGTTAATCCTCCAGGAATACACAAGCAAAAGGCTACAGAGACAAGCAAAAACATCTCCAGCCGCTGATTCGGTGGCAAAAATCCCATATTATCAGCCTGCTAACTGATCACGCTACTGAAGACCCTCTCTTTTTTACTCAACACAACTGCAGATACCATTAGAGTCCATAACGAACACAAAATTCACTGATTATCGAATCCAAAGGCAGTACACAACAGGATCGTTGTACATAAGCTGCCTTTTCCCAGTTTCTGCTGGGCTTTGCTCGCATTTAGACCTGTCCATCCCAGGAGCATCCTGACTGCGAAAGGGTTCCTGCTGGACCGGCAAGCAGAGCTGACAGACCGCAGGGACTGCCATCCCAAACCAGCTGACAGACCACAGGGGCTGCCATCCCAAACCATCTTTGAAGTTGGTTATGGAAAACCTGGAGACAAACGTTACAAAAATATCAGAGTACTTAGCTGATACACCACCCAAAAAGCTTTATATTAAGGCTTCTGGAACACCTGACAGATACCCACTCATTCCAGTCTAAACACACTGACTGGAAACAGGGAAATAATATTTTCATTTCACAGTAGCTAGGAAGACGACAGACCAAGGCAGAGGGAGGTTATGGAGCTTGTCCAAAATAACATGACAACACTTCAAGTCAGGATCAAATAAGGGAAACAAAAGGGCATATTGCTTTGGTTCTGGAGAATGCATATACAGAACAGATGGGGTTACTTAGAGAGACATACTGACCTCTACACTGTTTGAGTTAACAGGAAAAGCTGAAAAATGCAATAAATTAAAAAAACTAAAGCTTACTTGGTGGAAGAGGCTCATCGATAGTTGGGTAGTGATGATGGTCAGGCCTCAGAGAAGGAAGCTGGCTGACTGGCTGAGAATTATGGAGTAAAGGACAATCACCTACGGACAAGATATTCAAGACATTGACAGTCATTCACTGTTTTCACAATGTGGTTCAAAAAATGTGCTACTGTAAAACAAGTGATTATTTTTAAAGTAGGTTAGCCTGGTGTACTAGCAGCTCTGGTTACTCCTATTTTCAGGCGCTATTTTAACAACAACTCATATGCCAAAGAATTCTTAAAATAATGCAGCCAAAGCTCGGATCTCAGGTTTGAGTCAATGCTAAACTATCATGGGCCAGATTCTGGACTCATAGACACACAAGTGTAAGCGAGAGAAGAATCAGGCTTGATCTCTGAGAAACACAGTGCATGTACAACCAAACTGAAGCTTCTGCAGAAATTGGCAGGAACGTGCAAAACCCCGCTTCCGACTTTTAATTCATCCCATCAGTGGAATACGAGGGTAAAAGCTGCCTCAGATCTTTCTCTGCTTTTCCAAAAAATCAGTGGCTGTATAAGTGGAATGGAATGGCAGGATTTTGCAGTCCCCGCAAAGCAGAAGATCATCCCCTTCTGAAGGTATTTTTCAAAATTCAGAGAGTCCATCCTGGGTGGAAGGAGGGAGAATGAGAGAAGGACCAGAAACAAGTAGGAGACAGGTGGTAGAAGAGGAGGACAAAAGATAGAGAGACATAGTCAGGATCCAAGATAAAAAAAGGAAGACCTGAGATACAGAAGAGGAAAAAAAGAAGAGGAGGAGACACACACAGTGCAGAGGAAGTTTTTAAACACTAACGTTGTATATACGCCTATTTTTCCAGATAAGAAACAAATGAAACCTAAGCAAATGTCGAAACCCATGTTCTGTTAAAAGGAACAAGCAACTTAAGATCCAGTCAACGTTTATGGAATCCTTTAAGAAATTAAGAAGTTATAGCAGGGATGAAAAAGCATTCCTTATCTTAGACTTAACTGCGAGAATAAAGAACTTGCTCTTTAAAGCATCACAGGTTCCAGAATTAAGATTCCTTCTTGGTCTGTCCTTAAAACCTTAGAAACCAGGGCTATTTATCCTACTAACGGGCACATTTTCATATTGTTTGGTAACAGTTTTTCTGCTATAACCTCCAGCTCCAGGTGGGCCTGTTCATACAGATACAATCTGAATTGCACAAATATAACAAAGAAGCAGTTTAGGGAAAAAATGTCTTTAGCATTTCCAACATCACCAGAAAATTACACAAAGATTATTCAAAATCGAAAAACAGACCATTCAGCTAAGCCAAGCTCACTGTGTGCTGGCTGGTTTAGCTGTCTTTAATGTCAGAATCTTAATAGCCTAAGAATTAACTTTTTGTAAAAAATCCAAGCATAGCTATCAAATGTAAAAAAACATTTATCAAAAAATTACGTATTTTTTAAACAATCAACAGCTAGAAGGCAGCAGCCAATTTTGTATAAAACTGCAAAAAAAACTCTCACCATCCAAAAGTGAGAAAAATGGCTTAGACAAAAATACTCCCTCTCCTAGGTGCTCTGATGATACCATATGGCCTGTTCAATGTCTTCATTAAACCACTTGTGTATAGGCGTAGCTCGCAGTCGCATCTGCTGCATGCTTTGAACAGACAGCAGAGTTACGTAAGTTATTACTCAGTGCTAAAAGTCCATCTCTCATTGCCTTAAAAACTGCTGTTACTACAGGTGTTGTAGCACCAACTACCAAACCATTCATCTGTTTTTCTTTACTTACCTCACCATTAATTGACTCTCCCCTAGTCAAGATAGCTACTCCAAGCCAGCGGAAGCATGGTAGTATCAGTCACCTGGAGTGGACGGAGGTGACCACGTCTACTGTATTTGTAGCAGCTGCCAAGTCATGAAGCAACGCGCACATTTACTGAAGCACCCCCAGTGATATCAAGAGTGCTAAGAGCCGGGCTGCCCTTCGGACGTACTCTCCCCTCCACCAAATCACAGCCAAGCCCCCGTGAACACTGCATTGCCCTTTATACAGGTTCAAGGGGCACAATCTTTGTGCCATAATGAATCCGTGTGCAGAAGACACCCCCCCTCCCCATTCCCTCTCAAAAACACACAGAGTCCAAAACCACCATCAAATCTGTAAGCATCGTCTCACACACACGCTCTCGTGCCCCCTTAGGTATACTTGCACATAAATGCTGTCCACATGCAAAGACCCTTGCCTGTGGGTTTCTATACCTCTGTGTGCTTCTGAGAATTCAGTTCTTTGGGCTAGATTCTGCTCTGCAGAGCAAAAAATTGCCTAGGCCCAACCGTCTCCAAAGTCTTTACACAGTCCAGTATGTAAGGCCACGCTTACACCTTCCTTTCTGCTGGGACAGGGTTGGCGGCAGTGGGACAGTGGGAGTAAATAAATTGGGAATAGAGAAGGAAAAAGTAGAAGAATGCTTTGGTTGTGGTTTCCCAGTGATCCCCAAATATGTTATCCTTTTGATGCCATCTTAATTTGGTGTCACTTATAGGGGGAGACAGATGACTCAGGATTTGGGAATGCAAAGACTACCTCTTGACCTTTCTGCATGCTCCTTAGCTGCTGTTGGAGGCCTTTACTTCTTTAGCTGGAAAAAAATTTATACCCTAGCCGAAGAAAAGATGAGTGAGCAAATTCACCCTTCATGTAACTCCATAATGACATAAAATGAGTTACCAAAGGGAGGAATTTAATGCAATGGTTTGGAGCGACTGGGAAAAATGGTACCTAAACTACACAGACAAAAATTTACTCCCTTAATCTTGTTTTATCTCCAGAGAAGAATAAGGAGATGAGAATTTTTTTAGTTGAATTTTCAAGGCATTTAAGAAAAAAAAAACCAACCAAATCTTTGTTGAGTTGCCCTATGGTCTATGAAACCTGAGGTAGATCTGTTTGATACTTGGGGAACTGGAACAAACAGGCTAGAAATCTGGGCCTGCAAGAGACAAATACTTGCATTTCTCGGTGCTTATGACTGTGCATGGCTACCAATCGTGTACAGACACTGCCCCAGATCTTTAGCTGGCATAAACCAGCATACCTGCCCCTCGACAACCACAAGCTGGTCCTCATGCTGACTGAGACATGGCAGCACATCAGATACGTGAAATGGAACAATCCCAGGAAATAAGAAATGAGTTGGTGGATGTGATAATGCTGATCTGCCACGTAACTACAGCAGCTAATCTTGATTTTATAATGATTCACATATATCTGCAGGAATCCATATATACAGATCCCCATATGATTCATTTGGTTTTGCTGGGATTTTTAAGGCCAGGCTCAATTATCCAACCCTCCCTGGTATCTGGCCCAGCTCACAGCCCCCAAATTTGCACGAAATAAACCGTCAGCTATCTGAAACCTCGATTATCTGATGCCTTCTGGGACATCCAGATAATCAGGGTTGCTCAGCGCATCGATTCTCAGGATCTAACCTTCTCTTCTGCTGCTTGGACCTGCTACTGGGGTGTCTAGACTCTCTGAGGCTCTTTGTGGATTCCCACCATGAGCTACTAGTTCATCTGGCCACTGGGAGGAGCCATCCACTTGCTCCCTGTCCAGCTCAGGGCTCTGTACTGAATCTGGCACTGACTCAAAAGCACTGTTCTCCTCCTCCTCATCGTCCTGGGAGGAAAAGACCGTGCTCTCGGAAATCTTTGCACTGTCGACGGAGGAGAAGCGGGTATGGCTGGAGAAGCGATTGTTACTGTCATAACAGGAGGTGCTGTAGCAAGAAGTGCTGTAGCAGGAGGTACTGTAGCAGGAAGTGCTGTAGCAGGAGGGGCTGTAGCAGGAGGTGTCGCACGCCTCGCATTCGTTGTCACCATTGGGCCTGGAGCTTGACTCGCTCTCGCTTCCTGTCCTGGGGTGTTCCCCATCTAACAGCCCATCATTTAAGTCAGAGAGTTGCTCATCCAAGGTCCCAGGAGGCACCGTGCTCTGGCTGAAGTTTTCTTCAGCCGCATTTTCCAGAGGTGGCTCTGCTGCCACTGTCTCACTCTCACTGACCACCTCCTTCTCCAATGCCTCCTTCACTGTTGACTCCTCGTCGTTCTCCCCACCGTTGCCGCCATCTTGCTCTTCTTCCCCATCGCTGCTCATCTGGGCCGAGGGCAGGCTGTGGAGCAGGTTGTGGATCCGTATGTAGTGGGTACGAGGGGTCTCTGGCTCACCGCATGCTGAAGCTATGACTGTCTCAAGTTCAGACACAGGCAGGGAACACGGCCTGTTTTTCCTCTTTGCTGTGGTCCTCAGTTGTAGCTTGTTGTCTTCCTCCTCCCGGGCTGAAGCCCCTTCTTCTTCCTGACTCTTCTCTAGGTTCTTGCCAGCACGCACATCTGCACTCACCTCATCAGTATCTAACGCTTCTATGCTGGTCAAAATTCCACCATCTCCCCGAGTACCAGAATTGACTTTGTTATTTTCCCTAACTTCAGTCTCAGGAGGAGACATGCAAGCCAGCAGAGCCAGCTGCTCCGTGAGGTCCGTAGCACTCGAAGAAGGCAGCACTTCTCCTGGGATGGATTCCAAGGGCTCAGGAACTGGCACCGCATCAACCTCCCCATCTCCTGCCAGCTCTTCATTTAAGCTGTTCTGGTTGACTTCCCCAGGTGGTCTGACAGCCCCTGGGCTATCGACACTGTTCACACTGCATCCATTTAGCTGTTCTGATGCTGTACTTTCTGAGGTCACTGTGTTGATGCATGGAGGCTCACCGAGGCTTTCCTCTGTGGGGTTGTTCACAAGGCTTTCCTGGAGGTCAGCTGGCTCAGGATCTGCACTAATGGAGACCTCTTCATCATCTAAATGAGACAGGAAAAGAAATTACTGAGTCCTTTAACAAGAAGTGTTGACTGAACCAGAAGCTTGGCTGTGGGGACACAGGCATCCAACAGCAATCTGAGAAAATTAAAAGCATAAATTACAGTGTGAAATGAGTGAGCAACTGAGCAGCTATCAAAAAATGCTGATATTTTTTTGTTAGGCAGTCTTCGTACAGTGGATTTAACTAACATGGGTAATCGTGGTAGTAATCTGTATGCAGCACCCTACCTCCTTGCAACATAACCTGAGGGTAACACCTTCTTGAAGCTCCTCTGAGCCAGATGGCATTGAAGGGAATATCACGGGAATGACAAGGAAGCCTCCCCTGAGGTTTTAATTACATTTTTCTTTTCATGCTGAGGCTGACAGGAGTCCACAGCAGAGAACTTAAAGAACTGTTTTTCACACCCTGAAAGGTGGAAACTTCCCCTCGAATATCCTTTGATATGATCCTCATCTGTACCACCTCCTCCTAAGTGCCAGACAACCTGGGCTCTTTCACACCATCCAAACAGTCAAAAGAGAGAAGTCAGGGTTTTCCAGCAAGGGGCAGGTAGCAATTTCCAACCACTAATGCAGCTGCTGTTGCTTGAAAAGGTGCACCTGAGAGGGTGCGACCACAGAGAGGCAAGAAGTCCCTGAGCAATGCTATTGAGACCGACATGAAAACCAAGGTTCAAACTTACACCATTGTGGCAGTGACTCCCTAATAACTACAAGCGATTGTGAACCAAAACCAAACCAAAAGGGAGGGAAGGAGAGGAACACTGAATTATTTTTTGTTTTACTTTTTCATTAAAAATAATCAAAGTGAGAAAGTTTCTAATCATCTCTACTATTAAATTCCCCATTTTTACTTCTGAAGTGCTCAAATGCAGATGAGTCTACAGATAATAGCCCATCTAGCACTTCCCCAGGACAGGTGATAGAGAAGCAGATGAGATTTTAGTTTTCCACCCTCTTCTCTCCCAGTGATGTAGCAAAATATTTGAAACAGCCAAGAACAGGGGGATACGAGACACCAGTAGCTCTAAGCTAAGGGGAAACAGGGAAGAAGTTGTGACTCACGATGCGTCCTGTGACGGGGGACTTTATGCACTTTCCTTTGCTCATGACTGTACCTAAAGTCCCAGAGCAGCCAGGAATGAATTCAAATTTCTGAGGAGAAAGAATGCAAAGCAAAAAAAAAACAACAAAAAAACCACCAGACAAATGACAGGTTAAAACCGAGAATTACCTGGATGGATGGAAGAAGTTATCTCAAATCGGAACTGCAGCTGGCCACTAACATGATCTGTAGGAAGCCTGCGACCCAGAGTGTAGCTTACAACCCTGTCCCTGAAAGAAAACAAATATCGTCACAATAGACTATAACCTACCCAGTGGCTACTGTGCATAAAGCTGCTGTGTCCTACAAAATATGTAATGGTTTTCAAAGACTATTCAAACCCAATCGTGAGGGCATGTTGACACGCATACGAGAGAACGAATGGCAGAGAAGGAGAGGACAATGTCTTCAATTACAATGGAACAGCTGAGTCAGTGAATGAGACAGGCTTCTGGGATACACAAGCATGTATGTACATTATATATATAGAGAACGGTGGGAATGGAACGTCTGCAGTATGGGTATGAAAATACCGACATGGGAAGCAACCAACTCCCACTTCAGTCATTGTAACAAGGCTTCATTTCCCTGCTGATCTAACCATATCTACCCTTCTGCAGAACCTCACACTTCTGTATTTCCTTCCCTTCACATCTGCATAAAACTCAGCTTTCCTGTCCTTTCTTTCAAAATCCTGGACAGGTCAGTCCCCACTTACCACTTTCTATTCTCAAACTGGCTGAATGACTGCTCTTCATCTCTTTCTACCCCTCTTACCTCTATGAAGCTGAAATATCAGGAGAACACCTTCCTGACAAGGTTGATCAATGACTCCATTCTGTCCTTGTGCAGGTCCCTCCCTTTGCCACACTTCATCCACCCCTCAGAACAGAATGAAACTACAGAAGAGATTAACTTCCCAGCTGCCCAAAATGAGGCTGAATCAATGTCTGCAAAGCATTTCTTGAGTGTAAAGGGTTCACTAAATAGTAATATTCATACATCTTTTGAGAAAACGTAGTTCACTTCCAGTATATTTGCTAGGAAAGTTTCACATGCATCAAACTCATATAACTGAGACAGTCCCAAGATCTGCGTGTGATCTTTCCTGAACTTGTTTGTATACTTCTCATTGAGCCTGCCTGAGATTTAAAAGCCACTATGATATTAAAACTAAGCCAGATCTAGGTGCAGGTTGGAGGCACTGCTCTTGGCAAAGTATATCCTTAGATAGGCAGTGTTTACAATCAGGAAGTAAAATAGGAAGACACAATCAGAAGATGGTGAGAAATCTTCCCTTACAGGGGGAAGCCAATGATATCAGTTATAGGTCTCCACCTTCCCCAAGCTGTTCTTTTCCATCTGGTTTCTAAAAATCTACTCAGTCTTCCCTACTTGAAAAACAGGGAGGTAGCTTAGTCCCTTCTGGTAGATTCAGCTGTGAACATCACAGCCAGTTTCTGAACCAGCTGTTCAAAACCACCTCCAACAAGCTCAGCTTCCTGCTGTCCTGCTGAATTGAGATCCAATTTTCAGAAATGCCTTCTTGGAAACTGCATTGCATATGCTCTCCTCAGGAGATGACTCTTTCTCTCCCTGCTCCTCAAGGTCTGAACCTTAAAGTTTAGAGCCAACTTTTTGGCTTTGTCTGAATGCTATCAGTCTTCCTCAAATTGGTGTTACTTTGGCAGCATACATCTTCCCAGGACTTTCATGCAACAGGGAAGCAGGGCAAGGCTGGTGAGCTCAAGTGAACTGGTTGCAGCAAGGCAGGGTCAGAAAGACTTAGTTACAACATGCCATGTATATTTTTTTTTTTTTTTATAATATTTCCACTGTCCAGAAATTAAAGAGAGGAGGAACAGATCTGGCATGATTTTAGTCCATAGGTAATTCCCTGAAACATGAAAATAGCCTGTTGATAACATTAAAAGAATATTCAAATTGAAAATATTGCACTCTCCAGATTCACAGCCATGATACACAAAACAAGTTCTCTTTCCTAAATGCCAGCTCTCGCTTTTCAAAATGCAATGGATAGGGTTATTAGAGGGAATTCTTTGTCTGGCCTATCGTCCTATAAATTGTAATCTAGACCAACATAATTCAGCAGACAACTGTCAGTTTAGTAACTGCCCCGCAACATCATTATATTACTATAATGACATATCACCAGGGACTTCAAAACAGTAACACATTCGTTAAACAACAGAAAGTAGCATAAGCAGCAAATTTACCCTATGGCATGTCTTTCCAAGAGGCGTTGAACCGGCATAGAGAGCTTTCCCAGGAAACGTTTGATGATCGGTCGGCTCTTTGCAAATTTGTCTTTAACTTCTATTTCCAGGACATCCGTGGGCAGGGAGACAAAACTGAATTGCTGCAATAAAAGAAAACACACAGAACATGAAGCTGGTGGCCCGGCCACACCACCGCACAGCTGCTAGTGGCTTATCAACTTCTGTAAGTATCTGGATTTTTCATAGGGCAGGAACAGTGCTTGGACTCCAAGGCACAGGCCTGCAAAATAAAGAGCTTGTCCTCCAAGGAGGCAGGTGAAAGCACCCTACAGGCACTGTGTAACCGCTGCGGAATCAGGCTTGGGGAACGGAGGCATTTCATTTATTCATGTCCTGGCAGCATCCAAACACTCTAAACAAGGCTTGCCGATGGTAAGGACAAGATACCTGCAGAAATGTAAGGAACTGCGCCCTAGCAATGATTATTGATCTAAATGTAAGTGCACAGTTTATGTTCCCTCCCGCTTCCCCCAAGTTCTAAAAAACTTTAAATAGCTGCATGTAAGCACAACTGAGAGCCTGGAGAGATGTTTAGTCAGCATCTCCCTCCAAGTGACATTCATCCTCTTTGCGTTTGGCTGGCTATTTGTGGTACTTCAGCCGTGAGGCACACCTCAGCTATTGAGAAGTGAGGGTCTAGGGAGGTGAAGGATACATGATCAGAGTTTTCCGATACATCTTGAAATCTCTCCCTCTCTTACTCATCCCTACACCCCCTTAAAACGTAAGAATTCTGAATAGACTGTGTATTTGGATCAATCTCCTAACCTGGTGCACAGCACGATCCCAGAGAGACCTAAATCAGCAGGTAAGCCGTGGCACAGGCTACCGGAACAAACAATACTGGGGCAGACAGGAATGGCGCCATCTAAAACTGGTGCTGCCACCAAGTGCTTTGAAACATGGGACCACCACCTCGGCTGATCTGTATTTGTAAGTAATGTTTCAACAAGCTTTTAGATACTGTGTGCACGCAACCCTGAGGTCGGAACAAGGAGAGTGACATTTTAGGTTGTAGGAGCATGGAAGTCCACATGTACAGCTTCCAAGCATGGGAGCATCACAATACCTGGAGATGTCGGGATCTCCCCATAAGGAAAGCAAAGCTCTATTCAAGAATAATAGTGAAAAGCAAATGTAATAGATAATTTGAACTAGCTTGCTCCTAGACTGGCCGATTTCAGTACCGACTGGGAGCTTATGACACAGGTCACTGAATTCTTTTTCCAAACAGATCTGCTACTACTAGGATATCGTCAATCAAAACCAGTGCATCTCTGCTGTGGTGCGCCATGGTAGAAAAACTGTGAAGACTGCTGTTCACCTAACTGAAATGTCAGCATCAGACTCAAAAGACAATTTCTGTAGTGAATATTGAGATGGATGAAAGGATTTTCTAGCTTTTCTGTTGCCAAAAACAATCCTCACAACAGAATCAAGCTCTGGGTTATTGAGGCCTGGAGTTAAGCCCTAAATTGCTTGCTCTGTGGAATCATGATCTAAATTTTCATAAATGCTTAGTTCAAACAGTTTCAAATGAAACCAATGAGAGTGAGATATTCCATTAATTACGCACTGCAAAAAAGCAAATATTCAGAGAAAGAAAATTTAAACAACTAAAGCATTATTTTCTTCTTATTTTCTTCTACATCTCTGTAACAGGTTACCAAAGAGGCTAATCCTAACAAAGGGGAGAACATTAATTCCCCATGTGTATTGAAAGTTGCCTTATAAAAATAAGTTGTATTGCCATTACCGCTTCACCTGCTAAAAACCTTGGGTTAACTGCCACTTTGTGACATTTACAAGGAAAACAGAAGGGAATTAACTTTGAAGTGAATGACGTTATTGTAATGTACAGCAATTTGCCGTTTAATGAATTCTCCGTTGTTATGCTGTTGACACTTATATTGTAAAAAAGCCTCTGTGGGGTAGAGCACGCACATGCCCAGCTGAAGACTGAACTGTTCAGAAGTGGAAAGTAAAACACAGGTTAATGATCTGCACCTTCCTATGTTGTTAATATTCTGTCTTGTGGTACAACTCTGAAGCAAATCAGAATCTGCACTAGCATTTGTTTCCATAACATCAGGTGGAATCAAGCCTGACAGTTCCTTTCGTGCACAAGAAGCACGCTGACATTTTCCAGAGCAATTACCAACACCTGAGCAGAGAGCATGACTGCATAGAACAAGGCATGTTGCAATCAAAGGAAATGTCCTTTTTTCCTTGACCAGCAGTGCCTCTCAGATGTGCAAACCCAAGGATAACGATGTAAAATCAAATTGTGTTCGGATTTCATCACCTGCCAACTACACTGCATTTGGTGATATACGAGACTGCTGTAGGACCAGCCCCTGGTCTATAGTCACAGTTGCCAAGTGCCTCTGCTAGCAGAGTGTTCTTACATGTAGAAACAGCAGCATCTTGGAAATACAATTACACCTTTAAGAACAGAAGTATCCTGCGGCAGAGCTCAAAGGTTTTGCTGTTTGCAAACAACTGCAGTTTGAGGATCAAAAGTAAACTCAGCGAAATGGATTTGAAGACGACTTGTAAAATAGTGGTAATTTTACTGTTTGGTTTTCCACTATCTAAGCACTTGCTGCTGCCGTTACTCTCATCTAGTTTAATCCTTCTCAAGCGAGATCCTTCTACGGCAATCCCTCGCTGTTGATGCCTCAGGCTCAGGCCACCCACACTAAAAAGCCCAAAGATATCCTTGTTTGCAGAACACATGGGCCTCTGGTCCTTTGAAAAATGTATCCCAGCAAAACACCTAGGTTTGAGAACTCCAAAACTTATCAACTTATTTTCAAAAGTCACCACTCCCTTCTGAAGACGCGCAGGTTCTTGTGATTTTTTGAAGATGAGACTGTCTTCTTTGGATACAGAAACAGATCACCAAACCAACTTTAATTTTTATCTCTTCCTTCACCTTCTTTTCTGACAAGTATGAGCCCCTGTAGCTTAGACACAAAACCTTGTCTGTACTTACACCGCTCAAGCCTTGGCCTTTACTATCTTTTCTATCTTTTCTATCTGGAAGAGAAAGGACCCTGCGTTTCATGGTCTTCTCCAATACAATTAACATAACACAGTAGTATTCTATTACTGCTGTAATAAATGACATCCTTTCTTTGCTAATTGTCACAGAGCAACAGCCAGATTGTGAAGACGATAGCAGAAGTTTCCTAAGTTGAAAAAAAAAAAAAAATAAAAAAGGACAGTGATTATAACTTCTGCAGTACCCTTAGGTTCACACTCCGTGATGTTGTGATTAATAATTCATCCCAAGGAGGGGTGAGAAAAGGAGGCTATAAGATCACAACAGAGATAAAAATCAGCTCTCTTCAGGATGAGGAAAGCTTGATATGGCTTCTTACACGTGCCCACAAACTACACCACTGATAACTAAAAGTGCAGCATTTTAGGAATACGTCTGCTGCCATTTTTTGATGTTACTATCACAATTTTTACTCTAAGTCTCCTGTTACTTGGAACTTTTCTTGTTATTGCAACTCTTAATATTACAGAATTACCTCAGAAATTAAGCTTTCACATTAAAAAGAAGTATAACATTACAGCTGCAGAGAAAAACAAGAATACAAAAACTCTAGTAAAATGAACCCAAATACATTATTTTCAAGAGACTTTTCTGACAAGAAAATTTTCAAGAGATTTTTCTGACAGTCACTCCTTGAAGCCAGGTTCTTGTATGTTTTGCAGCTGGCATTGGCTACCAAGCTTTTTCTTTCACAATGCAAGACAGCAGTCTTTCAGCTGCATATTTTCATTGGGGCCACAGCTTGTTCTGGGGACTTGTTCATTGGTTGGGTTTTTGCCCCACAAAAATTTAGGTTCCTTGAATCAGAACTGTTAGTGCAAACTCTGCAAGACTGGTCAAGAACTTCACGGAACCTGCTGGAATCCAAAGACACTAAAGTTTACACTGAGATTAACTGTAGAAGGTTGTACAGAAGTTTACATAAATGGGCTTTTTTCACAGCCAAAGAACAAAGACAAAATATAATTTCCAGCAGTTTTAAAATTCTGGTGTCCTGACTTAACTTTTTCCAAAGGTTTAGCCTCTCCAGCTGCCTAGGGGTCTACCAAATTTGACAATGGCTGCACAGATGTGGTTTATGACTTTGTCTGAGGCTTTCTTTGTACTTTAACACAAAAACTTCCACAGAAAGTAATGGATTTCAACAACTCATCTACCAAACTAGCTATAGTTTCAAGGCTAAAGCCTCACCCAAGGAAAAGACCTGTCTCATGACTGATTGTGTATTTATTTGGATAACAGCAGGAATCAGGACACCTGGGAAGAACAATCCACAGAAATTGTAGGTGATGGCTAGAACTTTATATTTTTACCTTGATTTTACAAAAAATCAAGTAAAATACATTACATAAAATGGGGGGGGGCAGGAGGTGAAGCCTCTTACAAGGTATCACCGGACCCACACTTTATAGCTGATCTACAGTAGTTGGCGGATGAATGGATAACAAACAAGAAGTTAAATGCCTATTCTCCTATTAGCCCAAACCAGTAATTACCTACAATGTTGCATTAGTCACACTGCATTACCCTGCATATCACATCAGCTATCGCTTTGTACAAAATGACTCTTAGAACTTGAGATGATACATTGCACGGCACACTCCACAAAGGAGATGGCAGATTACCTCAACAAAATGGCGAAGAAATTACCATTAGGAACAACCTGTTTCTCACAGGGTGCCTGGCCCTAGGAACAGTCTCCGAGTCCATCTTGCCCATGCCATGTATCAGCTATCCCCTTGCCTGATCCTTACCGGCTATGGATGAGAGGGGTCCTCTTTATAGGTTATACGTAGATGAATGGAGATCACAGACACCCTCACAGTGAGGGGCATCACTGGAAGGAAGGTCAACCACCTGCCCCTGTGTCTTGTCTGGAAGAATCCCAGACTGGAAAACCCCCCGAGTTCAGGGCTTTGGAAGACAGTGCAGGGAAGTTCTGAGTGCTGAGCTCCGGGGCAGGGGAAGACTTTTTTATTTTCCTCTAGAAATGTATTAGGACAATTAGAAGAAATGGTTATCTGTCCGGTGCATTCCTAAAAGGAAACTACACCCAGAAAGTCTGAGCACAAAGAATGATGGAAGATCCCTGGTAAACTGCGGGAAAATAGCACATGTCATGAGCAGTGCTAAGGAGGCCTTGTGAAGACTGATGCTTCCTGACCCCTGGAAAGCATTGGCCATGTCTGCAGTAGGAAGACATGTGGTACAACAGGAGCAGATCTGGAGAGCAAAGCAGCTGGTGCTGTGCACCCGATTACCACATCCTGCCACGTCACAAGGGTTTTATCATGAAGTAACTCCATGCTGCTACCCTGGATTGAACTCCCGCTATCATCTGAAAAGCATTAGGTGCACTCCTGAAGCACCTTACTTACTTTCTGCTGACACTAGTTCAGTTTGTGCACTTTGAGACTGCCAAGCGGTGTCTTTCGTGGGGAGATCAGGAGATTTGCTTTGAAACTGCTCTCGAACAGAACAAAAATACTGTTGCAGATGGATCCACTGAATCGTTAAGAACCATGATCTATAGAACTAGTTACTGTTTGTATTATTTTCTCGGTGTCTTCTTCAATTATTTCCTTTTTAGGATGTTCTTGCATCCCTCTGGAATTATGATGGCTAGGAAGAAACAAACTTGCTCTAGAAGCAAAGCCATTGCGTCTCTCTATGTTCTGCACTTCTTCAGCAATTTGTCAAAGTCTGTCCCACTTGTTAGAGTGGCAGGAGATCTAATGACTGCTTTGTTCCCATATGTTTAATAAAAAGAGGCAGTAGGATAGGAGAGACACCCTATTAATTCCTCACTAAAAAAACCTGCAGCATTATAGCATATCTTACTACAAACTGAAGAATCTGTACCAGGCACAGCCTTAAAATGCCCCAGGCCAAAGGAAAAGCTTTAGTTAATACTTTCTCAGGCACCAAA